>Ga0187894_10001521_pt1 | contig 29640 bp, 29 predicted proteins | sample GBC1701081metaG_FD_136650 | JGI IMG/M metagenome (GOLD analysis project Ga0187894, IMG submission 136650) | White microbial mat communities from a lava cave in the Kipuka Kanohina Cave System on the Island of Hawaii, USA - GBC170108-1 metaG ...
CCAACATCATGAAATTGTCGGATGGTCTTTTCCTCGATTGCTTTCGCAAAGTGGCGGTCGAATATCCGGAGATCGCCGCGGACGATAAGATCGTTGACAACGCCTGTATGCAGCTTGTGATGAAGCCACAGCAGTTCGACGTGCTGCTGCTCGAAAATCTGTACGGCGACATCATTTCGGATCTGGCCGCCGGATTGGTTGGCGGGATTGGCATCGTGCCGGGCGCGAACATCGGTGAACTCGGCTCGGTCTTCGAAGCCGTTCACGGCAGCGCGCCCGACATCGCCGGAAAAAATATGGCCAACCCGACGGCGTTGTTGCAGACGGCGATCATGATGTTACGCCATCTGGGCGAGCGCGCGGCGGCCGATCTGATTGAACGCGCGATGATTCACACACTGGCGAATAAACAGGTTCGCACGCGTGATCTGGGGGGAACGGCCAGCACGACCGAATACACGGAAGCGATTGTGGCTTCGATGCGGGAGTTGGCCGCGGCTTAACGGGTTACTGTTGACGCAATTTTTCGATGAACTCCGCCAACTTCTTCTCGTCACGCAAATCGAACGCGAGCGTCGGTAGATGCTGAGGATCAACCAGTCCTCTTGCGGCGAGCATTCGCAACAGGGCTTCAGTATCCGCTCCGAATTGACGTAATGCCGCAACACTCATGAACTCGATCACCAATTCTTCTTGCGTAAACAAACCCGCGTCAATACAGGCTTCCGACAATTCCCTCATCCACCGGTCATCACGATCCGCCGGCGTCTGTTCCACGTTGACCTGCCGCGTGAGGTCCTGGCGGATGTCGGAAAGCCTCAGGCCGCGCTCATACAAAACCTCAGCGGCGATCGAATTCTCTTCGCGCAGCAATCCGAGCAGCAGATGCTCAGTGCCGATGTGGCGATTGCCGAGCCGCTCGGACTCTTCGGCGGCGAATGTCAGCACGCGTTTCGCCTCGTCCGACAGCGGCAGGTCAATTTGAGTCGAGATGCGGGCGCGCATCACTGTACGACCTTCTATCTCCTTGCGGATTGATTCGGCGCTGGCCTGTGAGCGGTGGAAGAACCGCGCGGTAAGACTCTTGTCCTCACGGACGAGGCCCAGCAGGATGTGTTCAGCTTCGATCTGGGATGCGCCGAACTGGCTGGCTTCGTATCGCGAAAAGAAGATCACGCGACGCGCTTTTTCAGTGTAGCGTTCAAACATGGCCGCATCCTCAGAAAATAGCCACGTAGTAACGAATTTATTCGTTACGTGACGTAACGAATAAATTCGTTACTACGTGGTGTGCTTTCATTCTTTCAGGGCGTCGCCACGCGACATGAAGGCTCCTCCAATCAAGACTACCGCAGCGCTTTTGCTCGCCCGCGGACTACCGCAGCGCTTTTTGCTCGCGCTCCGATTGCCGCAATGTCTTGACAGCCTTTTCATGGTCCGCCGAACTGGCCGAGAACTTGTGTGAGCCGTCGTTCTTCTCGGCGTCAACTACGAAGTATAAATAATCGGTCTCGGCGGGATTGAGCGCGGCCTGTAATGAACGTTTGCCCGGCGAAGCGATTGGGCCTGGCGGCAACCCGGCGCGTTTGTATGTGTTGTAAGGCGAATCACGGTCGAGGTCGCTCTGATAAATCTTGCCTCGATAATTGCCCGCGAGTATCGCGGCGTAAATCACCGTGGGGTCGCAGGCCAATTGTACCTTTAGCTTCAACCTACGGTGAAAGACCGATGAAATCAGCTCACGCTCGCTGTCCACCCTGGCCTCTTTTTCGATCAGCGACGCCATCGTAACCGCCTGGCGAGTATTCATCTTCATCTCTTCCGCGCGGATCTGCATCTCCGGCGTGTAGACTTCGCGGAAGCGTTTGACGATCACTTCAAGGAGTTGCGCGCGTTTCGTGTTCGACGTGTAATCATAGGTGTCCGGGAAGAGATAACCTTCGAGCGTCGTCGCCTGCGGATCCAGGTCGGCGACGAGCGAGGTGTTTTTGAACAGAGCCTGCAAATCTTCGGGTCTGGCCGGGGCAGGCTCTTTCAATTTCAATCCGTATAGCATGCGCGCGATGTCGAATTGGTTGTAGCCTTCCGGGATGGTGAAATGCCGCGTGGCCACGCTGCCGCGGATCAACTGGTTGATGACTTCGCGCGGAGAGATCGGCGATTTGAATTCGTACTCGCCGGCTTTGAATCTTCGGTTGCTCGGAAAGAGTCGCAGCCAGAGACGTATCGGCCACTCGTGTTCGAGAAGGCCTTCGTCGTACAGCCGGGCGACGATCGCCGACGTGTTGGCGCCGGGTTCGATCGTGATGATCTTTTTCGCGGCGTCGTGCCGATAAGGAGTATAGATCTCGCTCCTTAGCCATATCATGCCGCCGATCACCGCAATGACGATTAAAAGCAGAGAAACCTTGAATGATGGAAGCCGCTTTCGGGGTTTGAGGTTGTTTTTAGGTCGCATCGCCTTGATTTATCAGGTTTATTGTGAGGAGGTTTCAGATGAGGGCTGTCGTCTTTGTCCGTCAATATAATCCTGGAGAATGATTGTTGCGGCGTATTCGTCCGATTTCGCTCGACGCTGGCGCAAGCTCACGCCCATTTCGCGCAATATCTGATCCGCTTCGTATGAAGTCAACCGCTCGTCAATCGTCACAATCGGGATCGAAACGCTCCGCCGCAAATCCGAGATGAAACTTTCAACGCGCTCGACCGCCGCGCCGCGCGTGCCGTCCATATTCAACGGCAAACCGACAACCAACGTGGCGATCTCGTTTTCCGCAACCAGCGCGCCGATCCGCTCAATGACCTGCGCGTATTTCTGTTTCTCGCGGCGAATCGTCGTGAGCGGGCGCACGGTCAATTGCAATTCATCCGAGATCGCGACGCCGATCGCTTTCTCACCGTAATCAATCGCCATCACTCGCATACCAGAAACCGCAAGAAGAACCTACCCACGACTTATTCTTGTTGAAGTCAACTCCCATCATTGCGCCTTTGCTCAAGCGGGTCAAAGTGGCTACCGCCGTCGGCTCGGCTGCGCCCGCAGTCCACACGAACATCAAACGTATTTCGACTTTGCTGGGTTCATCGGGAGTTTCAATCACCGGAGCGTAGGCGACCTTCTCCTGCAATAAATAATTGCTTCTCTCGCTGGCCGGTATCGCCCCCAGATCTTCGCGCGTGACGCCGACCTTCACGCCGCTGCCCGCAAATGAAAACAGAGGCTTGAGCACAAATTGGTCCATGTCTTTGGGGTCTTCGGGATAATCATTGACCTGATTCAGAAACCACGCGCGCGGGACTGTTTTGTGTCTCAAAAACGGCAGCGAGAATTTGCTGATCCGAAAATACCAGTTCGGGTGACCCGCCCATTCGACATCCAGTTCGTCGCGGAAATCGAAATTGGCTTGCACGCCTTTACGCGCGAACTCATCAATGATGACGCGGTTGTAAATGCGACGGATTTCAATCTCGCGCCCATCGCGTTTGTAAAACAGCTTATTGCCGCGCTTGGTCACGCCGGTTATGCAAACAAACGGTATGCCGAACAGTTTTTCGGTCACGCGGAAATCAGGGAGCGTCTTCTGGCGCAACGGGTCAATCTCCATCAGGATGACTTGTTCAGGATCGTGGCCGTTGAGTAAGACCTCGCGGAGCAGTTCGACATAGCTCTCGTCTGTCAATCCGTTGAGCAGATAACCCAGTCCGTCCAGATCGTAATGCTGCTTGTAAACACGCGGCAGGATGTACTGGAAGGCGTAAAGCGACGCGCAACCCTGCAGCTCGATCAGCTTCGGAACCAGTGCGCCGCTCTCATCCCGCGTGATTGCGAAGTCAACCTGGATGAAGTCGGGGCGCCCGCCTTCGTTCGGCGCATTGAAAGCCGCCGGAATGGCGCGGGCGGACGCCGTCGCGTATTCAGGGGCGCAAAGCTCGGCGATGATCTCCCCGGCGGATTGGCGCATTTCAGCAAGCAGGCCGCCGGGTAAAAAGACTGGCGTTTCACACGGGCGGAATTCGATCTTTGTTTCGACCGCCGCATCGAGCGATTGCAGAAACCGCTGATGCTTCTCTTCGGTGAAATTGCTGTTGAATCGCGCGCGCAATTCCGGGATCACAACTCTCTCCGTTCTACTTCCTCGGAAAATGTCCGACAAACTTCAGGCGGCGGTGATGATAGTCTCTGTCACGATTTGCGTCCAGTCGCGCCGATGGCCGGCTTCTTCTCGCCTTCAGCCATAGACTGAATCTTCGATTTGTGCCGGAGTATGTAGGCGATGAACGCCCGCGTCGGCGACGGCTGGAAACGCCCGAGCGAAACCAGCGACACCGAACGGCGCAAACGGTGGCCGCTGATTTGAAGCTGCGCCAGTCTGCCCGAGACAACCTCGTCGCGCACCGACCAGGCGGGCAACAGCGACACGCCCAGGCCGCGCTCGACCATTCGTTTGATGAAGTAAGTATCGTTCGATTCGAGCGCCAGGTCGGGCCGCACGCCGATCTGATCGAAGAATTGGTCGGTCGCGCGCCGGATCGAAGCGCCGCGCTCGAACAGGATCAGCTTCTCCTTCTGTATCTCCGAAACAGACGCGACACGCTTCTTGGCCAGCTTATGCCCGTTGCACACGACCAGCGCCAGCTCGTCTTCGAAGAGTTTCGTCACCTGCAGGTTCGGCGAGTAGACGGCCAACGACGCGAACCCGACGTCCGCGGCGCCGTTTAAAATGTCGGCGACTGTCTGCTCGGTGCTCACCGTTGTGCGGAACGCAAGGTCAATCCCGGAATGCGAATCCATAAACGATTCGAACAGGGGCGCGAACAGGTAAACGAAAGCCTGCGTGGCCGCAGCGACGCGAACGCGGCCCGTGGGCGAGCGTTCGCGCCCGGAAATTCTCTCGCGCATGGCTTCGGTCTCGTCCAGAATCCGCTCGACGTATCCGAGCGCGATCTTGCCGGCCTGCGAAAGCTTCACGCCGCGTTTGGCGCGAATAAAGAGCGGCTCGCCCAACTCTTCTTCCAATGCCTTGATCTGATGGCTCACGGCCGATTGCGTCAGGTGCAATCGCTCCGCGGCGCGCGTGAAATTGAGCGCTTCGGCCACGGCGCGGAACGTGCGTAGTTGCGACATTTCCATTTCGAGTCCCACCTTGAGGAATAATCTGTTGTTATGCCATTAGCATAGTTGAGTTGTTCTGCCATTAGCATAGTTGATCGGATGGATTACAACAATGAGTTGGACAGATGATCAGTAAATTACCATAATCGCGCCCGTACGAGCGACGGGATGAGGCTCAGCTACGGTCACCCTTGGTTGGAGTTCGCTCGTAAACAGGAGAGGGAGGGAGGGAATTCAAGCTGGAATATGATTTTTAGATGACCGCTCCAATGGCGCTTGCTGGGATATGAACGCGCGGGGAGCGGCGCAAGGTTTCTTGAATAAAAACACTTGTTTCATCATCTCTCTGCTATGGTCAAAGAGGCTGCGATCAACCAGGATCGCAGCCTCTATTTGTTTGCGCCGCTGTTGATGAACCGAAGAGGAGACAGAGGGACGGAGGGACGGAGGGACAGAGGGACAGAGAGAAGGAGAGACAGAGAGGTCAATTAACACTCCATCGCTCATTCTCTCTGTCCCTCCGTCCCTCATTCTCTCCGTCCCTCCGTCCCTCCGTCCCTCCGTCTATTCCGTTATTTCCGTCTTTTCCGTATTCTCTACTCCTTCCTGTCCGGAAAAACTCGAATTGGCGGATGGGCGCGGTACATATGCTGAAGCGAACTTTGGAGGCTTTGTGGCGGCGCGCGCCGAAATGGGCGCGGCGCTTCATCGTGTTGCTGATCGAATCGCGGTTTACTGTGACCGTAGGCGCGGTGGTGATTGATTCGCGCCATCGAGTCTTGTTGCTTCATCACCGTTTTCGCTCCGGCAGCGGCTGGGGCATTCCCGGCGGTTTCATGCGTCCGCGAGAGCAACCGGAAGACGCCCTTCGCCGCGAATTGCGTGAAGAGATCGGGCTTGAGATCGAGATCGCGAGCGTCGCTTTCGTTCGCGCGCTTCAAAATTACCAGCAAGTCGAGATATTCTTTCGCTGCATCCCGAAAGGAATCCCCCTTCCACAAAGTTTTGAAATCAACCGCGTCGAGTGGTTCGAGCTGAACTCCCTGCCTGATGGTCTGTGCGATGATCAACGCGGACTGATCCGGCGCGCTATGGAGAGGCGATTATGAAGCGAATTGCTCTTGGCCTATCGTTCCTTACGCTGTTCGTCGTGGCTGTTCGAGCCACGATGCAAACAGGCAATCGCGGCGTGTTTACCACGCTTGCGCCCGTGCCTTCCGTACGGCAGGAGATTTCGACCGCAGTGCTCGACGGCAAAATTTACGTCATCGCAGGGTTCAACAGTTCGGGCGGTAATACCAACACTGTTGACGTTTACGACCCGCAAACGAACACCTGGTCTTCCGCGGCGGCGCTACCCATCGCCACAAACCACAACGCGGCGGCGGTCGCGGCCGGAAAGCTTTACGCGTTCGGCGGCACATCGAGCCGCACGTTCGTTTACAACCCACAAATGAATTCATGGTCAGACGTTGCGCCGATGCGGTTTCAACACGCCAACACAGCCGCCGTGGGAGTGATCAACGATAAGATTTACGTCGCGGGCGGCAACGGGCCGAATATGATTCAGACCGAGCTGGAAGTTTACGATCCGGCTGCGAACACGTGGACGCAACTGGCTTCGATGAGCGTGGGGCGCAACCACACTGCGGGCGGAGTGATCAACGGCAAGTTTTATGTAGTCGGTGGAAGGCCTGGCGATACGGCGGCCAGCGCGCTCGAAGTTTATGACCCCGCGACAAACATCTGGATGCGGCTTGCGAATATGCCGACGGGACGTTCGGGCATCGGCGCGAGCGTAGTCAACGGCGAGCTTTACGTCTTCGGTGGTGAACAGCCCCGACAATTCGACAACGTCGAGGTCTACAATCCGCTCAACAACACGTGGACGCAGCTCGCGCCGATGCAGACGCCGAAACACGGCATCTTCGCTTCGGTCATCGGCAATAAAATTTATCTTCCAGCCGGAGCGACGCAGCAGGGCCTGGGCGCGACAAACATCCACGAAGTCTTCACGGTCAACACCGCCAGCACGGTCTCAGCCGCAAGCTTCAACGATAAATTGGCGGCGAAAGCGATTGTCGCGGCTTTTGGAACGGGGTTGGCGACGACGACGCAAGCCGCGGCTTCACAACCACTGCCTCTTGAACTCGGCGGCGCGACGGTCAGGATCACCGACAACGCAGGCATTACGCGCAACGCCCCGCTCTTCTCCGTCTCGCCGGAGCAGGTCAATTACCAAATCCCCGCGGACACGGCTTCCGGGCCCGCGGTTGTGTACGTGACCGGCGCTGCCAGCGTTGATGGACGCGTTTCGACCGGGGCGATCCAAATCCTCGCCGCGGCCCCCGCGCTCTTCACCTTCTCGCAAAACGGCCAAGGCCCGGCGGTCGCGCTCGACGCGTTCACATTCACGCTTCCGCCGTTCAACGCCACAAGGTCGAATGGGCAGCCGAACATCATCGTATTTTTCGGATCGGGCCTCGGCGCGGACGCGAGCGATGTTGATGGTAACGTCGCGGCGAATGTGCTGGCCACGATTGACGGCGCCCCCGTTGTAGCGCAATATGCAGGCCGCGCGCCGGGATTCACCGGACTCAATCAACTCAATCTGGTTTTGCCTGCAGGCATTTCATCAGGCGCCCACAACGTGCAGATCGCGCGTAACGGCGTTGCGAGCAATGTTGTGACGATTGCAATCCAATGATAACAACCGATAACCAACATATGTTCGTTCATTCCGTCTATTTCTGGCTCAAGCCTGATCTGACCGACGAGCAGCGCGCGAAGTTCCGGGAAGGCGTTCGCTCGCTGACAACCATTGAAAGCGTGCGGCAGGGCTTCGTAGGCTCGCCCGCTTCAACCGACCGCCCAATCATTGATCGTTCCTACTCGTGCGCGTTGATCGTAATGTTCGACGACGACGACGGACACGAGGCTTATCAGGTTCATCCGGTTCACGACAAATTCAGAGAAGAGTGCGCCACATTCTGGTCGAAAGTTTTGATCTACGACGCTGTGAATTGAATAAAGGAGAAATCTATGCTCACACGAACCTCGTCCATTCGATTCGCGCTGTTTGCGAGCCTTGCAATCGCTGTCTTCGCCGTAGCCGCGTGGAGCTACAACGCGGCCTTCCAAATCCCCGAGCCCAAAACCGAGCCTAAGATCATTGACCCCGGAGACGCGACCCGCGCTCCCTCGGACGCGATTGTCCTATTCGACGGCAAAGATTTATCGAACTGGGTCACTGTCAATGGCGGCGCCCCCGCGAAATGGGACGTGAAGGACGGCGCGATGGTCGTCGTTCGCGGAACCGGCGCAATCAGAACCAAACAGGAATTCGACGACGTTCAATTGCACATCGAATGGGCCACGCCCGCGGAAGTCGTGGGCGAAAGCCAGGGGCGCGGCAACAGCGGCGTCTTCCTGCAAGGCAAATACGAAGTTCAGGTGCTCGATTCGTACAACAACAAGACCTATTTCTACGGCCAGGCCGGCTCGATTTATAAACAGTACCCGCCGCTGGTCAACGCGTCGCGCAAACCAGGCGAATGGCAGACGTACGACATCATCTACCACGCGCCGATCTTCGGCGACGACGACAGGGTCAAGAAGAAAGCCACGATCACCGTGATGCACAACGGCGTGCTGATCCAGGATCACGCCGAAGTCTTCGGCACTACCACGCACGAACCCGTCTTTCCGAGCTATGCCAAGCATGGAAAAGGGCCGATCATATTGCAGGACCACGGCAATCCGGTGCGGTTCAGGAATGTTTGGGTGAGGCAGTTGTAAGATGAGACGGATTGTGCAGACGTTTGTGCGCGGCGTTTGGTCGCGGACGTGATTCCCGAAATGGCCGTTCTCGACTCTTTGCCGGGAACGGCCATTGGATTCTCGCGCGGCGTTATTTTTCAGTATTCCTGCTCTGGCTGCCCTCGCTTCGACACGACCACAGAAGCTGCTTGAGTAAACAACCGCCCGCCAGGCGAAGTAAAGAGTACGAGATAATTGATCTGCCTCTCGTGCTCGGCGTTCACGCGAGGTATCCCTGAAAGCGAAACGCCCCCTTTGGCCGAAATAAAATTTCCTCCACCGAACGGTGAATCATTTGGGCTGAAGCGGATTTCGATCTTGCCCGTAGCGCTACTCCAGGCGGCTTGTCTGTTCGGAGCAAGGATCAGAGTGGGAGGCTCGATCCGCACAACATTTTCTCTTTCATCGAATCGGATTTTCACTTCCTGGCGTGGCGGTTCGACGAAATCGGATTTCGGGCGCGGGATCGGGAATCGCGGGAGAGGTTCTTCATCAGGCTTCTCCCCTGCGCCGGCTTTCTTTTGAAGCAACGCCCAGAAAAGAAGTAACAGCGCAACGAGAATCAGCAATAGCAAGATGTTGGTAAGCATGTCGAGTCCTTTCCTTGAGCCGTCAAATGTTCGCTTTGTGATAAACCCGCCTCTTCCGTCCTACGATTCTGGGATCAAGAGTGCCGGCGCGTGTCCCGTCAGGGCTTGTTACCTGGATTGAATACTTGAATGTCCTGAATACCTCTCCATCAGTCTCCAATTGCCCTTCGACAAGCGGGCCTGAAACGATAGACCCATTAATTTGGGTCTGGTACTGGCCTCCTGAACTTACGTTTGGATCGAACGGATTTGTCACGGGCGCAAAATTTACTTCGACAGAACCATCGGGACATACCCAGCGGACCTGATCATAATCCTCAAGCGACAAGAAAACGGTTGGCTGATCAATGGCCACAATCAACGTGTCCTCTGTGTTCGGATCAGGAACTGCGGTAATAGTAATAACAATTGGGTCTGGCATAGCTTAATCTCTCCATTGGGTTGCCATTTGTCATTTATCCTCACACTTCCCTTGAATGGTTTGTGCGATCTGTTGAATTCGCTTGAATTCGGGACGGGCCCTAAGGCTCGATAATTCGGGGTTGTTCACTAAAAGAAAGGGGCTATAACCTTCCCTTACCGCCCGCTCCGCCATTTGCAACGCGGCGTCATCTTTTCCCAAGATGTGATAGACGGTCACTGCTGACGCAATACAACCCAGGCAATTAAACCCACTGTCCAGCACTTTCTCAATTAATTTGACCGGATCATCTTGTCCAATGTCTTGGCCCAGTGAGTTCAGCTTAGCAATGAACTCCGCCTTTAAAGCCATGATCTCAACATCACTATGTAGTTGCATTAAGCGACGCTCAACCAGTCTAAAACCTATACTATAGGCATCCTTCGCTCCATTTTGTTGCCCTATTTGAGAAAGGGAGTCACCGAGATTCAACCATGCCGCGATCAGAGTAGGGTCATCGTGCGCCTGAGCGCCGTCAGTTACAAACCTTAGATGGTTGATCGAGTCTGAATAATTCCCCGAATAGAAATAAGTAGCCCCGAGGTTAATGCGAGCTTCAACAGCCTCCCCTCCAATTGGGATGGCATCCAAGTATTGCTTTACCGCTGCAGCGAAGCATCCAAGGTGAAGAAAAGCATTGCCTAAGTTGATGTAACCGGTCGGACTGATAGGATGTAACCTTACAACTTCACGCCAGCAGTCGGCTGCCTGCTCATATCTGCCTCGCTCAAAGTAATACCAGCCAAAATTATTGAAGTCTTCCCAGTACGGCTTCCCCTCCCGTCTCTGACGGGCGTCAATCACGGCCTTGTAAAGCCCTTCCGCCTGGCCTTTTTCATCGCCGCTGAAATCGTGCGCCATCGCCAGGCCAAGCAGAATTTTTGGTTCATCAGGATGTTGGCTGCGCGCCTTCTCAAAAACCTCTATTGCTTCATGGAGTTCTTCGACGGAAATCAGCGCGTTTCCCTCGGCGATGATCACATCGAGTGTTTCCGCGCCGAAGCTTTTAGCCGCCCGCACGGCCTTCAAAGCGTTGTCCTTATCTCTCGTGTCTTTCGTCAGATAAAACTTGAAAAGATAAGCCTGCGCAAGAATGGCATATATTTTCGCCGATTCGCCTTCCTGTTCGATCAGGCTGTTCAACTCATTGATAACATCTTCAACGGCCTGCTTGTTGTCAGGCTTGTCCATCAATTTCTTCCACTGCTCGCTTTGCAACAACTCATCCGATGATTGTTTATCCGGCATCAATGCGGCGCGCACCAAATCAGGCGTCATTCCCTTAATGGCGTCTTGGAGAATCGCCGCCAGATCTTTCTTATCAGCAAGGGAGATTCTCTTTTTGGGCGGGAAGAATACCCCCCTCAGTGGAGTGTAGTTCAACGCCAGAAGCGTAAGAGCCGTAACCAGAATCAACACCGTCGCGGCAACCGCCGCCTTCTTCTTTCGACTAAACTTCCCAAACCAAATCTTCATCCTTCCATCAATCTTCTCAATCCAAGTCTTGAGATATAGCAAAAGGACAAATTTGTTTTCGGTGATAGCCTCGGTAATCGCATGTCGGGCGTCTTTCGCGCTCTGCAACCGCTGATTCGCATCCGACTGAAAACAGCGAAGCAGCAAACCCTGAATCACCAGCGGTGTGCCCGCTGGCAACGCCTGCCAATTCGGGCTTGCGTCGAAGACCGATTTCATCGTCTCAGACCGACTTTTCCCGGCAAACGGCGGTCGCCCGGTCAGCGTTTCGTAAAGCACGCACCCGAACGCCCACAGATCCGTGCGTTGATCTATCTGTTCTCCGTTCCACTGTTCGGGGCTCATATAAGCCGGGGTGCCGATCAGCATTCCGCTTTCGGTGAGTGACATGCTGCGGGTTCGCAATTCGCCCACCTCCGCGTCCGTGAGATCGGCCTGGAATCTTTTAGCAAGGCCAAAATCCAGAATCTTTACCTGGCCTTCGGGAGTGATCTTGATGTTGGCGGGCTTCAGGTCGCGGTGGACGATGCGTTGCTGGTGCGCCGATTCCAGCGCGCCGGCGATTTGAAACCCGATTTGCAACGCTTCCGGCATCGGCAAAGGCCCTTTGCGCAAACGCTCCGCGAGCGTGTCGCCCGGCACGTATTCGAGCACGATGCAGGGTTTGCCGTCGTATTCGGCCTGTTCATAAATTTCGGCGATGTTCGGATGCTTGAGGTGTTTCAATTCTTCCAGCATCCGGCCTTCGCGGCTGAAACGCGCCAGCCGGTCTTCGTCGAGATCAACGTCTTTCGGCAGGACTTTGATCGCCACCTGTTTTCCGTCGCGCGTGTCCTCGGCCAGATAAACGACGCCCATTCCGCCTTTGCCCAGTTGATCGAGGATGCGGTAGGGGCCGAGCATCCAGTCGCCCGCGCCCAAGGTGTCGGACAGAATCTCTTTCCGTTCATTGAGTGGCGCCAGGTGAGTCGCCATCTGGCGGGCTGCGTCCTGCAACGCCGGGTTTTCGAGGAACGTTTCGTGTGATTCGTGGAATTTGAGCAACTCCTCGATTTCGCGGCGCAAGGCTTCGTCGCCGGAACAGGCTCGATCCAGATAGGCGGCTCGGTCTTCGGACGGAAGTTCGCAGACAGTTTGGAAGATGTCTTCGACTGTTTGTCGAATGTCTTGCCCAATGGCTTGTTTAATGTCGGGTGTCATTGCGGTTTCATTGAGTCACGCGGCGGCGCCACGAACCAATTCGCGCTTGAGCCAGGCCTTTGCGAACCGCCAATCGCGCATCACCGTATCGGCTGAGACTTTCAAAACCTCGGCGGTCTCTTCGACGCTCAATCCACCGAAATAACGAAGTTCCACGACCTGGCTCTGGCGGTGGTTGAACTTGTCGAGTCCCTGCAACGCGAGGTCGAGCGCGATCAGATCGAGGTCTTCTCCGCTTCCGACGTCCAACGCGTCATCGAGCGCGATTGTCAGGTTGTCTCCGCCCCGGCGTTCCGCCCGGCGGGCGCGAGCCTCGTCAATCAGGATTCGCCGCATCACATTCGCCGAGACGGCGAAGAAGTGGGCGCGATCCTGCCAATTCATGTCTTTAGCCTCGGCCAATCGCAGGTAGGCTTCGTTGACCAGCGCGGTGGTTTGCAGAGTGTGACCCGCGTTTTCGCGGCTCATATAACGATGAGCCAGGCGACGCAATTCGTCATAGACGATCCGGTACAACTCATCGAGCGCCACATCGTCGCCCTGGCTCCAGGCGCGTAACAATCTGGTGACTTCTTGGGACGGGGATGTTTTCATAATTCCTCTATTGGCTGATTCGACCGCGAACGACCGCGATTATAACGGGTCAAAGAATAAAGTCGAGAAATTTTACGGGCTTTTCAAGTTTTCTCCCACGATTTCCGCTTTCCTTAAATGGAAGGCGCCGAATGACTGACGACCGCAATAACGCCGCATTCGATTTCGTAACCGCTGATCCGGTTGCTTCGGCGCAGGCAAAAGCATAATGCAAGGCGAGAAGCAAAAAGGGCATCAACTTGACAGGCGTATCATCGCGTCTCTATACTCCGCGCTTTGCAAACGCAAGGTCATTCTTTACTGTAAGCATCAAGGAGAACTCCAGAGTTATGCCGAATCATAAATCAGCGGAGAAGCGCGATCGTCAGAATGCGCGCCGCAATGCCGCCAACACCGCCAACCGCACCCGTTTGCGCACTCAGGTCAAAAAGCTGCGCGCCGCCCTCGCCGCGGGCAGCATTCACGATGCGCGGGCGCTGTTGTCTGAAACTGTTTCGGTGATTGACAAGTCGGTCCAGAAAGGCATTCTGCACCGCAACACGGCGGCCCGCCACAAAGCCCGTCTGACAATGCACGTCAATAAATTGGCCACGAAGTGACGCGGCGCCTCGTCAGGCTGACGCTTCGATCACCCACAAGTTCGGATAGCCGGTCACGAACCCGGCCTCGTTGACCGAAAGCTGAGCGACGAATTTTCCTGACCCGGACTCATAGCGATAAGCGCTGGCGGCGATGCGGCGATAGGATTGATCCAGCGGTTCGAGGGTGAAATCGGGAAAGCGAAGCCACGCCGCCGTCGCCGCAAGCTCTTCTCCGACATCCAATCGCAAGCGGCGGATCGGCAGCAGGTTGGTTGAGGGGCTGAAACTGAGGTCAATATCAACGCAGCCCTCCACCGCCGGAACCTCTATCCCGTTCAGCCGCCACCGTCGAGCGCCATCAACCGAGACATCAACTCCGACCCCAACGTCTCCGACCCAGCCCATGACACTCGCGGATCGCGTTCGCCAATCCGAGTCGCACACCACCAGATAATCCAACCGCGCTGGCCAGCGCGGGCTATGGTCGCATACAAAGATCGCTGTTCCGGTGAGACGCCAGGTGGAATCTTCGAAACGGAGTTGGGCGAACTCGTGCCCCGGTGGGTCGAGTCTTCGCCAGAGTATCGTTTGATTGAGCATTTCGTCCTCCTCAAAACGTCAATTCAACCGCGCCTGCTTCTGCCGCAATTGCCCGATCCGTTCTTTGATCTCTTTTGCGTCCGGGGCCTGCGGGGCCTGCCTCAGATACTCTTCCAGGTCGGCCATCGCCATCGCGTATCGCCCCATCCCTGAATAGACCAATCCGCGATCACGGATTTCATTCGCCGCGTCCGGCCCTTCCCCTCCCCCGGAGTGAATAATCAGCGCGCGTTCAATCGCTTCCAGGGCCTTGTGGCGCTCGCCCGCGCGCGCGTAAATCCCTTTCAGGTTTTGCAGCATCCTCGTCAATATCTGTTTCTTCGTCACAGCGTAAAGGAAGGCCGGATGAAATTTCATCTCGCCGCCGTACATCTCTTCGATCATCTCGCGGCATTTCTCTTCCGAGAGCAGCCGCCCGCCATTGAACGGGTCAATCAGAATCTCGTGTTCATCGTCCACGAATTTAACGATAAAGTGGCCGGGCATTCCGACTCCGAAAAGCTTCAACCCGATCCTCCGCGCGATCTCCAGATAAAGAACCGAGAGTGTGATCGGGATTCCCGTGCGGCGGTCAATCACGTCATTGAGAAAACTGTTGCGCGCGTCGAAATAGTTCTCGACATTGCCGCGAAATCCCAATTCGTCGAAGAGCAGGGACCCAAGCCGCATGATTCGCGAGAGCGGGCTGGCGTAAAGATCATCACGCGCCCTGGCCAGCTCGGCGAACGCGCCAACCTGGTCGAGATACTTTTCGACATCCAGATGCGGGTATTCTTCAGCCGCGATCAGCAACGCCGCTCGATCCAGTTCCAAATCGCTTTCATTTCGCGCGACCATTTCGGTGAACTTCGCGCGAGCTTCTCCCTTCGTCATCTCTTCAAACTCCCTTTCGGGAATTTTACACAAAGCTGAACGAAGTAGTTAAGAGCTGTCAGCGCTAAAAAACCAGCACGGGCGTTCCGATCGGCGTCATATCGCTGAACTGTTTCGCGGCGTACATCGGAATGCGTATGCAGCCGTGGCTCGCCGGCCTGGATGGCACCGACGGGCTGCCGTGAATGGCTATACCTCCGACAATATAGTTCGGGTAATACATCGGTCCCAATGGGCCTCTGCGCCATCCCGCGATTTTGCGATAGACGGTAAAGCTGCCTCTGGGAGTAATGGCTCTTCGCGTTCTGCCTTCGGAAGTGAACAATTTCCCGTTGCCTGATGAGATCGGCAGAGTCTTCAGAATCTGACCTTGGGAATTAACGACTGTCAGCATTTGTCTTTTCAGATTCACTTTGACGCTCACGTAACCGATCTCACGCGCCACTGGGCGGCTCGCGGCGCGTATCTTCTGAAAATCAGCGACAGGCGTCTCTCCGGGCGCCGCCCGCTCTTCAGCTATTTCCGGCAGTTTCAAAGAAATTTGCTCCCCCTTCGGCTTTTCTTCCGCCCGCTGTTTTGTTTGCCCGGCCTGACCTTCGAATACGGCGAAGTTAAGGAGAACTGCTGTCAGCAGGCCTCCGGCGCAGAGCATCCAAAGCATCGGGGCGCGGCCAAAGAGCCAATGCCCATTTGTGAATTTTCGCCATTTGATCCACATACCATTTCAATGGCAATGGTAATGGCAATTCACAGTCCATTGATCAATTCTGAGTTGATCTGATCTGCTGCAACGTCAACGCCACATTCCTGGCTTCGTCGTTCTCAATATCAATTTCTACTGAGGCGGGTTGGAATCCGCGGGCAGTCGCGGTGATACGGTATTTCGCCTTTTCCGCTTTCAAACGGAAAGAGAACTCGCCACCCTCGCGTGAAACCGTCTCTTGTTTGAATTTCTTGGCGCCGTCGATTCGTTCAATTATCACCGTCGCGTTGGGCAGCGTGTAACCTGGCCCGTGAAAAATCGCGCCGCGGACGACCGAGTAAGGATCGCCTTCGCGCGCGAGTTCAACAACACTGCTGAGTTTGGTTGTTTCGCCGGGAGTGATTTCCAGCTTGCGTGTGATGATAGTTTTATAGCCCTGCTTTTCGAATGAAAGCGAGTACTGGCCCACCGGAAGATCGGCGAGCTCGAACTCTCCTTTGTCGTTGCTTCTCGTTTCACGCTTGTCTTCATCACTCCTGTCATTACTCTCGTTATTGCTTTTCGTTTGACGCTTGTTTTCATCACTCTTCACGTTGGTCGCGCGGACCATCACGCCTTCAAGGGCTTTCCCATTCCGCTCTTTTACCTTGCCCTTGAGAATGCCTTTTTGCTCGCCCTTTTGCGTATTGGATTGCGCGTTCGCCTGGGTAAGCAGAAGAACCGCCAGAGCCGGCGCGCAGATAATTGCGTATCTGAATTGCGATTTCATGAAACTCCTTAGAAAACCAACCACGAAGAAACGAAGAAGACGAAGAAGGAACAGAAAATCTTCGTGTCCTTCGTTTCTTCGTGGTTGGTTTTCATTCTTTCAGGGCGTCGCTCATTGCGACATGAACGACTCTTCAGAAGAATAGTTTGTGATTTAGACCTCGCGCCCGGCGCTATTGGGAGTGACACAACCCATATTGATTGCGATTTGGCGCGCGGAAGGATGGATTATAACAAGATCGCCATGAAATTTCGTTCGCTGGCGCCCGCGATTGTCTCGATGGCTTTCGCGATTGTCCTCCCCAGTACAATCACCGCTCAAAAACAGAACACGCCGGAGCGCCGCCCCGGACTGACCATCCGTATGGAGACTGACTTGGTCGTAGTTGATATAACGGCGACGGACAAAAACGGCAATTATGTGCGCGACCTGAGGGAAGATGAGTTGGAGGTTAACGGGAATTTACGACGCGATTGATCGCTCAATCAGGCGAGCGAGTGATCACACTGCTTGACGCGACACGAGTAGTCACAGCGGCTGGCGGTCGCGATTTCGCCGCGGATACCAAAGATTTCATGCCGATCTTCAAATCCCTTGCCGAAGAAATTCGCGCAAGCTACGCGTTGGCCTACTATCCTGATCTGCGTGACGGCAAATTTCATGACGTTCGAGTTAAAACTTCGCGTCAGGGAGTTCAATTGCGCGTCAGCCGCGCTGGTTACACCGCGCCGGGAAAGTAGGGACCCAAATCAGTCAGGTCAACATTGATTGGGCGTCAATATCTTTCCTGCTCTTCATCATCGTAATCTTCATCCTCTTCGTCTTCCAGCGCGAGATCCAGTTCGATCGGATCAAGGCCGACGACTTCAAGCCTGGCCTCACACTCTTCGCAACGAATAGTTTCTCCCTTATCCACGTCGTCACCAACGTGGATTTCCGCTTCACACTCAGGACAAGCTGCTAATGGCACAGTAATGATCCTCCTCGAAATATCTGTTCACTGAGATAAAGACAAGCGCGGGTATGACGCCAACACTGCGGCCTTTCACGCGGCGACAGAATCTAACTAAACTGGCCGCGTTTGGCAAACGCCACAACGACCATTCAACAATTGTCTCTTCAACATCCGGCCCGCGCGGTCTTGCGGGCAGTTATCCGGAAAACCAATGCCCATGCGGTCTCCACGGCTCAATCGCATTTTTAGCCTGAAAAATCAGGCGTTTTATCTTGCGCGCTTATACTGGCTACGGTATACTGCCGCGCGTTTTGGCACAACATAGGTTGCTCTTCAAGCAGGACTTCCTCAATTTCGTCGAAGCCATAGCAACGGCGCAGCCTGAAGTTAATCACTTCACAAGGAGAAAAACATGGCAGCAAAACTGATGACTAAGAGCCAATTGGCCGCTCACATCGCGGCAAAATTCAGTCTTTCAAAAAAGGCCGCGAATGACGTTCTCGATGAACTCGCCTCGGTTGCGGTCGCGCAAACGAAGAAAGTCGGCGCCTTCACCTTGCCCGGACTCGGCAAGCTCGTCAAAGCCGCCCGCAAAGCCCGCATGGGCCGCAATCCCGCAACCGGTGAAGCAATCAAGATTCCCGCCAAGACAGTGGTCAAATTCCGCGTGGCCAAGGCCGCCAAGGACAACATCGTTCCGCCGAAGGTCAAAAAATAACCTTCTCGCTCGGATGTCGTTTTTCAAAAGGAGACGCTCCTTTGAAAATCAGTTTGTAGTCCTACGCCGAGGCGGAAGCGCTCGGCGTAGACCCATTCCGTAATACCGAACGCTTCCGCCTCGGCGTAGGACTACAAACTGATTTTCAAAGGAGCGTCGCTTTTACTTTAACGAGCGGAAAACCTTGAAGCGGGCGTCGTGGTTTCGCAGGCAATGGGCAGCGTGAAGGTGATGGTCGTACCGAGGCCGACCTGCGATTGAGCGTTGATCTGTCCGCCGTGGGCTTCGATCAGTCGCTTGGATATGGCCAGCCCAAGCCCCGTGCCGCCGGACTGGGCGCCGGGCACGGACATGAAGCGGTTGAAGAGGCGCGTGAGATACTCCGGCGGAATGCCGTGTCCAGTGTCGGCGACGGAGATTGATACGTAATTTTCGCGCTGAGCGGCGGTGATTCGAATTTCCCCACCGCGCGGTGTATGGCGTACCGCGTTGCTGAGCAGATTGTCGAGCACCCGCTTGATCTGCTCCGCGTCCGCGCTCAATAAGGGTAGACCGGGCGCGATATCCGTCTTGAGCGATTGATCCTTGGCGTCGGCTGCGAGATGAAAAGACCCGACGGCGCTTCGAATGACATCCTCTATCTTGACCGGCGCGAGGCGCGGCGCGGCCTCGCCCGATTCGATACGCGACAAATCGGTCAGATCACGCATCAACTTTTCCAGAAGCTCGCTGTCTTCGCGGCAGGCGTAAAGAATATCTTTCTGCTTATCGGTCAGTTCCCCGGCGGCGTCTGTGATCAGGCAGTGCAATCCCATCTGCAGATTTACCAGCGGAGTCTGGAGGTGATGAGCGGCGGTGTTGACGAATTCGGATTTGAGGCGGTCTATCTCACGCAGGTGAGTGATGTTTTCCAACAGCGCGACAGCGCCCAACAGATGACCTTCCTCATTGCGCATTGGCGTCGTCCGCAGGCGGAAACTCTGTTCCGATCCGTCAATTGAAATGGGGATGGCCGCGGCGACGCTCTCTGAAGCCACGGGGCGCTCGGCGCGCAGCGCCTCTGAAACCGCCATCGCAATGCGCTGATCCTGAGTGATCTCTGCGATGGGTTTGCCGATAACCTCCGCCCTCGCGCCGAACAACGATTCCGCCGCGCGGTTCAGCCTGGTTACCTTGCCTTCCCCGTCGGTCACGAGCACCGGCTCGAAAAGCGAATCAATCGCCGCTTCGGTCGTCTGCTGCGCGACGATGATCCGGCCAAGATCGGAGCGGCGCAATTGCTGGATGCGCTCCGCCATGCGGTTGAACTCGGCGGCCAGAATGCCGATCTCATCGCGCGACGTGATCCGGGCTTTCGCCGCCAGGTCGCCGCCAGCGATCTTCGCCGCCGTCGCGGTCAACTCGCGCACGGGCCGCATGATGCCATTCGCCAGCAGAACGGCCAGCGCCAGCCCTGCCACGCCCAGCGCGCCCGCCAGCAACAGAGTGAAGAGGAATTCCCCCCGCGCGGCTCCGGCGGCGTCCTCGGACTTTGCGGCCATTGCCCGCTGATTGAGTTGTAAAAGTCGGTCACATTCCGGGCGGAGTTTATTGAAGAGCGGTTCGAGTTGTCGGAAGTAATCGCCGGGCCGCCGCCTTTCTCCATCGGCGATGAAAGCCTCGAAGCGCCGGTAATATTCGTCGCAGTCGCGCCGAATTGACTCGATGATCTCAGGTTCACCCGGCTCGGTGATGTTTCCTGCGGCTCTCTCGAAGGCCGCGTCGAACCGGGCGCGGTGTTGATTGAACTGCGCCATCGCGCGGTCGCGATTCCCCAGCAGCAGAAAGAGCGCGGCCGAGTCCATTCGTTCCAGACTCTCTTTCATATCCTGCGCGGCGACAACCGAGTCGTAATTGTTTGAGATGATGCGCTGCGACACTCCACCCAACTCGCGCAGACGCCAGGCGCTCCACACACCGAGCGTCACGAGCGCCGCGACGAAGATAAGAAAGCTGAGCAGAAGCTTGTTGCGTAAATTCATAAGAAGATTGGGCGATTTCCGGGCCAATGACAAATATCAAATCTCAAATGACAAATGGAAAACGCTCTTCCTTCCCGACTTCGTGATCTACTGACTTTCCATTTAAATCACTCCACCGATTGCTCCGTGGCGCCGGGGTGCGAATCGCGCCCTTCCAACGGCACGACCTGCACCGTCGCGTCGCGCACTTCGTTCAGGAAGCGGTTGATGACCGAGCCGCGCATCAGAATGTCCCAGCGCGAACGCGCCGACTGGCCGAAAATGACATGCGTGACGCCTTCGCGCCGGGCAAAATCAATCAATGCGTCGGCGACGTTGGCGCTCTTCAATTTGACCACCTTTGCGCCGAGTTCCTCGGCAAAACGTAAGCCTTCCACAAGCGAGACGTAATCTTTCGGGTCAACACGGCCCGGCTCTTCGCGCGGCGTTTCGACGTAAACGGCGTACCAGTCGGAAGCCAGCCGCCCGGCGATGCGCGAACCGATACGCAGGAGCTTTTTGGCGCCGCCGCGCGAGGCGATACAGACCATCACTTTTTCCGGGATGACGGCCTGTTCCAACCCCTCGCGTTCGCGGTAATCCTGCGCTTTCGCGGCCTGATCTTCGGCCACCTGGCGCAGCGCAAGCTCGCGCAGCGCCGAGAGGTTGCCTTTGCGAAAGAAATTGGTGAGCGCTTGCTCGATCTTTTCGACTTTATAGATTTTGCCCTGACGCAACCTCGTGCGCAGCGTGTCAACCGAGACGTCCACGTTGACCACTTCATCGGCCCGGCGCAGGAAGCTGTCGGGAACCGTCTCGCGCACTTTGACGCCCGTGGTGCGCGCCACCACATCATTGAGCGATTCGATGTGCTGGATGTTGACGGCTGTAATGACCGAAATTCCCGCGTCGAGCAGCGCGAGCACGTCCTCATAACGCTTGTGATGCTTCGAGCCTGGGACATTTGTATGCGCCAGCTCATCAACGATAGCGATCTCAGGCCGGCGGGCGATGACGGCGTCAACATCCATCTCCTGGAGCGTCACGCCACGGTATTCGATCTTGCGCAACGGAACGCGCTCCAGATCGCCGATCATCGCCTCGGTGTCGGCGCGCCCGTGCGCCTCCACGAACGCCACGACTATGTCCACGCCCTGTTTCTTGAAGTGGCGTCCGTCTTCGAGCATCTGATATGTTTTGCCTACACCCGCCGCCGCGCCGATGTAGACGCGCAACCTCGCCCGCTCGCTCTCCTTGAGTTTGGCGAGGAGTGATTCGGGTGATGGTCGGCGAGGTGTTTCGGTCATCATTTATTGAGACTGCGCCGCCGAGTCAGTACCGCGAGCGGTGGCGAGCATGGTTCCTACAGGAGGCCGACTCAGGGAGTCACGCTCGCTACCGCTCGCGGTACTGACTCGGACCGGTTTGCGCTCATCGAGCGCAAGGTTGAGCAGCAGCACATTCACGCGCGGTTCGCCCAGGAAGCCGAACTGGCGTCCTTCGGTGAACTCGGTGACGACGCGGCGGACTTCATCTTCACTCATCCCGCGTTCGCGCGCCACACGCGGTATTTGATACTCAGCCGCCGCAGGCGAAATGTGCGGATCAAGCCCCGACGCGGAGGTCGTCACCAAATCAACCGGCACAGGCTTGCCCGGATTTTCAGCCTGCAGCTTTTCCACATCAGCCTTGATGCGGTCAATCAGTTTTTTGTTCGTCGGGCCAAGGTTCGATCCCGAAGACGCGCCCGCATCGTAACCGATCGCGCCCGCAGCCGAAGGCCGCGAGCGGAAATAGCCGGGCGCCGAGAAAGGCTGCCCTATGATGCGCGAGCCTATGACCTGGCCGTTGCGCTCGATCAACTGCCCGTTGGCCTTTGCGGGAAAGATCGCCTGCGCGATCCCAGTGACCACGAGCGGATAAATCAATCCCAGCAAAACTGTCGTCACGATAGTCATCAAAATCGCGGTAACGAGGTTCTTCATATCTCAAATCTCCAAATCTCAAATCTCAAATCTCTTATGCCAGCCCCAGCGCCACGATGATCACATCAATGATCTTGATCCCGATGAACGGAATGATCACGCCGCCCAGGCCGTAGATCAATAAGTTTTCCCGCAACAGCCTGGCCGCGCTCAAGCTTCGATATTTGACGCCTTTGAGCGCCAGCGGAATCAAGGCGATGATGATCAGCGCGTTGAAGATCACCGCCGAGAGGATCGCCGATTGCGTCGTGGCGAGGCGCAGGACGTTGAGCGCGTCGAGGGCCGGGAAGGCGGCGGAGAACATCGCCGGGATGATGGCGAAATATTTGGCCACGTCGGAGGCGATTGAAAAGGTCGTCAGCGCGCCGCGTGTCATCAGCAATTGTTTGCCGATCTCGACCACCTCGATCAGTTTGGTCGGGTTGGAATCGAGGTCAACCATGTTGCCCGCTTCTTTCGCGGCTTGCGTGCCGGTGTTCATCGCGACGCCAACGTCGGCTTGAGCCAAAGCCGGCGCGTCGTTCGTGCCGTCGCCGGTCATCGCCACCAGTCTGCCGTCGGCCTGCTCGCGTTTGATCAACGCCATCTTGTCTTCGGGCTTTGCCTCGGCCAGGAAATCATCCACGCCGGCTTCACGCGCGATTGACGCGGCCGTCAGGGGGTTGTCGCCCGTGATCATCACCGTCCGGATACCCATCGCGCGCAGTTGATCGAATCGCTCGCGCATTCCGCCTTTGACGATGTCTTTGAGGTAGATCACGCCGAGCGCGCGACCGCCGTCAGCCACGACCAGCGGCGTGCCGCCTTGACGGGAGATACGTTCGACCGTCTCGCGCATCTCTTTGGGCGCGGCGGAGCCGTTGCCGCCGAGATACTTCTCAATCGCGTCCACCGCGCCTTTGCGAATCTGTCGCTCGTCGTAATTGACGCCCGACATTCGCGTCTGCGCGGTGAATGGAATGAAATGCGCCTCGTGCGGTTGAAGCTCGCGTCCGCGCATTCCGTATTTTGTTTTCGCCAGTACGACGATAGAACGGCCTTCCGGCGTTTCGTCGGCGAGCGACGAAAGCTGCGCGGCGTCGGCCAATTCCTGCTCGCCCACGCCGGGCAGCGGAATGAATTCGGTCGCCTGCCTGTTGCCGAGCGTGATGGTGCCGGTCTTGTCGAGCAACAGCGTGTTTACGTCGCCCGCCGCCTCGACCGCGCGCCCCGACATCGCCAGCACGTTGTGCTGCACCAGACGATCCATTCCCGCGATGCCGATGGCCGAGAGCAATCCGCCAATCGTCGTCGGGATCAAACAGACCAGCAGCGAAACCAGCACGAAAATTGACTGCGGCGCGCTCGAGTAAATCGCGAACGGCTGCAGCGTCACGACCGCCAGCAGGAAGATGATCGTCAAACCGGCGAGCAGGATGTTGAGCGCGATCTCGTTCGGCGTCTTCTGCCGCTCGGCGCCTTCGACCAGCGCGATCATTCGATCAATGAACGTTTCGCCAGGGTTCGATGTAATGCGGATTTTGATCCGGTCCGAGAGAACACGCGTGCCGCCCGTCACCGCCGAACGGTCGCCGCCCGCTTCGCGAATCACCGGCGCTGATTCGCCTGTGATCGCCGATTCGTCAATTGAAGCCACGCCCTCGATCACTTCGCCATCGCCCGGGATGAATTCGCCCGCGGAGACCACCACGACATCGTCCCGGCGCAGCCGAGGCGCGGGCACGTCTTCGAGACGTCCGCCGGGCAGCAGCCGATGAGCGATGGTTTCCGTCTTCGCCCTGCGCAGCGTATCGGCCTGCGCCTTGCCGCGCCCTTCGGCCATCGCCTCGGCGAAGTTGGCGAAGAGCACTGTGAACCAGAGCCACAGGGTAATTTGTAGCTCGAAGCCGATGGGCCCGCCCTGCGTGAGGTTGCGGATGAGCAGGATCGCTGTCAGGACGCTGCCGACCTCAACGACGAACATCACAGGGTTTTTCATCATCGTGGTCGGGTTCAGCTTGCGAAACGCGTCAAGGAGCGCGCGCCGGATGATCTTCGGGTCCCAAATCGAAATAGCTTTCTGTTTTGCCATAATCTTTCTCTTTGAGTCAGTACCGCGAGCGGTAGCGAGCGTGGCTCCATCAGTCGGTGCTTTATCGAGCCACGCTTGCTACCGCTCGCGGTACTGACTTGCTAAAACACCTGCCCCGCGTACATCAACAAGTGCTCGACAATCGGTCCCAGGCTCAGCGCCGGGAAGAAGGTCAGCGCGCCAACGATCAGGATCACGCTTACCAATAGCGTCGTGAACAACGGCGTCGTGACCGGGAACGTGCCCAGGGACGGCGGCACGGCCTTCTTCCGCGCCAGGCTGCCCGCGAGCGCCAGCATCGGGATGATCATAAAGAAACGCCCGAGCAGCATTGAGAAGCCGATGGAGGTGTTGTACCACTTGGTGTTCGCTGAAATCCCCGCGAACGCCGATCCGTTGTTGCCCGTGCCCGAAGTGAAGGCGTAAAGCATCTCGGACAGCCCGTGCGGCCCTGCGTTGTTTAGCTGCGAAGTTCCCCAGTCGGGCGAAAGCGCCGAGATGGCCGTGAAGACCAGGATCGTGAGCGGGAAGATGAGCACGTTGAGCATCGCCATCTTCACGTCGTAAGCCTCGACCTTCTTGCCCATATACTCAGGCGTGCGCCCTACCATCAGCCCCGCGATGAAGACCGACAGAATGACGTAGATCAGGATGCCGTACATCCCCGCGCCGACGCCGCCGAAAACGACTTCGCTGAGCATGATGTTGGCGAGCGGGACGAGTCCGCCGAGCGGTGTAAACGAATCATGCATCGCGTTGACCGCGCCGCACGAAGCGTCGGTCGTGACCGTGGCCCAGAGCGTGGAGTTGGCCGGGCCGAATCGTACCTCCTTGCCTTCCATGTTTCCGCCCGACTGCGCCGCGCTTGTGGCTTGGTCAACTCCCGCCGGGAAGATCGGATTGCCACGGGCTTCGGCCCAGTAGCAGATGAGGATGCCGGCGAAAAAGAGCGTGGTCATCGCGCCGAAGACCGCCCAGCCGTGCTTCTGCGAGCCGGTCATACGGCCAAGCGTGTAGGTCAGCCCCGCTGAGATGGCGAAGATCGCAAACATCTCCAGCAGGTTCGTAAACGGTGTCGGGTTCTCATACGGATGCGCGCTGTTGGCGTTGAAGAAGCCGCCGCCGTTCGTGCCCCATTCTTTGATGAATTCCTGCGAGGCGACCGGCCCCTGTGCGATCACTTGCTCGGTCACCGTCTCAGTCGTCATCTTGCCGTCGGCGTCCGTCTTCTCCACCTTCTGTGGATCAACGATCTTGGCGACCGCATAAGGCTTGAGGTTCTGCGGCACGCCATCGGCGACCAGCAGCAGCGCGCCGACCAGGCAGAAAGGCAGCAAAAGCCACAACGTCGCGCGCGTCATGTCCACCCAGAAGTTGCCGAGCGTGTCACGCTCGCGCCGCGCGATGCCGCGAATAAAAGCGATGGCCAGCGCGATGCCGACCGCCGCCGAAACGAAGTTGTGATAAGCAAGCCCCGCCATCTGCGTCAGGTAGCTCATCGTCACTTCGGGCACGTAGCTCTGCCAGTTAGTGTTGGTCGTGAATGACGCCGCCGTGTTGAAGGACGAACTCGGCTCGATGTTGGCGAGCTTTTGCGGATTGAACGGCAGCCACGCCTGCATCCGCTGCAACGCATATAACACAATCATCGAGACAACGCTGAAGAGCAGCATCGCGCCGGCGTATTCCGTCCAGCGCATCTCGCGTCCCTCGTCCACGCCGGTCAGGCGGTAAATCAATCGCTCGATGGGCCGCAGCACGGGGTCGAGAAAAGTCCGCTCGCGGTTGAAGACTCGCGCCATAAAGACGCCGAGCGGTTTCGTGACCGCCAGGATCAGCGCGAAGAAAAACAGGATTTGTAGCCAGCCATTGAGTGTCATCTCAGAACCTCTCCGGTTTGAGTAAAGCGTAAGTCAGATAGAACAGCAGTAACGCGGAGACCGCGATACCGACGATTGCTTCCCAGCCCATTGTGAATCCCTCCTTACAGCTTTTCGCACCCGCGCACGTAAGCGAGCGAGAGCAGGAAAAAGAGAATTGTCGCCGCCAAGAAAATCAGATCGAGCATTGCTCCTCCACCGTTAATTACCAACTGCCTTCCTTGCCGAACCACCAGACGAGGCCGAGTGTCGCCGTGTTCTGCTCCTTCTTGAGCGTTCCAGGCTGATTGGTCAGGAAGAACGGCTGATTGGAGAAATCGCGCCGCCACTCGCCGCGCATCAGAAGCCCCTCGGCGAGCTTGTAATCAGCCGTCAAGGTTGTCTCCTTTAAAGCCTGCGTGACGCCGCTGAAGAGCCCTCCGCGGTCCGAGAGGTACTCGGCGCGTCCGGCCAGGGCGAACTTCGGCGTAAACTGATAGCGCGCATACGCGGCGCCGCCCGTCACGCGGGACGGCGGGGAGAACTCCTGCACGCGATTGATCACGTAATCGGCCTCAGCCGCCAGCGTCAACTTGTCGGTGACCAGCCAAGTGACGTAGGTGTCAAGCACATGAAACCTCCCTCTCGGCTCCGGCCGGATGACATCGGTCGAGAGACCCGGTTGCGTCGGCAAACTGGCAAACGTCGGATTGAGTTGCGGCGCTACATCGCGCTGTTCACGCCCGACGTAATAGTTGACCTGCCAGGTGACTTTCTTGGTCGGGGTCAGGATCAGGGCCACTTGTTGCGACTTGAATTTGTTGAAATCTTCAGACTGCTGCGCGCCGTTCATCAAGTGATACATCACCGTTAGCTTGTCGTTGACCGGGTATTTGGCGCGCAAGCCAAAATGGTAAAACGGCAAGTAGTTGAAGAAGTAAGCGCGCGAGTAGTTGAAATTATCCTTCGCAAAGTTGGTCTCGTAACCGAGGCTGCCCGCGAACTTGCCGAAATCGAGCGTCAAGCCCTTGCCGACCGGCGCAACGTAAGTGCCGTAAACTTGCCAGAGGGGTCGGTAGACCTGCGGGCGCGGCTCGTTGGCCGCATTCCCTTGCACAGTCTCGGTCGCCTGGCCATACATCAAATCCAAACGCATGCCGAAGCGGCGTCCGGAATCGACGTCCGGCGCGCGCTCGACGGAGATGACCGCCTGGTTGAGGCTGAAGCTGTTGCTCGACACGTCGTAAGCGCGCAGCAAGCTGATGCGTCCGACGGGGCGATTGAAGTTATAACCGTAGTAGCCGTCAACCGTGGCGCTGATGGTTGTGTCGCGGAAGAAGTCGAGCGCCTTGCTGGCGCCGTCCGACAGCGCGCCCGTCTGCTTGGAAGCGGGCGCTGCGCCTGGCGAGGCCACAGTCGCGTCCGGAGCTTCAGCGGCGAGCGTCGCCGGTTTAGCCAGCGCCGCGCTCTTTTCCGCTTCGAGCTGGGTGATGCGCGCTTCCAGCCGCTCGATTAATTGTCGCATTTGGCGTATCTCCTCCGAGATCGCCGCGTTATCCTTACCATCCTTGGCCCTGTCATTGGCCGCGCTGCCTTCCTTTTTATCTTCCTTGCCAGCCCTGGAATCATTGCCGGCGACGGCCAACCGGACTTGCGCATCCGCCGGTGTCTGCGCCATCGCAACCGCGCCCGCCAGCAGAACCAAAGCCAACCCCAGCGCGACATGCCGCAGCAAAGATTTGTTCCCCTTTCTCCGGCTGGACGCCGATGCGGGTTGCTCCCTCAGCGATTCGCTCTTCCGACAAATCGAATGCCCGACCCGTGAGTTGAGTTCGGATGGGCGCCGTCCCGGCGCGGCCGAAGCTGGCCGCCTAAAGAGCAAGTAAGTAAGCAGCAGGAACATCAAGAGCGCTATTAGTTGAGCGGACATTTTAATTACCTCAATCCTCCAGTTACGCAGGCAGTTGCGCAGGCATCTCCGCGCGACCGCAAAATTCATTGATCGTCATCTTCATCTTCGTAGCGCACAACTTTTGAATAACGTTGTGGCTTGTCTTTTTCCATCCAATCCAGGCAATACCCGCCGAAGATGATGAGTGGGATCGTCAGGAAGAGCAGCACCGTCCCGGTGGTCGAGAGCCACTCCCCCACGCCCTCGTTGGCGACAAACCAACTAGCCGCTGTGAAGAATGAACCGAACAACCCTGCCAAAATACCGCCCGCCAACCCGGCCGCAGCGCCTAAAGATTGTGCCTTTTCGAGCCTGCGCCGGCCTGTCGCGTGGGGCTTCCTTCCCGCTCGCGCGTTCTTGCGTACAAATACCAATGCGTCCATATCATCTCCCTTCGGCTGTACCTGCGCGGCGCGGGAGCTTGACATAGAACCGTTTAAGCAACCCCCGTTCCGGCGAGGCGAAAGCCTTATTCTTTATCTTTGTGGATTGATCATTGACGCTGTCAGCATAGGACATGCCCCATAAGGATGGTGTAAGCGGTTTATAAATAATTCGTAAGAGCGCGCCCTGAGCGATTTCCTACTCTTTCATTACCAAGTTCCCTTTTTGCGCCCGAACCACCAGACCAATCCGAGCGTCGCGGTGTTCTGCTCTTTCTTCAGCGCGCCGGGCGTATCGGTCAGGAAGAAGGGCCGGTTGGACCAATCGCGCCGGTACTCGCCGCGCAGCAGAAAGCCTTCGCCGAATTTGTATTCAGCCGTCAGCGTGATCTCTTTTAAGTCTTGGTCCAGTCCTGTGAACAACGACACCCCGTCATCCGACAGATTATCGCCCAGGTATTCGAATCGCCCGGCCAACGCGAAGCCAGGCGCCAACTGATAGCGCGCGTAAGCCGCGCCGCCCGTCACGTGCGATGGCGTCGAGTTTTCGAAAGCTCGGTTGATCACGTAATCACCTTGCAATACGAACGTCAGCCTGTCAGTCACGTTGAATGTGGCGTAGGCGTCGAGGATGTGGATGCGGCCGTTAAGCTCGGGCCGGATCTCAATGGGCGAAAGCCCAGGCTGCGTCGGCAAAACCGGGAAGGTCGGGTTGAGTATAGAGGTGCGCACCCGCCCCTCCTTGCCGCTGTAATAATTCGCCTGCGCCGTGATGCGGCTCGTCGGCTTGTAGGTAAGCAACACGGCCTGTGATTTCCATGCGTTGAAGTCCTCCAACTGGTTAATGCCGTTGACCAGCCAGTAGGTCGCCGTGAATTTTTCGTTGAACGGATAGGCCGCGCGGAAGCCGAAGTGGTAAAACGGCAAAAAGTTGAACCAG
>Ga0187894_10001522_pt1 | contig 29626 bp, 26 predicted proteins | sample GBC1701081metaG_FD_136650 | JGI IMG/M metagenome (GOLD analysis project Ga0187894, IMG submission 136650) | White microbial mat communities from a lava cave in the Kipuka Kanohina Cave System on the Island of Hawaii, USA - GBC170108-1 metaG ...
AGACGACACATCTATCGCGAGATCCGGGCCCTTCCAAGATTGGCGAACAACGATCGTTCTGTTTCGCGCCCGACCCGCAACTGCATGTCTCATCTCATAGGCCCGGACTGGTCCTTGAACCGGTCCCTGACAAACCGGACTTGCGACAGTGAGGCGACTACGTCTTGTGCCTGGCCGCTAGCCCAGGGCCAGCCGGCCGTGGGCGCGTCAATCACAAGGCGGCATACGCTCCTCTATCGCGACCCGACAACTCGCACGTTCAAGAAAGAGGGCGCTCATGAAGATGCCGTCGCACTGTATCGTGCCGCTGGTGACCGGACTGGTGATCGCCGCGACCACATCGGCGCAGGACCGACCCGCGCCCGGGCCGGTCGACCCGCCACTGGTCATTCTTATCCAGGAAGGAGGATCGATTCCTGCCCAGACGCTGATGCGACTGAGTGGAAAGACAGAAGGCATCGTCGCAGTCTATGACCTGACGGGAGGGGCCCGTCTCGATAGCCATGACGGTCGCCGAGCCGTGCGTGTGGTGGACCGCGGCGAGGTCACGGTGCCTGCCTTGACGGCCACGCGGGCCGGCGACGACGGCTATCTGAACGTGGGATTCGGTGAGCGGGCGCTCGTCCAGACGATTCGCGTCGCCACCGTGAGCGCCGAACATCTGCGGGAGGCGCGTCGTCTGGCGGAGATGAGTGTCGCGCCGCAGGTCAGCTCGGCGGAGCCGCTTCTGGGCGAACAGACAGCAGCGAGCACCGGGAATGCGATCCGCCGTGTGGCGGACACGTTTCTGATCGTCGACGCGCGCCGCCTGGATCGCACCGGATGGAGCAACGACGGCGTGGTGACGAGCTACCTGCCGGCTGCGCGGCCGGAAGAGGAACCGTCGACGGCGACGTGGTGCGTCCGGACGCCGATTCCGCCCGGCTTCATCGAGTGGACCGTCATCGCCAATCCAAGGGCCGAAGGACACTCGGTGAAGCCCGAGAGCAGCAATGACCTGGTCTGGGGGCAGGCGCCGAGTCAGAACGCCGACGGGCGGTACAACAATCGCTGGCCGGCGAATACCGCGATCAAGATCCCGAGTCACTGCACGGACTACCCCGCCATCAGCCAGTGCTGCTGTAACGTTGCGGCGTCCTGGTATTTCGGGGTCTGCCGTCTGGCGGACTTCGGCGGCGCGGAATCCGGCTGGCCGCGGGACCCGCTGCGGTAGAATTGAGCATGCCCGCACGTCAGACCGTTGATGCGACAACCGGCCGCGCGTCAGGCGCGACCGGTTGGTTCTTCGGTGCGGCCGCGATAGGGCCGGGTCTCTGGCTCATGGGATTCAGTGTCCTGGTGCTCCGGGCGCGGCAGGTGGCAGGACACTGGCCTCGTCCCTATGAGCCGGATCCGGGAGAAGCGGGATGGTGGCTGTACGTGGTGCTCGCGGGCACGCTGCCCCTCATCTACACATGCGGCGTGATCTATCTCGTGGCCCTTGTCGTCGGTCTCTGCATCCCGAGCGTCAGACTGACGCTGCGTGAAGCGGGTCTGAAGAACTGGCACGTCTACGGTGCCGGCCTGACCCTCGCCGCCCTCATGACGCTGCTCCGCACGAACCCCCACCAGCTCATGACCTGGCTGGCCGACTGATCCAGCCGTCGAACGACGACCGATCCCAGCGCGCGCTGCAGGCCGTGCACGCCGAGAGGCGGAAGCCGGACGCGGGCCATCTGCCGCGCATACCCCGTAGGCGTCTTGGAGCGTACAGCGCGTGAAATCAACGCGCCTCGCAGCGCCCCGTCCGACTCAACCTCGTATCGCTGGGCCAGGAACTTCGTCGTCGTCGTCCCCAGCGCTGATGCACGCCTCTCGTGTGCCCGTCGCCTCATCTGACACTCCTGTTCGGACGTTCCGGGCGCCCTGCTGGTTCATGGTGTGTTGCGTAACGATTGTCAGTCGTCTCGTCAGTACGTGCCAGCGCGCTCGAATCCACGGCATATCAGCCATCACGGGAGACGGTCATGAGTTCGCCGAACAGGAAACACGACTTCAGAACGCTCTCCGTCACCGCCCTGCTCGGACCGCTGACCTCTTTCTCCCGCGGATCGTGGCACCGCTGCTGATCCCTGGGCGGTATGTCGATAGCTGGCAGCGGCTCGCCATCGGCATGTGGACGCCGCCAGGCTGGATCCTGCTCGCGCATACCACCCTCCCCGTACGTCGTCGTCGGATGATACATGGGCCTCGCGTTCATGAGACGTGCACCGACGGCAACGGCGGTGCGGCGACGAGCGATCGCGCTCGCCGTCCCGCTGATCGCTGTCTACCATGTCGGCGTCCTGATCCACATACCAAGCCAGATCCCCGGCATGAACGTTGGCGTCGTCTTCTTTCCAATCTACGCCGTGCCTGCCGCGCTGGCAGGGTATGGGATCGGCTACTTGGTGGGCGTGGTCATTTCCTCACCTGTCACGTCGACGCACGCAGAGGTGCCACCACACGTCGAGACAGGCGTCGCCGACGACGGCAGCAATACGCGGGCGCTCATCGCGGCTTCAATAGTCCTGCGGGGACACCAGCCAATGGAGAACCACGCGCGCGGCGGAGAACGATGGGCCTGCGGGCCGTTGAACGCGCTGAGATCCTCTTGGGAGAGACGGCGGATTCGACCTTCAGTCAGGCGTCGGGGCCAGTCTCGCCCATCAAGGTCCGCTTGGGAGCTCGGCGACGCGCTCCTTCGGCACACCGGACCTCGTGAGATCATCGCTGCGACGACGAGCCGTCCTGCCGAGAGCTGCTGGGCAGCGCCCTCGAACAACCGCACTGCTTCGGCCCGCGCCGCGGCATCCAATTGGCGCGCCGCGGCCGCACCTGCGGGCGGTGCCCTCGCGTCGGCTCCGCGAGATACCGGCAGACCGTCGTCCGCGACAGTCCCAACACGCGCGCCACGCGGCGCGTCCCCCAGCCCTGGCGGCGCAAGGCATGTAGCTGTCGCACGATCCGGCTCTATCATCGGCACGTCCGGCGGTGCCATCTTCTGCTGATCTTCCACGGGGGTCCTCCTGTGATCCGCCAGCCGGAGGTGGCCCACTTTTACGATCGCATCCGGGACACTACTACGATCGCTCTACAGCTCGCGTACTTCGGCTTCACGGCGCTGCATCGCGCACGGACGCGGACGGCGTTTCGCGACCCGTCAATCACGGCCGCGAGCTCGTCTCACCTGTGGCGTGTCGTGGGCTGGGTCTCGCTCGGAGCCGCGATGTGGCCGTCCGTGCTGCACTGGGGATGGTCGATCGGCGCGGCGATGTGGGGTCGGCATGCTCTCGGCGGCCGCGTTGCTGCTGGTGTTCGCGCTGCCTACCTGCGCGAAGGAGCGCTCGTGACAGCGGCCTGCTGGCTGCCCGCCGCGGCCGTCGGCTTCGTCCTGGTCCGCGGCGGCGTGCTCTCCGAGATGCCCGCACTGTCCCTGTCAATCCTCGCGATCACGCTCGGCCACGTAGCAGTCCGGCGTCTCCGCCCCGCTTGCTGATTGGTGACAAGACACATACGCGACGTCTTGTTCTGACATTCCCGAACACTTCAGCACGACACGAGAAACTTCCAAACACGCTCCGGATAAGATCGCGCTCGCCTGAAGTCAGGTGACCGCCAAGTCCCGCTGATGTCATTCGCGCGTTCGCAAGGAATGTCGCCGCGATGACATCGATTCGGTTGTCCGTCGGCAAAGAAGACCCGTCCACAGTTCGTTCTGAAAGGGTGACCCATGTCCCATCGTGTGTCCGCTGCGCTGGTCCTCTGCGGCCTCCTGGCCGTGCCCACCTTCGCGCAGCAACCCGCGCCTCCCAGTCCGGCGCTCCTCCAGGACGCGGCCTGGTATGCCGAGCAATTCAAAGTCAGCCTTGATGAAGCCGTGCGCCGTTTGAGTCTCCAGAGCGAGATCGGGCGTCTCGATGAGACGCTGACAGCCGAGGAACCGAGTTTTGGCGGCTTGTGGATCGAGCACCGACCGCAGTATCGGCTGGTGATCCGCTTCAAAGATCCATCCGCCGCGGGGCGTCTGTCCGCTCGGATCGCCGGCACGGCGCTCGAAAAGCTCCCCCGTGCGACGCTGCCAGCGGCGGCGTCGCTCAGCGAACTCGAGAAGCAGCACGCGGCTGCCCGACAGCACGTGACGCGCCTCGGATTCACGGTCGACTCCGACATCAACGTCCAGGAGAACCGGGTCGAGATCTATTCGGAGCGCGCGCCGGCGCTCAGGGTAGCCCTGGCGCAAGAGCCGGGCGGCGCACTTGCCGGGCGCGTCGAGGTTGTCGCGGTGTCCGAACTGGCCAAACCCGCGGTCCTGCGTGGAGGTGACGGCGATCAGGGATGGTGCTCGGGCGGGTTCACGGTCCGCAACTCCGACGCGTCCGTCGTCGGCATCACCACAGCCGGCCACTGCGGTAACACTCAGTTGTTTCAGGGCATGGCGCTGCCGTTGGTGGAGGAGTACTTCTACTCTGCCGGGGACATACAGTGGCACTCCGCCTGCGGGTACACCGACGTCACCAACGAGTTCAACAGCGGCCTGGGCTATCGGCCCTGCACCGGCCAGCGCCTGCGCAGCCAGCAGGGGATCGGGACCCTCGTGTGCCATTTCGGCAATGCCACGGGCCGCGCCTGCGGAATCATTCGGAGCAAGAGCTATAACCCCAGCTATATCCCGGGCAACGGCGACGACAAGTTCATTCGCGTGGACGGCAACGGCCGAACGATCAGTGCGCCCGGCGACAGCGGCGCCCCGTGGTTCTTCGAGGACCTCGCCTATGGCATTCATAGCGGCACGTTCAACGACCGTGACGCCATCTATATGGCGGTCGACTACATCGCGTGGGTGGGCGCGGCGGTGCTCACCTACGATCCAGGACCAGGGTGCCATGTGCGGCCCGTGGCAAGCTTCACGTATACCGTTTCCGGCACCACCCTCAATTTCAACGCGTCCGCCAGCTACGACGGGGACGGCAGCATCGTCAGCTACTTCTGGAACTTCGGAGACGGCACCACCGGCACCGGAGTCGCGCCCAGCCATGGCTTCCCCTACCAGGGCTGGTTTCCGGTGACGCTCACCGTGACCGACAACACCGGCAGGACGGGAGTGCTCGCATTTGACGTGTTTGCCGGTACCTTTGTCGATCCGTGCATGGGCGATCCTTGCTGCGGCGATGCATGCTGCAGAAGTGGGCGCTGCCAGCCGCTGCGCGTGCCGGCGAGCTTCGATGGGAACACCGGCCGCAGCAACCCCGAAAAGACGAAGCCTCAAGGGCGTTGAGGAGGGCCGGGGGCGATCCCCCCGCGCGTGGAGTCGCCGCTGAGTCCGGCGGTCTCGATACGCATCCCGCTTCTCATGTTGCACACGTGCTCATCTACCGTCTCGCCGGCGGCAGATGAGTGCGTCGCGCGTCCAGGGGACCGGATGCTGCGATATTTGACACATGCCCAATCGTCGCGCATCCTACATCTGTGCTGAAGACGGGCCGACGAATTGCGGCGGCGATGCTGACCCTGGTCCTCATGGTCGGACACGTCGCCGTCTGCGCCGGGTGGGCCGCCTCGCCCGAAGCGCGTATGGACTGCTGCGCTGAAGGTATGTGTCCGATGCGCAAGTCGGCTTCCCGGGACTCAGCCTCTCCACAGGTCATCACGCAAGCGCAGGCCGATAGTTGTTGCGCAGCGTCTGAGCGCGAGGAGTCCGCCCCGTCAGCGCCGATCTTCGCCGCGACAATCTCCTCGGCCGTCCTGGACCTCGCGATCGCACTGCCAGTCAGCGCGCCCGCGCTGGTCGTGAGCAACGCCTGGCGCACGGCCGTACCGATTCCGATCGGCGCCGTCCCCAAGCACGTCCTCCTCTCCGTCTTTCTCGTCTAGCCACGGTCACAGTCGTCGTGTGTCTGCTCGGACCTGATGTTGTCCGAGCGTCGGTGACGTCCGCGTACGTATAGGCGTGCGCGGCATGACGCGTGTCGTGGCTCATGATCAACACACTGATTGCGCTATCGCTTCGGAATCGCTTTTTCGTCATCGCGCTGTTTGTGGCGCTCGCGGGGTGGGGCTGGTGGGCGGTCGGGGCGACGCCTATCGACGCCATCCCTGACCTGTCCGACAACCAGGTCATCGTCTTCACCGATTGGCAAGGACACAGTCCGCAAGAGGTCGAGGCTCAGATCACGTACCCGCTGACCGTCAGTCTGCAAGGGCTCGCGGGCGTGCGCGTGGTGCGGTCCCAGTCCGCGTTCGGGTTCTCGATGATCTATGCGATCTTCGAAGACCACGTCGATCTCTACTTCGCCCGCGCACGCGTGCTCGAGCGTATGAGTCTCGTCGCGAAGACCCTGCCCGCAGGCGTCGTCCCGACACTCGGCCCCGACGCCACGGGTGTCGGTCACGTCTTCTGGTACACGCTCGAAAGCTCCACCCATTCGCTGCGGGACCTCCGAAGCCTTCAGGACTGGTTCGTCCGCTACCAGCTCAACGCCGTTCCCGGCGTAGCGGAGGTCGCGTCCGTGGGGGGCTTCGTCCAGCAGTACCAAATCGACGTCGACCCCAACCGCCTGCGCCAGTATGCGCTGCCACTCAGCGCCGTCGTCTCTGCCGTGCGCGAAAGCAATCTCAATGTCGGTGGCAACGTCCTGGAGTCCAACGGCGCGTGGCTGATTGTGCGCGGCGTGGGACTCATCGCGTCGGTCGACGACCTCAAGAAGATCGTCATCGGGGCCGCCAATGGAACGCCCGTCTACGTCGAGCAGGTGGCGAACGTCCACGTCGGCAATGCGTTTCGTGTCGCGTCACTCGTCAAGGGATCGAGCGAAGCCGTGGGCGGTGTCGTCGTGGCGCGGACGGGCGTGAATACCAAGGTCCTCATCGACGCGGTGAAGGCCCGCATCGCCCAGATCGCGCCTGGACTGCCAGACGGCGTCACGATCGTCCCGTTCTATGACCGGTCGACGCTGATCGAGCGGGCGGCCGACACGCTCCGTCGCGCGCTCGTCGAAGAGATCGTCCTCGTGACGCTGGCGCACATCATCTTCTTGATGCACGTCCGATCGATTCTCATCGTGACGATTCCGTTGCCGCTGGCGGTGCTCATCTCGTTTCTCGGGATGTACTACGCCGGCATCTCGTCCAACATCATGAGCCTCGCCGGCATCGCGATCGCGATCGGCGTCCTGGTGGATGCCGGGATCGTCGTGACGGAGAACGCCTTCCGATTCATGGAGCAGCGCGGCGTCGATCCGCGCGACCGCCAGCGCGTGTGGGAAACCGTCCTGGAGTCGACACGCCTCGTCGGACGTCCCGTCTTCTTCTCGATGGCGATCATTCTCCTCGCCTTTATCCCGGTGTTTGCGCTGACCGGCCAGGAAGGCAAGCTCTTTCACCCGCTGGCCTTCACGAAGACGTTCGCGGTGCTCGCCGCGACCGTGGTGGCCGTGACCCTCGTGCCCGTGCTGTGCAGCCTCCTGCTTGGCGGGACGTTTCGACGGGAAGATGCCAACCCGATCATGCGCGGCTTGCAGCGGCTCTACCGTCCTGCGCTGGAGGCCGCACTGACGCATCGGCTGATCACGGTGGCCGTCGCCGGGCTGCTGTTCGTCGGCGCGCTGCTCGTCGGCCGTGGGATCGGGAGTGAGTTCATGCCGCCGCTCAACGAAGGCGACCTGATGTTCATGCCGATCTCGGACCCGAGCATCTCACTGGAGGAGAACACGACGATCGCGGCGAAACAGAATGCGGTCTTCATGTCGTTCCCCGAAGTCGCCTACGCCGTCGCCAAGGTCGCGCGCGCCGACACGTCCACCGATCCGGCTCCGCTGAATATGACGGAAACGATCATTCACTTGAAGCCGGCGGAGCAATGGCGGGCAGGCATGACACTCGACCGCCTGCGCGCCGAGATGAGTCGGGCCGTGCAGCTCCCGGGCGTCTCACCCATCTGGACGATGCCGATCATCAACCGCATCGACATGCTGACCACGGGCATCCGATCCGAAGTCGGCGTGAAAGTGTTCGGCACGGACCTGACGACACTTGAAGCGCTCGCGCGGCAGGTCGCCGACGCGGTTCGGACGGTGCCAGGGGCCAGCAATGTCTATCCGGAACAGGTCACGAGCGGCCAATACCTGAACATTGCGGTGGATCGCGCCGCGGCGGCACGCTACGGCATCGGGGTCGGCGAGGTGCAGCAGGTCATCGAGACGGCCGTGGGCGAGACGGTGCTCACGACCACGATTGAGGGCCGGTCACGCTTCCCGGTTCGCGTCAGGTATCGACCCGAGGACCGCGCGGACCCGCAGGCGCTGGCGCGCGTGCTCGTCGGTGCGCCGGACGGCGCACAGATGCCGCTCGGGCAACTGGCGCGGATCGACCACGCGCGCGGGCCGGCCATGATCTCGTCCGAGAACGGCCTGCTGCTCGCCACCGTACTGCTCAACGTGCAGGGACGAGACGTCGGCGGATTCGTCCAGGAGGCGCGCGAGACCGTCGCCCGTGCGGTGTCCCTGCCCGCCGGCTACTACATCGGCTGGAGTGGGCGCTGGGAGAATCAGGAGCGGGCACGCCAGCGGCTACAGATCGTGATCCCGATCGTGCTCGCGATCATCTTCATCCTCCTCTACGTCATGTACGGCTCTGTCGTGGAAGCCGCCCATGTGCTGCTCGCGGTGCCGTTTGCGCTGACAGGCGGGGTCTACCTGTTGTGGCTGCTCGGCTACAACTTCTCGGTGGCGGTCTGGGTGGGGTTCATCGCGTTGTTCGGGACGGCCGTGCAGACGGGCGTCGTGATGGTCATCTACCTGGAAGAGGCGGTTGCGCGCAAGCAGCATGAGTGTGGAGGTCTCTTGACGCGCGGCGCATTGCGAGACGCCATCATGGAGGGCGCGCTCCTCCGGCTGCGGCCGAAGGTGATGACGGTCTCCACCGTCGTGGCGGGCCTGCTGCCGATCATGTGGAGCACCAGCGTCGGCGCGGACGTCATGAAGCCGCTGGCGACACCGGTCCTGGGCGGCATGATCTCATCGCTCGTGCACGTGCTGATCGTGACGCCCGTCCTGTTCTTCTCGATCCGTGAGCGGCAGCTCGGGCTGCACCACCAGTCGCTCCCAGCCAAAGCGCAGCCTGGAGCCGGCCCACGCCGAGTCCTCGTCGCCGTGGTCATGGTTCTCGCACTTGGGGTCGCGTCACTCGCAGGGTGGTGGCTCACGAGACCCGCGACGACCGGCGATCGGACTGCGGACGCCGGCACCGTCGTCCAGACACTGCGGTCCGGAGACATCGAGATCGTCCTGCTCACGCCGACGGGCACGCTTCGAAGCGGGCGTACGACCTTTACGATCGAGTTCCGCTCACCGTCTGGCGCGCTCCTCGAAATGGGGAGCGTGCGCGTGGCCGCGAACATGCCGATGCCAGGCATGGTGATGCCAGGAAACGTGCAGGTCAGCCCGGCCGATGCGCCAGGACGCTACACCGCAACCGCCGAGTTCGGCATGGCTGGCGCGTGGCCGATCCGCATCGACTGGAACGGCCCGTCCGGCCAGGGCTCGGTCACTCTTGAAGGAAGCGTGCAATGAAAACCCAGCGACGAATCATCACGTTCATGCTGGGGGCCAGCGTCTTTGCCGTCCCGGCGCAGGGACAGGAGCCGGCCCTATCCGCGCAACGGTCCGTCTACATCGACGAGCGAACGGGAATGGCACTCGACGAAGCCATCGCACGCGCCCTGGACCGGGAGCCGACGCTGCGCGCCACACGCGCAGACATCGAGGTCGCACGCGGACAGCGGCAGCAGGCGGGCTTGTCCCCCAATCCGACGCTGACCTTCGAGCAGCGTCATGAACCAGGCGGCACCGACAACCTCACCACGCTCGGCATCGAGTGGCCCTTGGATCTCTTTCGCCGCCGAGGGCGCGTGCGGACGGCCGAACGCGAGCTGGCCGTGACGCACTTCGCGGCGGCCGATCGCGAACGTCTGCTCGTCGCCGACGTCCGGATGCAGTACGGAGCGGCCGCGGCGGCCATCCGTGACCTGGCCGTCGCCGACGAGGTGATCGCCGTGGCACGGCGCCAACTGGCGTTGGTGCGGGCGCGTGTCGAGGCTGGCGGGACGCCGCCGCTGGAGCGAGACCTGCTCGACGTAGATCTCCGTCGGTTGGAGACGAATCGATTACGCGCGATAGGGAGCGCCGACGTAGCACTCGTGCGGCTCAAGCAGATGCTGGGGATGGCTCCGGCCGAGCCCTTGCTGTTGCGGCAGACACTGGAGATGCTGGTGGCGGGCACCACGTCCGCGACGGCGGCTCCGACATTGTCCTCAATCATCGGACCGCGTCCCGACGTGCTCGAAGCCGAGGCCCGCGTCACGTTGGCGGACGCGCGGATCGATCAGGCGAGGCGCGAGGGCCGCGTCGACGTCAGTCTCTTTGGCAACTACATGCGCATGGACGCCGGTTTCCCCCAGCAAGGCATCGGCCCCACGGGAACGTGGGAACGCGTCCGTGGCCGCTTCAATTACGTGACCGGCGGCGCCATGGTGACGTTACCGCTCTTCAATCGCAACCAGGGCCAGGTCGCGGCGGCCCAGGCCCAGCGGTTCGCCGCAGAGGCCCGTCGCGAAGCCGCAGGACTCGCCGCGCAGACGGAGATCGCCGTCGCGCAGACGCGCGATACCCAGGCGCAGCGAGCGATGGAGCTCTACACCGGCGGCATTCGAACACTGGCACGGCAGAATCTTGACGTCGTCCGCCAGACATTCGATCTCGGTCGTGCGACGGTGTTCGAGGTGTTGGCCGAGCAACGCCGGTATCTCGACACCGAACAGGCCTACACGGCCACGTTGCGCGAGGCCTGGGAGGCACGCGCGGCGCTGAAGAGCGCGCTGGGAGACACGAAATGAGCACCAAATCACTCGTCACCGTGCGGTGGACCATGCTCGTGATGGCGGCCGCGGTGCTGGTGGCGGTCGGCGCGAGCGCCACCTATGTCGGCTTGCAATGGCGTCGCCCCTCACGCGGGACGATGCCTGGAGCCAGCGCGCCGGCGACGGCTCCGACGCCGGAAGCGTCCCTCCCCGTCCCAGTGGCATCGGCTTCGCTCCCGGACGTCGTCATCACGCTTCGTCAAGAGACCATCGAGCGCGCCGGCATCACGGTCACGACGGTCGCGGCCGGAACGGTGTCCGGGGCGCTGCGTGCGCCGGGTGTGGTCGAGCCGAATGCCTACAAGCAGGTCGCGGTGACACCGCTCATCGGAGGACGGATCCTGCGCGTCGCGGTCGAACTTGGCCAGCACGTGCGGAAAGGCCAGACACTCGCGCAGGTTTTCAGTCCTGAGCTGGCAGAATCGCAGACGCGCTACATCTCGGCCCGCGCAGAGCTCGAGGCGCATGAACAGGAGCTCGCCCGAACCGAAAAGCTCGTGCAGATTGGCGCCGCGAGCCGTCAGGAATTGGAGCGCCTTCACGCCGGCCACACGGCGCGCCGTGCGGAGGTGGAGAGTGCGGCCTCACGTCTACAATTGCTCCGGATGTCCGCGACAGCGATCGAGGGCCTGCGTCCCGGGACGACGTTGAGCGCCACGACGGACCTGCCTGCGCCGATCGCCGGCGTGGTGACCGAGCGCCTGGCCAACGTCGGTCTGAATGTGGACCCGGCGACAAAGCTCTTCACCCTGGTCGACCTCTCGACCGTGTGGGTCGTGGCGCATCTGTATGAGAAGGACTTCGCCCGTGTCCGCGTCGGCAGTCCTGCGACGATCACCACATCCGCCTATCCCGATCTCACCCTGCGCGGACGTGTCAGCTATATCGATCCCCAGGTCAGCGCACAGACGCGGACGGCCAAGGTGCGCATCGAGGTGCCCAACGCCCGCAGCGAGCTGCGTCTCGGGATGTATGCCGAGGTCGTCCTCGGTGGCGAGGACGGCGCGTCGATGACCACCGTGCCGCGCAGTGCGGTGCAGAACGTGGGCGACCGGACAGTGGTGTATCTGAGCAGCCCGAATGAGCCCGGACGGTTCGTCGAACGCGAGGTGCATCTCGGCCCCGTGGCGGGCGAGCGTGTCGCCGTCCAGGCTGGCGTCGAGCCCGGTGATGTGATCGTCGAACGAGGTAGTTTCTACGTACGCGCGGAGCGTGAGCGCCTGGGGCTACGTCCTCCCGTGGTTGCTCGGGGAACCGCTGGACCGCCCGTCGCCCTCCGGCATGGCCCGATGGATGACGACACGAAAGCGCAGCAGGTAAAGGTGACGGTGATCGACGAGGGCTTTGAGCCCCGGCGACTTGCCATGCGCGCCGGCATTCCCGCGCGCCTCACGTTTACGCGGACGAGCGACAAGACGTGCGCCACAGCGGTGGTCTTCCCAACCTTGAACATCCGGCGAGAACTGCCTCTCAATACACCTGTCACGATCGATTTCACGCCGGAGAAGACCGGGGAGATCGCATTTGTGTGCGGCATGAACATGCTGTCCGGAACGGTCGTCGTACAGTAATGCCGCTCGCGCTCCCCGACACACTCGTCGGCCTGCACCGACCGCGAGACCGTCACGGGCGCGTGACACCGGGCAAGACATCGGAGATCTGACATGACTGTTCTTGTAGTGGGGGCGAGCGGCGCGACTGGCCGGTTGCTCGTGGATCAGTTGCTTGGTCGTAGCGTGTCGGTCAAGGTCATCGTCCGACCACAGGCTACCCTGCCGGCGAACTTCGTCAATCGCGAGCACCTGACGATCATCCGCGCGGCAGTCTCAACACTCGACGACGCCGAGCTGGCGCGACATGTCCTGGGATGCGATGCCACTGCTTCGTGCCTGGGTCACAACATGAGCCTGAAGGGCATCTACGGCCAGCCTCGTCGACTCGTCGCAGATGCCACCCGTCGACTGTGCAAGGCCGTCGAAACCAGCAGACCGGAACACCCGGTCAAGTTCGTTCTGATGAACACGGCCGGCAACAGCAATCGCGCTCTCTCCGAACGCGTGTCGCTGGGCGAACAGTGCGTGATCGGTCTGATTCGATTGCTGGTGCCGCCGCACGTGGATAACGAAACCGCGGCGGACGTTCTCCGTGTCGACATCGGCCAGGACCATCAGGACGTGGAGTGGGTGGTCGTCAGGCCAGACAGCTTGACCAATGCCGATGTCGTCACGGCTTACGACGAGCACCCTTCACCCGTTCGCAGCGCGATTTTCAATCCTGGTTCCACGAGCCGGATCAACGTTGCCCATTTCATGGCCGAACTCATCACGAACCGGAGCACATGGGCCCGTTGGAAAGGTCAAATGCCCGTGATCTACAACCGGACATAGTCTCGTCACAGCATCCGTCCATCGCGCAATGACTGCGAGGACCGCCGTGTAACCATCGACCGGAGATCCGTAAGGTCACGGGCATCCGCAAGCCGGCCGTCGAACGGGGCGCCGCACGGCGATGCGGGCTCCTTCGGGTTGGAGGAGGAACATGATAGACGTCATCCGGAGGTCGCTCGATGCGCATGGCGCTACGTGTGGCCCGCTGTCTGTTCGGGATCGTGCCCGGATGGGAGATCTGGGCGGGTGTCGGTCGCATCTGGCGTCCCGGAGCCGTGGGACCGGCCGGACTACGTCGGGCGGCTTGCGCTGGCAGGTGCGCTGTCCGCGGTCGGCCGATGGCGCGGGCACTGGTGGGGTCCGCTGGGAGTCTGTCTCGGCCAGGTGCTCTACCTGCACGTGTCGATGGCGACGGATCCGCCGCAGACGCCGGTCATCCTGCTGCCCATCCTGTCTGTCGGCCTCTTCGCCGGGCCTCTCGCGTCTGGCGCCGGAGCGCTCACGGCGGGCGCCATCGAGGGCGCGTGGCGGCTCCTGCGCAAAACGAACTAAACGGTGATGTCACTCAGCCCGCTGCCAAGAACAGACGTCAACATACCTGGATGTATGTCGTGGGACGAGCGCGTTCAACGGTGTGGCGTGGTCAGGTCGGTGCGAGAGGTGGTTGCTGATCAGGACTCGGTAGCTCCAGATTCCCCCTGCGATACATCACCTGCACATTCGTACCGGCGCATCTGGCTCCGTTGGCAGCGACCGGACACGTTCTGAGACCGTCACGTCGCACGCACGCCGACCGAGACCCGGCCGTGGCATGCGTCTGCAGGCGCGCGTCAGGGGTGATCCCGTGGCTGGTACGATCCCTGGCCGTCATCGGCATGACGAACGTCTGCGTGCTGACGTGGGCGATCGTGATGACGCTGATCAATTGTCGGGGCGGCGCACAACCGGCGCCACACGTACCGCTCGAACTGCAGGAGAGAGATGGCCCGTCGCGACCAACGCTGACCGATTCGTCACATCGTCATGCGCGTACCGTCGAACCTGCGACGGTATCGACGACGAAGTCAGCGGGGCTTCACCTGCTGGAACCGAACACCGGCGCCTTCATCGGACCGATGGACCCAAGAGACATCGTAGACTCCGCAACGCCAACTGAGAGATTCGACTATCACCAAGGAGATCTCCGATGTCTGTGAAGTGCAGTCACATTCGGGTCGGGCTGCTGGGCGCCGTCGCGGTCCTGATCGCCAGCCTGATGACACCGGCAGTCGCCGCCGCGCAAGTACCAGCGACGGCCGAGTTGTATGGCGTTCACGAGATCGTAGTCACTCGCCCGATGAGTAGCTGGGCGCCCCGGAATCCCTTCCGCGACTTTACGCTCAACGCGACCTACCAACACATCCCGTCCGGAAAGATCGTCAACTTCTGGGGCTTCTACGACGGGAACGGCGCCGGCGGCATGCAGGGCGACATCTGGCGCATCCGTTTCATGCCCGATCTGGTGGGCACCTGGACCGTGTCGTGGGCGTTCGATGACGGGTTCAGCGCCGGTACCGGGTCGTTCACCGCGATCGACACGGGGATCCCAGGACCGGCCAAGCTCGATCCCACCAACATCAAATTGCTGGCCGATGCGCGAAACAATCCCATTCATTGGAGAGGATACGGCCTCAAGCACGCGGGCGCGTATCTCGATGTACCGATCACACTCGACAAAGCGCAGCGTTTCGCCAACGAGATCATCGACGGGCAACTGGTCGCGGGAGGCCACAATGCGGCCTACGTCACGGTCCCCAACGGTTGGCCTGACGGCAACTGCAGCCTTGCGTCGATGCTCGGCGATCAACTGGACTGCCCGCTCTGGGGGGACTACAACTTCTACTCTCTACAGGCCGGTCATTTCTTCGACATCATCGTGAAGCGCCTGCACCAGCGCCGCGTCTGGGCGATTAGCTGGATCACGTTCGGCATCCAGAACTCAGGTGCGGCCGGGGACGCCTGGGGCCGACTGTGGGCGAACCACCAGCCGTTCATGCGCTATTTCGTGGCGCGCTATGGCGCCTACTACAACTTCTTCATGTGGTCGCCGACCTGGGAGGTGTTCGAGAACGCCGACTACGTGAACCGCGTCCACCAGATGATGAGTTATCTGCACGCGATCGACCCGTGGAAACGGTTGCAAGGGGCGCAAGATCAGGCCCAGGTGGCCTGGCAGGACTGGCAACGGATCTTGCCGCGGCAGGCGCCGTCGCGCACGATCTTCGACGGCAATAGCCGAAGGATCGGGGTGTTTGCAGGCCCGAATCCCTTCCCAGCGGACTATCCCTTCGTCATCATCGGAACCGAGGACCTTTGGAGTTCTGCGACGGCCGCTTCGGCAAGCCGAGGAATGCGACCGAGGTCCGACGCGGTCTCTGGGGAGCCCTGCTCGCGAATGTGCTGCCACTCTATGACGAGTGGTTCGACGCCGACTTCATCGGGCCCTGTCCCGTGCCGGGCGGTGGGCCGCGCAGTGGGCTGGGTAATGGGCAGGGTGAAGGCTACTATCGAGGATCACTCGACCGGTGGTACGCGACGGTTCGCTATCGCGACCCCGCGTTCACGATGCTGAACCACCTGACGTCAGCCACGGCGAGATGCTCGGGCATCCCCGGGCACGAGTACGTGCTCTACCTGCAGGGCGGCGGTCTGATCACGCTCAACCTCACGGGCGTGTCCGGCACGTTCTCCGCGACCGCCATCAATGCCGTCACCGGCGTTCAAGTCCATCTCGGAAACGTCCCCGGCGGCGGGCCGCTCTCCGCGCCCTCTCCTTTCGGGGCCGACGATACCATCGTGTTTGTGCGCAGGATCTGAAACGTCAGCGGCGTCCTCCGCATGGCCCGTGAGATTCCAGGGTTCGGCGGCATGTTCTTCGACGACGCCGGAACCCTCACGGTGTACATGCAGGACACGTCCCGCGCTCCCGAGGTGCGGACCCGTCTGGACCTCCAGGCGCTGGGCCGACGCATCCGCGTCGTGCCGGGCCAGTACGGCTTCGAAGGCTGTATCGGTGGCGCGGCGAGTTGAATCAGATCCTGGCGGAGCCGGGCGATAGCGGCTCACCGGTGTTTACGCTCCCGTCGCCCGCCAAGACCGGGGGCCGCGCCACCCACGTCGGCGTCCTCTGGAGCGGCAACGCGGTAGGCACGCAGCTTGTCTACAGCCCGTACGCCAACATCGTGCTGGCGAGCGAGCCTGGTCCGATCGCGGTGTTCTAAGCTCCGCTCACGTCCAGACAGGCCGTACGCGCGCAGCGCTGCGCGCGTACGGCTTGACGCTCACGGCGCGCTTCATCCATGCGTTCACTGACGTCGCCCCACCGGCCTCGACGACTTGACGCGCACGGTCGACGGAGACAGCAGCGCTCCAATGATGATTCTGCCCCCCGTGCCAACGTTTCGCCCGCGCAGTCCGTCTTAGGTGTGCATGTCATTCGCCGCCCTTGCCCAGGACCTTCGCCATACCGTTCGCACGCTGCGCCGAGACGCCGGATTCGCCTTCTTCGCCATCCTGATCGCCGGACTCGGCATCGGCGCCAGCGTCACCGTCTTCAGCGTCGTCAACACGTTGATCCTGCGGCCCTTGCCGTTCGCTGCCCCTGATCACCTGGTCTGGATCACCAACCGCGACGTCAGCGGTCTCTCGGGTCAAACCACCCAGGTCGGACACATGCTGGACCTGCGGGAGCGGACGCAATCGCTGTCGGCGATCGCCGGCTACTTCGCGTTCTACGGCGTCGGTGACAACCTGCTGAGCGGCACCGGCGAGCCCGAGCGCCTGAGCGGCGTGCCCGTGTCGGAGAACTTTTTCGCCGTGCTTGGCGTGACGCCGCAGTTGGGCCGCGTGTTCAACGAGCAGGAGACGCGGTGGCAGGGCCCGAAAGCCGTCATGCTGGCGCACGGGCTCTGGCAGCGGCGATTCAATGGCAATCCCGCGATCGTCGGCACCGCGCTGATCCTGAACGGCGAGCCGCACACGGTCGCCGGGGTGCTGCCCGCATCCTTCGACTTCGGGACGGTGTTCGCGCCCGGCAGCCACTTCGATCTCTATTTCCCGTTCCCATTGAGTCAGGAAACGAACCGGTGGGGCAACACGATGGCGATGATCGGCCGCCTCAAACCCCGTGTGACGGCCACCGCGGCAGCCGCCGAAGTCCGGACGCTCGCGGCCCAGATCACGAAGGAACATCCCGACCGCAACGGCTTCCAGGGGAACGTGCGGCCGCTGACCGAGCACGTGAGCGGACGTGTCCGGCTCGCCGTCTGGGTACTCGCCGGTGCCGTCGGCATGGTGATGCTGATTGTCTGTGCGAACCTGTCGAACCTGCTGCTGGCACGGACGGCGGCGCGTCAAAAGGAAATGGCGATTCGCTCGGCGCTGGGCGCCAACCGCGGACGGCTCGTCGCGCAGATGCTCACCGAAGGCCTGGTCTTATCCAGCGCCGGCGCCCTGCTCGGCATCGTGCTGGCCTTCGCGGGTACGCGCGCGCTGACGACGCTGGATGCGGTCAGCATTCCGCTGCTGCGCGACGTGCGGACCGACGCGACGGCCCTCGGCTTCGCGCTGGCGATTGCGATCGTCACCGGCGTCGTGTTCGGACTCGCGCCCGCCTTCCAGACGCGCGACGGATCGCTGACGATGACGCTGAAGGATGCGGCGCGGGGCTCGACCGAGGGAGCACGGCGAGCGTGGGTCAGAAACGCGCTGGTCGTGGCGGAGATCGCATGCGCGTGCGTGCTGCTGGTCGGCGCGGGACTGCTCGTACGTAGCCTGATGCGCGTACTCGAAGTCGACCTGGGATTCACGGCGTCGCGAGCGGCAACCGTTCGCGTCGATCCGGATAACCGCTACACGACGCCCGAGCAGCGGAGCGCCTACTTCGACGAGGTGCTGCGCCGCGTGCGGGCCATGCCCGGCGTCGAAGGCGCGGCGATCGGCGACGCGCTGCCGCTCGGCTTCAACCGGACGTGGGGCGCACGAGCCAAGGGCGTCGTCTACGAACGCGGCCGGGCGCCCCTCGCCTTCATTCGTATCGTGAGCGACGGCTATGCGACGGCCATGGGCATTCCGCTGCGCACCGGGCGCGACCTCGCGATCACCGATACGGCGACGAGCGAGCCCGTCGTCGTCATCAACGAAACCATGGCGCGGACGTTGTGGCCGGGACAGGATCCGATCGGCCAATACATGATCGGCCTCTGTTCCAAGGAGGACCGGCGCGTGGTCGGCGTCGTCGCCGACGTCCGCCATCTCGCACTCGAACAGTCGTCCGGCAACGAGATGTATCTGTCGATGCGGCAGTGTGACGACCTGGCGTCGGCCAATCTCGTCGTGCGCTCGGCGCTGCCGCCGGCGCAGCTCGCGGGCACCATTCGCGGCGCCTTGCAGCCGCTGGCCGCCCACATGCCACGCAACGATTTCCGCACGCTGCAGCAGATCGTCGACAAGGCGGTCTCGCCGCGCCGCTTCATGGTGCTACTGCTCGGCGGCTTCGCGGTGTTCTCGCTCGTGCTCGCCTCGCTCGGCATCTACGGACTCATCTCGTATTCGGTGAACCAGCGCACGCAGGAGATCGGCATCCGCATGGCGCTCGGCGCATCGGCGCGCGAGGTCCGGACCCGCGTGATGATGCAGACGCTCCGGCTCGCCATCATCGGCATGGCGCTCGGCGGCGTGGCCTCGTGGCTGCTGGTCCGCGCCACCAGCGGCCTCCTCTACGAGGTGACACCGCGCGATCCCGTCACGTTCGCCGGGATGGTCGTCATCCTGACCGGCGTCGCGCTCGTCGCAGGCTACATCCCGGCCCGTCGCGCATCGCGCGTCGATCCGATGATGGCACTGCGTGCCGAATAGCGACGTGACCCTGCTGACGTTCGCCCTGATCGTCTGCCGTGCAGCCCAAGACGGCTCGCTCGAACCCTAGAACCGATCTCGCTTCGGGCCTGGGTCGCTGTACGGGGCCATCGCCAGGCTCGAATCGCGTGGCCTGATCGAGGCGCTCGACGCGGAAGACCGGCGCAACCCGTACCAGCTCACGGCCGTCGGGGAGAAGGCGCTGCGCGCGCGGCTGGCCAGCATGCAGGCGGTGGCGACAGTCGGCCAGAGGCGGCTGGCCAACGCGTGACCTGGCTGATTCGACTCTATCCGCCTGCCTGGCGCCGGCGCTATGGCCGAGAGCTCGCGGAACGACTTGCGACGCAACCGGCGTCGTTCCGCACGGCGATCGAGCTCGTCGCTGGCGCCGTCGATGCCTGGCTCAACCCTCAGTCGTCGACGGTCGCCATGACCGCCGATCCGAAAGGAGAAGGCGCACTGATCGCGAAGATGTTGAAACTCAGAGACATCGGCAACGGTTCGACCTACACGCGGGAGGAGGCCCTCAAGGCCGCCGGGGTGATGATTGGCGGAACCCTCGCGCCGGTGCTGGCGTTGACGTGGGCCATGTCGCGCTACGAGAAGAATGACTATCTCACGGCGCTCCTGACTGTCTCGTGGATCCTGCCGCTCCTCTTCAGCCAACGCTACACGGACCTGAAGGGACATTCGGGCCGCGTGCAGGCCGTCCTCATCGGCGGCCCGGCGGCGATCGTGATAGGCCTCGTGCTGGCGGCCGTCTGGCTCAATAGCAATTGACCTGTTCTGACCGCCCGATCTCCGACACCCACGCGGATCGCTGAACGCGAGGGTGGATGCTCGAACGCAGAGAGGTCAAACGACAAGCCTGACCACGTCGTACTAGTACGCGATGGCGTAGCAGTCGCGTCGTGGATCTGCTCCGGCGAAGCGATTGCCAGTCGCCGGATCGATCATCGCGACGGTGGCGCAGCCCGACATGCCGAACTCGCGCAAGCGGTTCACCTGGTGGCCGCGTTTCTGCAACTCCAGGTAGACCGCCTCTGGAATCGCCGCTTCGACGCCGAGCGTGTTGAACGCGGCCGTATGCGGCCAGAACGATCCGAAGAAGTGTCCCGTCTGCACGCGCGGCCGTTCGAGGGCCAGGTGCAGGTTCGGATACCACGCCTCCGGAAATTCGATAATCGCCAGAATGGCCTGGAGGATCGTCTGGTCCTGATTGTCGCCGCCGGGCGTCCCGATGGCCATCAACGGCTGGTCGCCCTTGAACACCAGGCTCGGCGTCAGCGTATAGCGCGGTCGCGCGCGCGGACGGATCTGATTGGCGCGCGTCTTGTCGAGATAGAACTGCTCGCCGCGGATGCTCATGCCGATGCCGGTGTTGCCGAGGATGACCGCGCCGTTGATCCAGCCGCCGCTCGGCGTGGCATCGAACAGATTGCCGGCCTTGTCCACAATCGCGATGTGGGTCGTGTCTTTCGAAATGCCGGAGGAGTCCAGTCCCTGCGAAGCGCGTCGATCCGCGAGCGTCGCTTCGGGACGGTGCGCGAGCGTCGCGACGTCGGTGATGTCCGCCTTCCAGAACGGCCAGGCCTTCACCTGCGTATCGTGTTTCAGCGGATCACCCGCGACGAAGGATCGCGACGCGTGCGCCGGATCGATGCGGGCCGCGCGCTCGCGCGCGTAGGCCTTTGACAGCAGCCCTTCGGCCGGCACGCGGACGAACGTGGGATCGGCGTAGTACGTATCGCGATCCGCGTAGGCGAGCTTCATCGCCTCGGTCACGGTGTGCAGGTAGTCGGCGCTGCCATACCCCATCGCCTTGAGATCGAACTGCTCCAGGATGTTGAGCGTCTGCAGCAGCATGGGCCCCTGGCTGCCGAAGCCATGCTTGTAGACGGTGTATCCGCGATACGCGGTGTGCGCGGGCGCTTCGACGCGCGCGAAGAACTGCGCGAAGTCCGCGCGCGTGAACGGCGCGTCGTGCCGCTGGAGGAAGGCCACCATCTCACGCGCGATGTCACCGCGATAGAAGCGATTGCGAGCGGCAACGATGCCGGCGCGCCGGCCTTTCGCCTTTGCCGCGCGCTCGGCGGCGACCATGCGCCGGAGCGTCCGCGCGAGCGTCGGGAGCTTGATGGTCTCACCCGGCGCGTACGTCGAGCCATCCGGCTTCAGCCAGTAGCGCTGGTTGTCCGGCCACTTCGCGAAGAACGTCAGTTGATTCGTGATCGCGCGCATCGTACTCGAGCGGAGTGGAAAGCCCTTCTCCGCATGATCGATCGCCGCGGCCGCCACGTCTTCGAAGCTCCGCGTCCCCCACTTCTCGAGCACCGTGAGCGCCGCGTGCAGCGCGCCAGGCACGACCGCCGGATCGAGTCCGGCCCCGGTCAGATCCTTCTTGCGTGAGAGATACCAGTCGACGCTCACCGACTCCGGCGCCCAGCCCTGTCCGACCACGGCCGTCACCCGGCGCTCTTTCCGGGGATAGACGAGCACGAGCGCTTCGCCGCCAAGGCTATACAGGTCCTGTTCGAGGACACCGCCGGCGAGCAGCGCGGCGACACCCGCGTCGAATGCGTTGCCGCCCTTCAACAGCATCTCGAACGCCGCCGCCGTCGTCAGCGGATGTCCCGTCGACACACTGCCCGACCGGCCCATCACCGCGGGCCGCAGCGCGGGCGCCGCCGGAGCGCCGGCAGCCAGTGGCGCGTTCGATGGCGCCGGCGGGGGCGCCTGACCACGAACGAGCGTGGAGGTCTGCCAGCCGGCGGCGGCGATGGTTGACATGAGTATGAGACCGACGAGTGCGCGTCGGACAGCAATGGAACGAAGCTTCATGGGGTATGCCTGGTAACGGTGCGGAACGATGGCTTTCAAGGTCGTGCGAATTTCACTGCTTCGCCGGCTGCTGACTGGCTCCACCGTGGAAACGGCGGTGCAGGGCACGGATCTGATCGGTGAGCTCCAACGCGGGTCCCTCCACGCGAATCCCAGGGGCGACCTCGTGAATCGCGAGCGGCCGGACGGGTGACGGCCGTACGTGCCACTCGGCCAGCCAGGCGACGAGTTGCGCGGAAGACGCTGCGTACACGATTCGCCCCAAGCCCACCCAGCCGTGGGCGGCGGCACACATCGGGCAATGTTCCCCGGACGTATACACCGTGGCTCCCGCGCGCTCCTTCGGGGTCAGGTGAGCGGCGGCCCACCGTGCCAGGGCAAATTCGGGATGCTGTGTCTGGTCTCCGCCGGCGACCCGGTTGTGATCCTCGGCCAGGACCGTTCCGTCCGCGCCGACCAGGACTGAACCAAACGGCTCATCACCTTTCGCAAGCGCTTCCTCCGCCAGTGCGAGGCAGCGGCGAAGATGTCCCAAGTCAATATCACTGAGCATCGGTTCACTCCACGTCACAGACTCCAGTGCCACGCGACTGCCGCGTCCATCCAAGGGTATCTCGTGTGCAACGTCCTGGACAGGTCTTGGGATCGTGTCAGCCTACTGTGCGCGCAGCACGTCGATCGGATCCACGCGCGTCGCCCGTCTCGCCGGGAGCCACGTCGCCACGAGCGCCGCGGCCACCAGCACGATCGCGGCGGTACCGAGGCTCACGGGGTCGAGCGGCTCGGTCTCGAACAGCAATCCGCGCAGTACGCGGGTCGCGGCGAACGCCAGCGCCAGACCGGCGACGGCGCCCGCGAGGGCGAGCCGCAGGCCCTCGCGGAGCACGAGCCGGCGAACGTCGCCCGGGGTGGCGCCGAGCGCGAGGCGGACGCCGATCTCGCGCTGGCGCTGGCGCACGGATGCCGCCATCACGCCATAGAGGCCGATGATCGAGAGCAGCAGCGCCGCGGTGGCGAAGACGCCGAGGAGCAGCGCGTTGAAGCGCGGCCACGCCAGCGGCACGCGCAGGTATTCGGCGTACGACGCGATGCGGGTCACGCGCACGGCCGGATCAGCCGCGCGGACGGCGTCGGCGACGACACCGGCTACGAACGCGGGCGCCGCGGCGGTGCGGATCGCCAGCCGTCCGCCAGACGGCATGAACTGCTCGGCCGGGATGTACAGCGTCGGTCGAGGCGTGGCGAGCTCGCGGTAGCGTGTCGTGCCCGCGACGCCCACCACGGTCAGCCACTCGCCGTCCGAGTCGACGCCACCAAACTTGAGACGCTTGCCGACAGCGTCCTGCCCCGGCCACGTGGCCGCCGCCAGCGCATCACTGACGATGGCCACACCCGGCGCACCCTCGCGGTCGGTGGCCGTGAACGCACGGCCGCGGACGATCGTCAGACCGAGCGTCGAGAAATACGGCACGTAGACGGCCTCGAAGTTGAGCGAGGGATTCAGCGCGACCTGGTCCGCCGTCTGTCCGTCGGCGGTGAACCGTGGCAGATCCCACCCGATGGCGCCGGCGAACGGCGGCACGTTGAGGGGCGTGACCGCGTCGATGCCTGGCGCCGCGGCGACGCGGGCCACCACGTCGTCGTGGAACGTGCGGTGACGCGCCGCGTCCGCGTAGCGATCGCGCGGCAGATCGAGCTCAGCGAACACGAGGCGGTCAGCGGCCAGGCCCATGTCGACGGTCTGTAGCCGCTGCAGGCTGCGGCCAAGCAGCCCCGCAGCGGCGACCACGGTCACCGCCAGCGCCACCTGCGCCGCCACGAGCAGCCGTCGCCCGCGCGCACTTGCCGTACCCGCGGCGCCTCGGCCACCGGCCCGGAGCTGCGCCACCAGATCGATGCGCGAGGCCGCGAGCGCGGGAACGAGTCCGGCCAGCGCCGCGGCGACGAACGCCAGAACAACGGTGAACGCCACGACCCCGACGTCGGTACGGATCGAGGCGAGCCGTGGCAGCCCGTCCGGCACCAGCATGGTCACCGTCTGCAGGCTCCAATGCGACAGCACGAGGCCAACCCCGCCGGCGAGCACCGCCACGATCAGGCTTTCGGCAATCCGTTCACTGGCGAGCCGGCCGCGACTGGCGCCGAGCGCTGCCCGTACCGCCAGTTCGGTTCGCCGCGTCTCGGCTCGCATCAACAGCAGGTTGGCGACGTTGGCGCTGGCAATCACGAGGATCAGGCCGACCGCCGCGAAGAGGACGACCAACGCGGCATCGACATCACCGACGACGACAGCTTTGAAGGAGCGGACGATTGGTCGGAAGTTGACGAAGGAGAACGCCGTCTGCGCGGCGTCGAGACGGGGCAACACGGCCGACAATTCGGCCGACGCCTGATCGAGTGTCACCCCGGGACGCAGGCGCGCCAGCAGTTCGACGTCGCGAAGCATGGCCGTCCGGTACGCCTCATTCCCGCCGGTGTCGGCCAGCCCGGCAAGCGTCGTCCAGATCTCGACCCGGCGCGGATACTCGAAATCAGCAGGCATCACACCGGCAATCGTGAACCTCTGCTTGCGAGTGACCAGCGATCGTCCGATGACGTCGGGAGCCCCGCCGAACAGCCGCTGCCACGCGCCGAACGACAGCACCAGGACCTTCTCGGCGCCGGTTCGATCATCGTCGCGATCGAGCGCCCGGCCCAGCACGGGCGCCACGCCGGCGACGTGGAAGAACTCGCCCATCACCACGGCCGTGCGTGCGGAGAGGATCCGTCCGTCGTCTTCCCACATGTGGTCGAACGCGCCGTTGTAGCCGACGCCAGTCACGGCTGCGAACGTCCGGCTCTCGCGGGCCAGATGCTCGATGTCGCTGGCGCGATAGGGCACGTGGGTCGCCAGTCCGGTCGGCGGTATCCGCCACGACACGACCAGACGGTCCTCGTCCGCAACCGGCAGCGGCCTGAGCAGGATGCCGCGAATCAGCGTGAACATCACCGTGGCCCCCGCCATCCCGGTGGCCAGGGTCAAGACCGCGGTGACGTAAAACACCTTGGCGCGCCCGGCGTGCCGCATGGTGACTCGCAGATCATGGAAGAGTGTACGAAGGTGCATCGACGCATCTCCAACGCAGCGACAATCTCGGTCCGCGCGTTGACGTGAATGGCTTCCGGGTCGAAATCCAGGACGCGTACGGCGCGCCGTCAGGTCTCTCGCGTGTCTCGCGCCGTCAGATGCTGAATCAGCTTTGGCGCCGCGTCGACCGCCGGCGATATCATCAACGGGATCGACCCGACCGGCAAGACCATCATCGTGACCGGAGGCGCGTCACGATCCGGTCAACGCTGGATCGATCGCACCGGGCGTGATGCCGACGAGGTGCCACGTGACCACTCGGGCACGATATCCGCCGTCACGAACGAGCGGATCCTTCGCGGCCCAGGCTTCCGCTTCGGCGCGTGAGGAGGTGTGCAGCAGATACGCGGCGGTCGCCCCGTCGATCGCGGAGTCGAACTCGCCGCCAAGCAGCACGATGTTCTGTGCCGCCATGAGATCGATGTGCTCGACGTGGGCCTCGAAATAGTTCGGCGCCGCCTCGGCATGCTCTCCGGGCGACAGGAGAACGAGAAAGTAGGGAACAACGGGGAACTCGAGGTTCTCGGCGTCAGACATCGCAGCGCACCTGTGTGGAGCGTCACATCATTGTCGTGCCTGCCGGCGGGACGACATCGCCGACCGTCCGCCAGACGCGATCCAATCGCCGTCGCACGAATCGCGCACAGACAACTGGAGTGAGGCCTGACCGCGCGGCTGGAGGCGTTCACAGCCCTTACCGCGCGGCCACATCACGAAGGGATCTGCGGGCGCGAGGCGACACCCGTCACGGATCGCTTTGCGCAGTCGACGGGCGTGCCACGACCCGTGCGATCGCGTCGATCGCACCGCCCGTCGCGTCCGCGTCAGCCCCGTCGCGCGGCTTCGATGGTAGCGACGTCGATCTTCTTCATCGGCATCATCGCCTCGAAGGCCCGTTTGGCCTCGTCGCCCCCGGCCGCCATCGCGTCGGTCAGCACGCGCGGCGTGATCTGCCAGGAGAGGCCCCAGCGGTCCTTACACCACCCGCACTGACTTTCCTCGCCGCCATTGCCGACGATCGCGTTCCAGTAGCGGTCCGTCTCTTCCTGGTTGTCCGTTGCGATCTGGAAGGAAAAAGCCTCGCTCTGCTTGAACGTCGAGCCGCCGTTGAGACCAATGCAGGGAATGCCCAGCACGGTGAACTCCACGGTCAGCACGTCGCCCTTCTTGCCGCCCGGGAAGTCACTGGGCGCCTCACGAACCGCGGTCACGTTGCTATCCGGAAACGTGGCGGCGTAGAAGCGCGCCGCGTCTTGCGCGTCCTTGTCGAACCAGAGGCAGATCGTATTCTTTGGCGTCATAGTCGTATGTTCCTTGTGTCAGTCCAGGCAAACGCCGCGGTCTCCGCGTCGCACGCATAGGGCGCATGCGCCGCCGGGGACCTCGTGCGAGATGGCCGTTCGCGCAGCGTCCAGGCCGTTGTTTTCGCGCGTCGGCACATCGCGACGTCGAGCCACCTCATCCCCGCACGGAGGTCGGCCTCCGGCATCACGGGGGTGGCTCCGGCGAGTGTATGCAAGTTCTGGGCAACCCACGACGGACGCCGGCACATCACCAGAACGTGTCCTCCACAAGCACGGCATTGACAGTCGCCGGACACGAGCCTGCCATATCTCCCACAACGTGGTTGAAGCAGGACCTGCCAACGCTTGGTGATTTCGAGCAGTTGATGATGCTGGCCGTGTTGCGCCTGGACGACCACGCGTACGGCGCGGAAGTCCAGCGGGAGATTGAAACACAGACCGGCCGGGTCGTGTCGATCAACGCGGTCTACACGACGCTCGAACGCCTGGAGGCCAAGGGCCTGCTGCGCTCCTGGATTGGCGAGCCGACAGACGAGCGCGGCGGACGCCGCAAGAAGCACTATGCGGTGGAGCCCATCGGGCTCGCCGCGATCGGGCGTGCGTACCGGACGCTGCGCATGTCAAAAGGACTCGAACGACGGCTGGAGAACGCATGACCAGCCGTCCCATGCTGCTTCGTCTCGTGCACCGGCTGCTCGCGCGGCGCGTCCACGCGGATCGCGCGGAGTTCCTGCTCGGCGACCTCGAGGAAGCGTCCCGCCGACGCCGCCGGCAATCGCGTGCCGGCGCGAGCCTGTGGCTGCTGCGCGAAGCCGTCGCCTGCGTCGTCCAGGCCGACGCTCGCCCGCGCAATCACGCGCCGGCAGGCTCGCCGTCGCGCGCGCGCCAGCCGCGCCCCGTCCTCCGTGAGGCGTGGCGCGCGCTCAGGGCGCGCCCGCTCTTCACCGCCGCCTGCATCGCCGTGATCGCGATCGGCGTCGGCGGCGCGACGGCCGTCTCGGCGGCCGCCTACGCGCTCCTCGTCCGGCCACTCCCGATGCCGCGGGGATCGACTCGTGTCGGGCGTCGCGCTCCGCGAGGGCTTCGATCCGTTCAACACATCGCTCCTGGAGTTCAGCGCGTTCCAGTCCGCCGTCCCCGCGTTCGACACCAGCGGCTTCGCACGCCAGCAGATCTCGGCGGTACGCGTGGGCGCCGACGCCATCCGCGTGCAGGCCGCGGCGGTCACGGCCGGCTATCTCGCCACGGTCGGTGTCGCGCCCGCGATCGGCCGGAGCCTCGTGACGTCCGACGATCGCCCCGGCGCCAACGCGGTGGCGCTCATCGGTCACGCATTCTGGATCCGGCATCTCGCGGGCCGCGCCGACGTCCTCGGCCAGACGCTCGTGATCGACGGCGAGCCGACCACCGTGATCGGCGTCATGCCGCCAGGCTTCGATCTGCCCTTTTCCGCCGAGATCTGGGTGCCGCTTCGGCTGACGATCGAGGCGCTGCCGCTCGCGGAGCGCCTGCCCTCCGCGTACAGCTTGATCGCCAGGCTGCGAGCCGACGCGTCGATCGACCGCGCCAACGACGAAACGGCGGCCGTCGGTCGCACGCTCGCCGAGGCCTTGCCGCAGCGGCGCGGATGGACCTATCGCGTCGTTGGCCTGCGTCCGTATCTGCCCGGCGACCTCGACGGCCGCACCATGCGGATGATCGGCATCCTCGCCGGCGCCGTCCTGTTCCTGCTCGTCATCTGCTGCGTCAACGTCGCGAACCTGCTGCTCCTGCGGCAGGCCGAACGCAGCCGGGATGACGCGGTGCGCCTCGCCATCGGCGCGTCCACGCGCCAGCTCGCCGTCGAGCGCTTCGTCGAACATGCCGGGATCGGCGCGGCGGGCGGCATCGCGGGCGTGTGCCTGTCGCTGTGGATCGCGCCGATCCTGGCGGCGCTGAACCCGGTCCACGCGGCGTCCTTCGAGGCCGCCCTGACGGATTTTCGCCTCGACGGCCCGATGCTCCCGCTCGGCGGCGTCATCACCGCAGGAACCGCCCTCGTCGTGGGACTGATCGCCCGCGTTCGCCTGCCCGGCACGTCGAACCTCACCGGCGCCCTCGCCTCGTCGGCTCCGCGGGTCGGCCTGACCAACGCTCAGCGATCGCGGCTGCAACTCCTGGTCGCCGCACAGGTCGCCGTGGCCGTCCTGCTCCTCGTCGGCGGCGGCCTGATCGCGAGAACGTTCATCGCCTTGAGAAGCGCCGACGTCGGCTTCCGGCCCGCCGACATCTTCAGCACGCAGCTCACGCTCCCATCGCACGCGCTCGGGGATCATCGCCGCCGCGCCGCCGATCTGGATCGGCTCGTGCGCGCGGTGCAGGCACTCCCGGGCGTCAGCGGCGCCGCCGTCACGACGAACCTCCCGCTGCAACGCGTGTCGATCGATTCGTTCTACACGGTCGAGGGCAGACCGTCGGTGAACCTTCACGACGTGCCGATCACGGCGCATCGCGTGGTCACCCCCGGCTATCTCGAGTTGATGGGCATGCGGTTGATCGGCGGGCGGCAGCTCGGCGACCGCGATACCGCCGATGCCCCCCGCGTGGTCGTCGTCAGCAAGGTGCTCGCCGACCGACACATTCCCCTGGCTCACCGTCGTTGGCGTCGTCGACGATGTGAAGGAGGACTGGTTCAATTTCCGCATCGACCGGGCCGTCTGGTATCTGCCCTACGCGCAGGAGCACCATAACGCCGCCCCAAACCTCGTCGTGCGCGGGCGCGGCGACCCGGCGACGCTCGCCCTGGCCATCCGCGATCGCGTCCGCGAGATCGATCCGGACATCGCCACGTCCGAGCTGCGCGCGCTCGAAGCGCACGTCACCGATCGACTGGCGATGGAGCGCTTCGCCTGCGTGCTGCTGGCGGCGCTGGCGGCATGCGGCCTGCTGCTCGCGACGATCGGTCTGTATGCGGCCATCTCGCGCCGTGTGACCGCGCGTCGCGCGGACATCGCCAACCGCATGGCGATGGGCGCGTCACGGCCGCACGTGATCGTCGCCGTGGTCCGCGAAGCGCTTCTCATGGCATTCGTCGGCACGCTCATCGGCGCGGTCGATGCCGGCGTCGTCGCGAACGGGCTGCGCAGCGTGCTGTACGACG
>Ga0187894_10001523_pt1 | contig 29592 bp, 27 predicted proteins | sample GBC1701081metaG_FD_136650 | JGI IMG/M metagenome (GOLD analysis project Ga0187894, IMG submission 136650) | White microbial mat communities from a lava cave in the Kipuka Kanohina Cave System on the Island of Hawaii, USA - GBC170108-1 metaG ...
CACGGTGCCGCCGGCGTATGGCGGGCTTGGCCTCGACTACCTGTTCGACGTCGTGGTCTTCGAGGAGCTGTGGCGGGTCGGTGCCAGCGGCCCCGGCTTCCTGATCCACACCGATCTGGTGGCGACCTACATCCTCTCCTTCGGTACCGAGGCACAGAAGCGCACCTGGCTGCCCCGGATGGTGCGCGGCGAGGCGATCGGTTCGCTGGGCATGACCGAACCGCATGCCGGCTCCGACCTCAAGGCGATCCGCACCCGTGCCGTGCGCGACGGCGATGACTACGTCATCAACGGCCAGAAGGTATTCATCTCCAACGGCCAGCTCTGCGACATCCTGGTGCTCGCCACCAAGACCGACAGCCAGGCCGGCGCCAAGGGCATCACGCTCTTTCTGGTCGAAGGCGATCGCGCCGGGTTCCGTCGCGGCCGCAATCTCGAGAAGCTCGGCATGCATGCGCAGGACACGTCGGAGCTGTTCTTCGACGATGTCCGCGTACCGGCGATGAACATGCTGGGCCAGGAGGGCCGCGGCTTCGCCCACATGATGACCAACCTGGCGCAGGAGCGCCTGGCGCAGGCCATCCGCTCGGCCCTGGTGACACAGATCATCATCGACTGGACGGTCGACTACACCGCGCAACGCAAGGCTTTCGGCAAGACCATCGCCGATTTCCAGAATACGCAGTTCAAGCTGGCGGAACTGCAGACGGAGGCCACCGTCGCACGCGTCTTCACCGACAAATGCATCGATCTCTTCATGCGCGGCGAGCTCGATCCGGTCGAAGCCGCCATGGCCAAGATGTTCACCGCCAACCTGCACTGCAAGGCCGCCGACGAATGCCTGCAGCTGTTCGGCGGCTGGGGCTACATGTGGGAGTATCCGATCGCGCGGGCCTATGCTGATGCGCGCATCATCAAGATTGCCGGCGGTTCGATCGAGATCATGAAGACGATCATCGCCAGGCACATGTTCGCCGGCAAACACCCGCGCCGCGCCGCGGCGCAGTAGCGCCCCCTCCTCTCAGTGTCGGCCGGCTGCTCAGCCGGCGTGCTGGCGGCGCAGTTCGCGCTTCAGGACCTTGCCGGTCGGCGTCATGGGCAATGCGTCGACGAAGACGATGGATTTCGGCACCTTGTAGCCGGCGATGTACTCGCGGCAGAACGCGATCAGCTCGTCGGCCGTCGCGGACGCATCCTGGCGCAGGATGACGAGCGCCTTGACCGCCTCGCCCCACGTCTCGTCCGGCACGCCGATCACCGCTGATTGAGCCACGGCCGGATGCTTGCTGAGCGCATTCTCGACCTCGGTCGAGTAGATGTTCGAGCCGCCCGACACGATCATGTCCTTGACGCGATCGACGATGAAATAGAGGCCGTTGTTGGCCCGATAGCCGGCGTCGCCGCTACGATACCAGCCGCCTTCCCTGGCCGCTTTGGTCTCGCCCGGCTTGTTCAGGTACTCCTTGAAGATCGATGGCGTGCGGATCAGGAACTCGCCGGTTTCTCCATCGGGCAGCGCGTTGCCGGCGGGATCGACGATCTTGATCTCGATCAGCGGCAGCGGCGTGCCGCAGGATTTCAGGTTTTCCTCGTTGTTGAAGTCGTGCTCGTGCGGACGCAGCAAGGTCACTGCCCCGGACGTCTCGGTCGCGCCGTAGAACTGCATGAACTCGCATTTCATCTCGGCGAGCGCGCGCTTGATCAGGCCGAGCGTGATCGCCGAGCCGGCGTACATGACAAGGCGGAAGCAGGAGAAATCGGTCGTCGCCGCGTCGGGATGATCGAGCAGCATCTGGATCGTGGCCGGCACCAGCATGGCGATCGTCGGCCGCGTCTCGCGGATCGCCGCCAGCACCGCTGCCGGATTGAACTCCGGCAGCACGATCACCGCGCCGCCGTTGTAGAGGCTCTGCAGGCAGATGCCGATGCCCGCCAGGTGGTAGTTCGGCAGCGCAAACAGATGGACGTCCTCCGGGCCCCAGCGCAGCGCCGGCTCGAAATGCTCGCACAGCCGCATGTGCATGAACGACCCATGCGTCAGCTCGACGCCCTTGGGCTGGCCAGTGGTACCCGACGTGTAGAGACGAAGCGCCGTGTGGTGCAGCGGAATGTTGAGGCGCGGATCCCGCTCGCTGGCGCTGCCCAGGAAGCCGTCCAGGCCGCCATCGTCGGCGCTGGCGTCAATCGCAACGACCGCCGTGGACAGGCCCGACGAGGCGAGCGCTTTCGCCAGCGTGTCGGCAAAGGCCGCCTCGACAAACACGATAGCGGGCTTGCTGTCCTGCAGGATCGCCGACAGCTCATGCGCCGTCAGGCGCCAGTTGAAAGGCAGGAACGGCACATCCGCCTTGAAGGCGCCGAACATGAGTTCGAGATAGGTCGCCGAATTCTTGCCGTAGAAGGCGATGGCGCTCGTCGTTGCCGTACCGCGCGCGATCAGGGCATTGGCGATGCGGCTCACGCGCGTATCGAACTGGCGCCAGGTGCTGGTCCTGCTGCCGAAGCGCAGCGCCGGCGCTTCAGCGCGCACCCGCGCATGATAGCGCGAGACGTCGGCCATGCTGGCGATCTCGGGATAAATCCACATGCCGGTCCTCCCTTGAGAACGGTTCAGGTGCTCCTGCCCTGCCGTTCCTTCGGCCGAGACCCGCGATGGGCTCGCCGTTGTTGGTTACCAGGTCAACCCGGATTGAAACAACAGACATATAATACTGTAGTGTACTATTTGCAAGGGACGTTGGCACGGCAACACGGCGAGCCCAGTTCGTCCGGCTGACCTTTTACGATATGCTCGTGTATGATATTGATATAAACAAAGATGCACGCTGCGCCGTCGTCAGAGGAATTTCATGAGTGACCGGCCTGACTGGGATCTGCGCCTCGGCTATCTGATCCACGATGTTTCCCGGCTCCGCCGCATGATGTTCGACCGGGCACTGGCGCCGCTCGGCATCACGCGCTCGCAATGGTGGGTACTTGCCTTCATATCGCGCAAGGACGGGCTGCCGCAGACCCAGCTTGCCCAGGAACTCGATGTCGGCAAGGTGGCGCTGGGCGCGCTGATCGACCGGCTGGAGGCCGCCGGCTTTGTGACGCGCGTGCCCGATCCCGTCGATCGTCGCGTGAAGCGTGTCTTCCTGACCAAGCAGTCGAGCCGTTTCATCGCCAAGCTGCGGGTGGAAACCGACGCCTTCAACGCCAGGATCATCGAGGGCATCAACCGCCAGGACCTGGAGAGAACATCCAACACGCTGTTTGCGATGAAGCGCAATCTGCTGGCGATGTCGGGCGGGATCACCCCCGGTGCCGCGGAGGATGACGACGAAGAGACGGCGCCGGCACCCCGGCGTGTGAAGCTGAAGCGGGCCTAGACGGTCGGTCCGAAATGGCCGATCGAGATCGAGGCTGTTGCAGTCCTGCCCGGCACTGACGGCTGAGTCACGCCGCGAGGCTGCGCCAGGCGATGCCAGCGATGGCACCGGCACCCAGGACGAGGAACAGGTTCGCCTTGAAGCGCAGCAGCGCGATCAGCGCCGCCAGTGCGACCGCGGCGAAGAACGGATCAAACGTCGACCAGATCGGCACATCCAGCGCCAGCGGACCAATCGCGACCACCTGCACCTTGGCGAACAGCGTGCGCGCCGCAAACCACAGCGCGAGGTTCAGGATCACGCCGACCACGGCCGCCGTGATCGACGACAGTGCCGTGTCGAGCAAACGCACGCCACGCAAGGCTTCGATGTAGGGGCCGCCGAGGAAGATCCACAGAAAGCATGGTGTGAACGTAACCCACACGACCAGGGTCGCGGCCAGCGTGCCGGCCACGAACGGATTGAGCCCGCCCGGCTGACCGTGTCCGGCCATGAAGCCCACGTACTCGAGCACCAGGATCAGCGGGCCGGGCGTCGTCTCGGCGAGCGCCAGGCCGTCAAGCATTTGGCCCGCCGACAGCCAGCCGTAGGTGTCGACCGCCGCCTGGGCGACATAGGCCAGCACGGCATAGGCACCGCCGAACGTCACGACCGCCATCTTGCTGAAATAGATGGCGCACTGCGTGAACACGTTGGCTGGCCCCGCGAAGATCCACAGCGCCGCCACAGGTGCCAGCCACAGGCCGCCCCAGATCGCGAGCGTGCGTACGGCATGACCAAGTGATGGTCGCAGGTGATCCGGCATCACCTCGCCCAGGACGGAGCTGTTGCCGTCGCCGCCATGCGCGATCGACGCGAAACCTGCCGGCATCAGCCAGCCGCCCATAAGGCCGACCACCGCCGCGCCGACCACGATCAATGGGAACGGCACGCCGAGCACATAGATGGCGATGAAGGCCAGCGCCGCGATGGTCCACATCACCGGCGTCTTCAGGGCCCGGCTGCCCAGGCGGTGCACGGCCTGGATCACGATTGCCAGTACCACCGGCTTCAGGCCGTAGAACACCGCCGCGACCAGCGGCACGCTGTGCCATCCGGCATAGAGAATCGACAGACCGAGGACGGCAAAGAACCCCGGCAGGACGAACAGGATGCCGGCGACCAGCCCGCCGCGGACTTTGTGCAGCAGCCAGCCGACATAGGTGGCCAGCTGCTGCGCTTCCGGACCGGGCAGCAACATGCAGTAATTCAGCGCATGCAGGAAACGCGCCTCGCCAATCCAGCGCTTTTCATCGACCAGGATGCGATGCATCAGCGCGATCTGTCCCGCCGGTCCGCCGAAGCTCAACAGCCCGATCTTCAGCCAGACCCGCAAGGCCTCGCCGAAGCTGGGATGCGCTGGCGCCACGCCGTTTGCCGCGACGTCCGTCGATGCCACGGTCGGGGTCATCGCTTCTTTGCCTTCCGGGCCGCCGCCGTGAAGGCGTCGTAGAGTCCGTCGAGCAGGTCGGCGCCGCGCGCCAGGCGCGTCTCGTCGTCGAGCGGGCCGCTCGACAGTGCGCTCATCAACGTCGCCACACCGGCCGTCTCGGGCCGCTCGTAGCGTTCGTCCTTCAGGTCGATGTCGTGCACGATCTCACCGATGGCAACGAGCGCCGCGTCATCGAGCGCGGTGCGACGCATCAGCGTCTCGAAGGTGCAGCGATCACCCTCGTGGGTGAATTCGGCCTCGAACATGTCGAAGCGCAGTTCGCCGGACACCGGCTTGTAGCCGCGGCCATCGACGAACTTGAAGCGCGCCTGCGGATCGATGAAGCGGCGGATCAGCCAGGCGCTGGCAATCCGGTCAACCGCCACGTAGCGGCGTGTTACCCATGTCCTGCCGTGCAATGCGGCAGTCGCTGCGTCACCTATCATCGCCTGTGCCTCCATCGCGCCGCCGCCCGCCAGGCGGCGTTGCAAGCCGTCGATGAGGCCCGCCGCCGTCGCGCGGCGCGCGGCGCCGAAGAAATCAATCGCGGCAACCTTGTCTGCCCGCCTGGCCAGCCGCTCGACGCGCGTGCGAGCCTCGTCTGGCGACAGATCGCTCCAGGAATCGCCCAGCAGGCGCGCTTCGGTCGCGATCTCCTCCCAATCGGCCGTGCGCGCCGCGTCGAACAGGCCGATCACCTGCTGATCGCTCAGGCCGTCGACGAAGCGCGCCTCCACGATCGTGGCCTCGCCGTCACCCGCGACGATCTCCTGCGCCAGCCACTGGAAGTCCTCCAGCGCATCGTCACTGGCCGGTAACGCATAGACCGAATTCTTGACCGCCACGGCGCCCAGACCCTGCAGCCGCCGCCAGATCTTGATGCGGAAATAAGCCGGCTGCGGCGGCAACTGGTGCAGCAGCAGCAGCCAGGAACGATTGTCGGTGGCCTCGCTCACATTTTCGTTTATAACACATGTAGTACTATACGCAACACTTGTATCACTCACAAAACAAGCGTAGCTTTTGCTGCGTTTCCTCGGGAGGCACCGATGAGCCGCTTCGTCCGTCCGCTGCCGTTCAAGCCGTCGCGGCTGCGCAATCTCTCGCCGCGGCTGATCGCCAGCCACTACGAGAACAACTACGGCGGTGCCGTGCGGAGGCTGAACGCCATCCGCACACAGCTCCGATCGACAGACACCGCTGTGGTCGCGGGCTTCAGCTTGAACGGACTGAAGCGCGAGGAACTGATCGCCGCCAACTCGGCCGATCTGCACGAGCTCTATTTCGACGGGCTGGGCGGCGACGGTGTCCTGATATCCGACGTCGAAACTCCGCTCAAAATCGACTTCGGTTCGGCGGATGCCTGGCGCCGTGAGTTCATCGCCATGGGCAAGGCGCTGGGCGGCGGTTCCGGCTGGGTCCTGCTGAGCCTCAGTCTGTCGGACGGCAGACTGCGCAATGTCTGGGCAGCCGATCATACGCACGCCGCCGCGCTGGGCGTACCGATCCTGGCGCTCGACATGTACGAGCACGCCTATCACCTCGACTACGGCGCCAACGCCGGCGCCTATGTCGAGGCGTTCATGACCAACATCGCCTGGGATCGCGTGGCGCGCCGATACCGGGCCGCGACCCCGATGTTCGGAACAACCGCCGGCGAGACGCCCGACACGATCGACGGCGTGCCGATCGTCGATGTCGACGCGGCCCGTGCCTTACTGGCCGACCCGACTGTTGCCGTTATCGATGCGCGTATGGATGACGATTACGCCATGCAGCACACGATCCTGCCCGGCGCCCGCCACTTCGCGCCTGAGAAACTCGATGCGCTGGCGACAGCCGTGCCGAAGGGCGGCAAGGCGCTGGTCTATTGCGCCTACGGTTTCGAGATCGGCCGCGCCGCGGCCCAGTGCCTGCGCCAGCAGGGAGTAAACGCCGTCGTCGTACGCGGCGGCATCGCTGCCTGGCGTGCCGACGGCATGCCGACCGTACCGGCACCACACGAGGGAGGAAAATCATGAAATGGGTCACCCGAGAACGTCCCAAGATCGACCGCATCGCCTGCCCGTGGCTGATCCAGCGCTTCATCGAGAAGCAGCCGGAATTCCTCTACGTGCCGGCCGACAAGGTGCTGGCCACGGCTGAGCAAGCCGGCGCGATCCCCTATGACATCCCCGGCGTGAAGTTCAGCCATGTCGGTGAGAAGTGCAGCTTCGATGCCTTCATCTCCGAGTACAGGCTCTCCGCGCCGGGCCTCGACAAGCTGGCCGACATCGTGCGCGGCGCCGACACCTCGCGGCTCGATCTCACGCCGCAGTCGGCCGGCCTGTTCGCCATCTCGCTCGGTCTGAGCCACATGCATCAGGACGACCACGAGATGCTGAAGCACGGCATGGTAGTGTACGACGCGCTCTATGCGTGGTGCCGCAGTTTGACGGGTGAGACGCACAACTGGCCGCCCAAGATGGCCTGAGGCACACCGTGACCGACACCGCGGTCAAGCCCTTATCGCCTGCCGCGGCGCGTACGCGGCTGATGCTGGAAGGCCCGCTCGAGGGGTTGGGCCTAGTCACCGCGTGGGCCTCGCGACTTGGGGCATCGTGCAGGCCATGGCCTTCCGCCTCTAAGCCCGCCTGAGCTGGGGTGACTCCATGACCCTGAAACTCACCGGCCACGTCGCATTGCCCGAGCACAAGGCGAAGGGTGGCTTCGATCATGCCGCCGTTCTTGCCGCGAGCGGCCATGTCTATGTGGCGCACACCGCCAACGACGCGGTCGATGTCTTCGATCCCGTCAGCCGGCGATATCTCTTCTCGGTTCCCGATCTGCCCGGCGTGGCGGGCGCCCTGGTGAGCGACGAGAGCGGGCTCATCTTCTCCTCGAACCGGGCGGCCAACACGATCGGTGTGTTCGCCCCCGGATCGAACCCGACGGTCCGGATTATCGATGTCGGCCGGGGACCCAATGGCCTTGCCTACGACCCACGCCGACAGCTCGTCGTCGCAGCGAATGTCGGCGACCCTTCACTGCCCGGTTCGCACACGCTGTCGATAATCGACCTTGCCCGGGATGCAAGACGCACCGAGATCGCCGTGCGCGGCCGCACGCGCTGGACTGTCTTCGATCCCGGGCCGGAACTCTTTTATGTGAACATCGCCCAGCCTGCCGAGACTGTGGTCATCGATCCCCGCCAGCCTGATCGCATCGCTCGGAGCTTCGCGGTACCGCATGCCGGGCCGCACGGCCTCGACGTCGATAGCGCCACGCATCGTCTGTTTTGTGCCTGCGACGCCGGAATGCTCGTCACCCTGGACGCCCGATCGGGAAGCGTCCTCGACGAAAAGCCCCTCAGCGGCGTGCCCGACGTCGTCTTCTTCAATCGTCAACGCCAGCAGCTTTACGTCGCTGTAGGCGATCCCGGCGTCATCGACGTCTTCTCGACCTCGACCATGGAGCGGTTGGCCGTCGTCGAGACGGAGCCGGGTGCCCACACGACGGCGCTCTCGCCAGCCGGTGACCGGCTCTATGCCTTCCTTCCCCGCACGAATCGAGCGGCGATCTACGAGATAGCAGGCGACTAGAGGACTGGGGTCAGCGCACGCCCGCGACCAGTTCGGCGGTCGAGATGTTCATGTGTCGCGTCGTTCTAACGTGGCCCGGACTAAACGTCCCGGCCTTTTCTTTGTCGTGGCGCGTGTCGAGAAGATTCCGGCCGGTGGTAGCGTCGGGTCAGGAGCTCGTGCAGCTTTGCCAGGTGGTTTTCGAGTTCCTTTGCCGCCTTGTTGGCGTCCCTGGCTTTCAGATGAGCGAAGAAGCGGCGGCGCGACTCGACCAGGCCCGGCTGGGGCGCGCCTCCCGTCATCGATCGAAGGAACCTGAGCAGGATATCGGTCAACGAGTCGACCAGGATGGTCAGCACCTCGTTGCGCGTCGCCAAGGCGAGCAGCCGATAGAATTCGGTGACGTAGCGTAGCCGCTCCTCGTGGCGGCCCGCCTTGGTCATTTCCTCGGTCTTGTCGATGTTCTCGCCGATCGCCTTGATGTCCGCTTCCGTGGCGCGTTCGCAGGCGAGGCGCACGACGCCGAGCTGGACGAGCATGCGAGCCTCTGTCAGATCGCCCAGCGAGATGGTGCCCAGATGCATGAGATCCTGGATCACGCGCTTCATGCTGGTGGGATCGCCAGGGCGCACGAAAGCGCCGCCTTTGACGCCCTTTTTCAGCTCGACGATGCCTGCGATTTCCAGGCTTCGCAGTGCTTCCCGCAACGCGCTGCGGCTGACCCGGAGCTGAGCCGCCAGGTCGCGTTCGGCCGGCAGTTTGTCGCCTGGCCGCAGAGCGCCGATCGAGAGCTGGTGACGAATTCGCTCGCACACCTCTTCAAAGGCTCGCGGGCGTCGAATCGGCTCGAAGGCCACAGGGGCAACAGTCTCTGCAGGCTTGCGGCCCAATGTCGGTCCTCGCACTCAAAGCAGCCGTAAGCCTACCATCGGCCGATCGCGAAAGGTACCAGGCCCAGCCCGTGCGCCAACCGTTGCTAGAGAATGATACTGACCTTGCCCTGTGGTCGAAGCACGTCAATATCGAGAATTGCCTTCTTGCTGCGGATCTTTGGCCCGTTCGGGCCAACGACGAGCTTGTATTCGGCGTGACCCGGATAGATGTCGGTCTTCTCCATGCGGCTGCGAAAGACCACGAAGTTGCAAGTCACCGACACGGTCTCGCCGACCTGCTCGCCAATCGACACGTTGCTGATCATGTGACGCGTCCGGGAATGGGGGCTTTCGGCATGCGCCGTCTTCTTCAGCAGTCGCTTGGCACGTTCCCCCAATCTGTGGCGATCATCGTAGACAAGGTAAAGGGATTTCCCCGGCTCGGCCTCGGGAGCGTCGGTTGCCGGAATGAGGTACTCGCCGTCCGCGGTGAAGAGCTCAGCCCACTCCTCCAGGCGCCAGGCGTCCAACAAGGCTGCTTCCTTTGTCAGAAAGTCTTCGGCGTCGCCGCGGGATAGAATCGTGCTCATGGTCCATTCAGCTCTACGGAAGGGTCTGCGGAAACAAGCTGGTTCCAACGGCGCCAGAACGTTCGCATCTGGAGTTCGTCCGTCTTGCGCGGTGCATTGCTGCGCATGCCCCGGGAGATATCATTCCAGGGTGCAGCGGCGCGATTGGCGTAGCCGCGTTGGCAGAGTTCCAGCATCTCCACATCGTCGGGCGAGGCGAACCCTGCCGGGCCAAGAAACTCGACGAAGTTCCGCATCCGACGGTCCCGGGATGTAGGGCTTTCGCCGATCGGGGCCACCGCCCAGGCCGACACCTCCATGTAGTCGGGCCGAACGGGGTAGAACGTCCGTATGGTCGTGGCCATGATGTCGTTCACCACCAGGTTTGGGAAAATAATCATGTTCCGGTCACCGTTGGCGACGACGTTACCTCGCTCCGGCCCCAGGCGTTCCATGATCTCCTTGTTCAGCTGTTCGATCTCGGGCTTGGCTTCCTCGCCCCAGCCGGGCGCCCATCGTGCGTAGGGACGTCCCCACGGGAGCAGCCCGATCGATTCGGAGACGGCGTGTCCGTTGCCGAGATTCTTGACCCATCCGCCAGATCCTCCGATCCGAAGGTCTGACTGGGCGCCATCTCTTGAGCGCAGATAGTCGAAGTATGTCACATGGGTCGGCTGCCCGTGATAGCCGTCGACGCTGTTCTCCTGGAGCAACTTCCAGTTGGCGTTGATCGAGTAGTCCTGTGAGCCTTCCACAATCTCCATGCCATCTGCGCCCTGGTCGGCAACATAGGCCAGGTAGTCCGCAGCACCCGCCAGGTATTCCACCAGGGACTCGGCGTTCTTGTCGAAGCACACGAACACGAACCCTTTGAACTCGTCCATGCGCTCGACGGAAACGAGATTGAACCTGCCGCCCTCGCTGGCGTTGGGCGGCAGTGCTTCCGGTCCCGGCATGCCGACGAACCGCCCACTCTCATCGAACGTCCAGGCGTGGTAGCCGCAGGTGAACGCGCGCCGATTGCCGGCGCGCTCGCGGCAGACCATCGCACCCCTGTGCGGGCAGGTGTTGTAGAGCGCATTGAGCTTGCCGTGTCGGTCTCGGGTGAACAGCAGGGGCCGGCCTCCCACCCGCCGGGTCACAAAGCTGCCTGATGTGGGCACTTCTGAAACGTGACCGAGGTAGAGCCAGCACGTGCTGAAGATTCGCTCGCGCTCGAGGGCGAGGATCTCGCCGTCGACAAAGACGTCGCGCTTCACCCTGAAGCTGGCCGCCTGCCGATCATCGACGATCAGCTGCGATGACGAAGGGCGTCGCTCCTGGACGGTCATTGGCACCTCCGACTCTTCTCCACGCCATAAAGGTCTAACCATTAATACATTCGCAATTGACCAATCTTTTATATCTTCAATGCGTTTTATGGCAATGGTATTCCATAAATGGACTGACCATTATAAATAAAACAGAGAGGTCGCTGCGTCCACCGGAATAGTTTCGGGCAACGAGGACTTTGATGGCCGAATTGAACAGCTTGCACGCAAGTCGGCGCCCCGCGCCGCTCGAGAGATCCGAGCCCGCGGAACGATTCGCTTCGACGTCGACTTGTGTCACCAAGTGCGCGGCGTGAGCGTGAGTGATACGCTATCCGTCCGGCAAAGCTCACATGTGGTGGCGCCTTAGGATCATGAAAAGCCTCTTGCGCGTGGCCCTGGCCTTGTTGTTGGCCTTGCCTGCATCGCTCGTGCAGGCGCAACCAGCTGCCTGGCCGCAGAAGCCGGTGCGGGTGATCGTCCCGTTCCCGGCCGGCGGCTCGAACGACACGCTGTGCCGAATCGTCAGCGAGAAACTGTCGGCTGCCTGGAGCCAGCCGGTGGTCGTCGAGAACAAGCCGGGCGCCGGCGGCAATATCGGCGCCGAGTTCGCCTTCCGCGCCGAGCCCGACGGCCACACCCTGCTGTGCAGCCCACCCGGACCGCTGTCGATCAACCACAACCTCTACAAGTCGCTGCCCTACGACTGGTCGAAGTTCGTGCCGGTCACGGTGCTGGCGCTGTCGCCCAACGTCATCACGGCGCGCGCCGATCTCGGCCATGGCACGGCACAGGCGCTCGCGGCCTACGCCAAGGCCAATCCGAACACGCTGACATTCGCCAGTCAGGGCAATGGCTCGACCTCGCACCTCACCGCGCAGATGTTCGCCTCCCTGGCGGGCGTGCGGATGGTCCATGTGCCCTACAAAGGCGAGGGCCCGGCGCTGGTCGACATCACAGCCGGCCGGGTCGATCTGTTCTTCGGCAACATTTCGGCAGCGCTGCGTTTCGAGAAATCGGGCCAGGTGAAGTTCCTGGGGGTCACGCATCGCACGCGAAGCCCGGCGTCGCCGCAGACCCCGGCGGCAGCCGAGATCGGCTACCCCGACCTGATCGCCAGCGCCTGGTTTGCCGTCGTCGCACCGCCTGGCACGCCGGATGCGATCGTGCAGAAGATCAATACCGACATGGTCGCTGCCCTCAAGCTGCCTGATGTGCGCGGCAAGTTCCTCGAACAGGGCGCCGAGCCTGTCGGCCAGGGCACCGCAACCACTGCCGCCTTCATCAAGGACGAGGAAACGCGCTGGCGCGGCGTCATCAAGTCGGCCAACGTCACGCTGGAATAGCGAGGTCGTCATGGACACTCATCGGCAGATTGGCGCGTGGCCGGAAAACGCGATGGCCCGCGTACCCTACTGGGTCTACCAGGACTCGGCCAACTACCAGCGCGAACTGGAGCTGTTGTTCGAGGGCCCGACCTGGAACTTCGTCTGCCTCGAAGCGGATATTCCTGGCAAGGGCGACTACCGCACCAACGTCGTGGGCGCGATGCCGGTGATCGTCGTGCGCGACGCCGACGGACGCATCAACTGCTTCGAGAACCGCTGCGCCCACCGCGGCGCTCTGATCGCCTTGGACGGTGGCGGCAACGTCGCGAACCAGTTCAAGTGCGTCTACCACGCCTGGAGCTACGACCTGTGCGGCAACCTGCGCGGCATCGCGTTCGAGCACGGCATCGGCGGCATTGGCGGCATGCCCAAGGACTTTGAGCGCCAACGCTTCCAACCACGCAAGCTTCGAACCGCGATCTTCTGCGGCCTGGTCTTTGCCACGCTGTCGGACCAGACGCCGCCAATCGAAGAATATCTCGGCGCCGAGATATCCGGCCGCGTGAAACGGGTGCTCAACCGACCGATCAGCGTGATGGGCCGCTTCGTGCAGGCCCTGCCCAACAACTGGAAGCTCTACGTCGAGAACGTCAAGGACACCTATCACGCAAGCCTGCTGCACCTTTTCTTCGGCACGTTCCGCATCACGCGCCTGACGCAGGGCGGTGGCGTGCTGGTGAGCCCGGACGGCGCCCATCACGCCAGCTACACGATCGACAAGGCCGACGACGCGCAGAGCACGGCCTATCGCGACCAGGGCATCCGCAGCGAGAACAAGGACTACAAGCTGGCTGACCCGACGCTGCTCGACACGGTCGCGGAGTTCGGCGACCGCATCCAGCTGCAGATCCTGTCGGTGTTCCCGGCGTTCATCCTGCAGCAGATCCACAATTGCCTGGCGGTGCGGCAGGTGGTGCCGCTCGGGCCGGACAAGATGGAGATACGCTGGACCTATTTCGGCTTCGCCGACGATTCACCTGAAATGACGCGGCGGCGCCTGAAGCAGCAGAACCTGGTGGGGCCGGCCGGCTTCGTGTCGATGGAAGACGGCTGCGTCGGCGGCTTCGTCCAGCGCGGCATCGCCGCGGCCGGCGACGAGGTTTCGGTGATCGAGATGGGCGGCACCACGACCGAGAGCCAGGCGACGCGTGCCACGGAAGCCTCGGTGCGGGGCTTCTGGAAGGCCTATCGCGAGCGCATGGGTTACTGAGGCAGAGGCTGCAAGCGATGGACATCGCCTACATCGTCGCGCTGAATGCGGTTTACGCGCGTACTATCGACAACGAGCAGTTTGAGCAATGGCCTGCTCTGTTCCACGAATCCTGCCTCTACAAGGTGACGACGGCGGAGAACGTGGCGCAGGGTTTCGCAGCCGGCGTAATGTACGCCGATTCGCGCGCCATGCTGGAGGATCGTGTCTCGGCGCTGCGCAAGGCCAACATCTACGAACGCCAACGCTACCGCCACATCGTGGGCCTTCCGGTGATCCTCCACGAGGCCGACGGCACGGCCGACGTCGAGACGCCGTTCCTGATCGTGCGCATCATGCATGACGGGCGCATGGATATCTTCGCGACCGGCCACTACCGCGACAAGGTCAGCGCCGACGGCACCGGTGCACTGCGCTTCGCCGAGCGGATCGTGGTGTGCGACGGCGGCCGCTTCGACACGCTGGTCGCCATCCCGTTTTGACCATGCGCATCGCCATCGCGCTGGGCGACCCCAACGGCATCGGACCGGAAATCGCGATCAAGGCGGCCACGGCTGCGCAGGGGGCGGTGCGGCCGCTGCTGGTCGGCGATGCGCATGTGATCGAAAGGACATCGCAGCGGCTGGGAGTCGACATCCCGCCTTTTGTCGATGTCGCCGCGCTCGAGCCCGCGGGCTTCGCGCCCGGCCAACTCGACCCGCGCTCGGGCAAGGCGACGGTGGCCTACGCGTCGGCGGCCGTGACGCTGGCTCTCGACGGCAAGGTCGATGCCGTGATCGGATGCCCCCACTCCGAGACGGCGGTCAATCGCGCCGGCATTGCGTTCAGCGGCTATCCCGGGTTGGTGGCCGACCTCACCGCAACGCCGCGCGATGGCGCTTTCATGATGCTGGTGGCCCATGGCCTGCGCATCGCGCATGTCACCCTGCATGAGTCTGTCGGCGCGGCGCTCAAGCGACTGTCCCCCGAGCTCGTCGTGGCAGCGGCCGAGGCAGTGGTTGCGACGGCAAAGCGCCTGGGCATGGCCGAACCATCGCTCGGCGTGTTCGGCATCAACCCACATGCCGGTGAGGACGGCCTGTTCGGCGATGACGACGAGCGCATCACCAAGCCCGCCGTGGCGCGGCTGCGCGACAGGGGTATCGCGGCGGATGGTCCGGTCGGCGCCGACCTGCTGTTGAGCCAGCGCCGGCATGACTTCTACCTCGCCATGTTCCACGATCAAGGCCACATCCCGATCAAGCTGATCTCGCCGCTGCGCGCCTCGGCCATGACCATCGGCGTGCCGATCCTGTTCGCCTCGGTGGCGCATGGCTGCGCCTTTGACATTGCGGGCAAGGGTATCGCCGATCCGACCGGGGTGATCGACGCGATAAACTTACTCGTCCACGGCGAATGACATCTCTGTCGGTCGTGCCCTACTCCGGCTTTATGCCGGACGCCTTCACCACGGCGCCCCATTTGGCACGATCATCACGCAGGAACGCCTGAAATGCAGGCGGATCGAGCGTCCAGGCGTCATACCCCTGCGTCCGCAGGACCTGGCTGAGCTCAGGCGACGCGATTGCCTTGCGGATCTCGGCGTTGAGCTTGTCGACGATGGGCATCGGCGTTGCAGCCGGCGCGAATACGCCAAACCACAGGTCGTTACCGCTCGCGGCATAATCTGGAACACCCGATTCAGCCATCGTCGGGATCTCCGGCGCATAAGAACTGCGTTTCGCACTGGTCACGGCGAGCGCCCGGATCTTGCCGGCGTGGATCTGCGGCAGCACCGTCACCAGGATGTCGAACATGCACGTGATATGGCCGGCGATCACGTCGGCGAGTGCGGGGCCGCTACCGCGATAGGGAACATGCACCATCGGCGCGCCGGTCACCGCCTTCAGAAGCTCGCCGGCCAGATGGTTGGAAGCGCCGATGCCGCCCGAAGCGAAGGTGACCTTGTTCGGATTGGCTTTGGCATACGCGACCAGCTCGGCGACCGTGCTCGCAGGAACCTGCGCGTTGACCACCAGGACGTTCACGTAGGAGACGATCGGCGTCAGCGGCTCAAAGTCCTTGAGCGGATCGTAAGGGATTGCCGCCTGGATGTAGGGATTGAGCGAGTGAGTCCCGGTGCCGCCCAATGCGATCGTATACCCGTCGGGTGCCGCCTTGGCCAACTGCTCCAGCCCGAGACTACCGCCCGCACCGCCGCGATTGTCGACAACGACAGCCACACCCAGCATGGCAGAGAGTTTCGGCGCGATGGCCCGCACGAGCGCGTCAGAGGGCCCACCCGCAGCATAGGGAACGATCCATCGGATGGGCCTGTTGGGATAGGTCTGCGCCGCCACTAGCAGCGCCCCCATGCTGAGGGCGGCCATCAGCGCGCGGCGCGACGACGCTTTCATGACGCTGTCTTTGCCTTCAGCAGCTCCCGCGCAATGATAAGCTGCTGTATCTGGCTGGTACCTTCGTAGATGCGCAGCAGCCGGGCATCGCGGAACAGACGTTCGACAGGGTACTCGTTGATGTAGCCATAGCCGCCGTGGATCTGCAGCACCCTGTCGGCGATGCGGCCCAGTGCCTCCGTCGCGAAATACTTGCAGCACGCCGATTGCCCGGTGATGCGCCGGCCGTCGACATGCTGGCGTGCGATGGCCTCGACCATCGAGCGCGCGGCCAGCGCTTCGGCGGCGCAGTCGGCCAGCATGCCCTGGATCAGCTGGAACTGCGCGATCGGGCGGTTGAACTGGCGTCGCTGCAGAGCGTACGTCGTGCCTTCGTCGAGCAGCCGCTCGCACATGCCGACCGCGACGGCGGCCATGTGCACGCGCGCATGGTCGAGTGACTTCATGACCGAAGTGAAGCCTATGCCCTCTCGGCCACCCAGCAGCGACGCGGCTGGCACGCGGCAATTCTCGAAGATCACGTCGGCGGTATGGGCGCCGCGGAAGCCCATCTTCTTGTAGGGCTTGGCAACCGTCAGGCCGGGCGCGCCGGCCTCGACCAGGAAGGCCGAGATGCCGGAAACGCCCGTTTCCTTGGGGGCGGTGCGTGCGAACACCGTGAACAGGCCGGCGTGTGGCGAGTTGGTGGTGAAGCGCTTGGTGCCGTTGATGACGTAGTGCTCGCCGTCCCGCTCCGCGTGGGTGCTCAGCGCGGCGGCATCGGAGCCGGCATCGGGCTCGGTGAGACAGAACGAGGCCAGTATCTCTCCCCTGGCGATGCGCGGCAGGTAGCGACGGCGCTGTTCCTCCGTGCCATCGACCGTGATGCCGAGCGTGCCGACACCGTTGCTCGTCCCAAAATAAGATCGGAAGACGGGAGACGCATAGGCGATCTCCGCGACGACGCTGACTTCCTCGAACAACGACAGGCCCAGGCCGCCGTACGCTTCGGGAATCGTCATCCCGAAATATCCCAGCTGCTTCATCTTGTCGGTGAGATGCGCGGGAATGTCGTCGTGTTCCTCGATCCACGCCTCGGCCGGGATCAAGTCTTCGCGAACGAACCGCCTCGTTTCCTCCACCATGGCCGCAAGGACGTCGCTGCTTGCCATTGCCTTCCCTCGACCTGGTCAGCTTCTCAGCTGGGTATCGAGCCGTCCCCAGACGTCGGCGAGCTCGACCAGCATGTCCTGGATCACGCCGCGCACGGAGGTCTCCTCGTGCATGTCGCCCACGATCTGGCCGACATAGTAGGTGAGATAGTCCTTGTGCGCCGACCGCTCGATGCGGGCGCGTGCCTCGGCAACCAGCATCGGCTGCAACGGCATGGGCAGCGGCGCCGGCGCGCCGGGCTGCATCCAGGCCTCCGTGAAGGCGCTGCGCAGCATGCGGCACTGCTTGCCGGTGAGCACCCGACGCTGCACGGCGTCCTCGGAACCCGCCGCGAAGAAGCGCTCCTTCATGGCCGGCGACAGCTCGCTTTCGCGCGTGCCGAGCCAGATCGAACCGCACCACGCGCCCTCGGCGCCGAGCGACAACGCCGCGGCGATCTGTCGGCCGCGGCCGACGCCTCCCGCTGCCAGCACCGGCAGCGGCGCGACCGCGTCGACCACCTGCGGCCAAAGAACCATCGAAGCGATGTTGCCCGTATGCGCGCCGGCTTCCATGCCCTGGGCGACCAGGATGTCGACGCCAGCTGCTTGCTAGCGGCGTGCATGCTCGACGCTGCCCACGAGCGCACCGACCTTGATGCCGCGCGCGTGGAGGAGATCGATCATCTCGCCTGGCGCGACACCCAATGCGCTGACCACGAGCTTGATCTGCGGGTGGCGCAGTGCGACGTCGATCAGCTCCATGCCGCCCTGGGCGGTGAGCCGGTAGCCCATCGACTGGCGCTGCAACTCGTCCTGCTCGTGCGGCGGCAGGGGCGGGATGCCGGCCCTGGTCAGCAAATCGTCGACGAAGCGGATGTGCTCGGCCGGAAGCACGCGCTCCCGCTCCGTCATCGGCTGTACCTTCTCCATCTTGTTGGGCAACGCGAGATCAAGTCCGTAGGGGCGGCCGTTGGTATGGTCGTCGATCCAGCGCAGCTCCTGCTCGAGCTGCTCAGGGTCGAGTCGGGTCGTGCCGAGCACGCCCATGCCGCCCGCTCTCGTGGCTTCGACCACCACATCGCGGCAATGCGAGAAAGCGAAGATGGGCGTATCGAGCCCGAACATCTCCGTGGCGACGGTACGCATGGCGCTCAGCGTCCGGTGAAGTGTGGTTTGCGCTTCTCGGCGAACGCACGAGTCGCCTCGCGATGGTCCTGCATGTGCATGGTTTCGTGCTCGAGCGCCATCGAGGCATCGAGGATGAGGTGCATGTTCTGCTTCAGCATCCGGTTGACCGAGAGCTTGGTCCAGCGGATCGCCCACGTCGCGCCCTGCGCCAGTTCCTGGGCGATGGCCATTGCCTTGGGCAGCACCTCGTCGACCGGCACGGCGTAGTTCACCAGGCCGATGCGCTCGGCGTCGGTACCCTTGATGAGCGAGCCGCGCATCAGAAACTCCTTGGCGCGCGAAACGCCGACCAGCAGCGGCCAGATTGCGGCACCGCCGTCGCCCGCGACCAGGCCGATACGGCAATGCGGATCGCCGATGCGCGCGCCTTCGGCCGCCACGGTGACGTCGCAGAGCAGGGCGATTGTGGCGGCGAGCCCGATCGCGTCGCCCTGGATCGCGCAAACGATCGGCTTGTCGAGTTCGAGCAGGTTGAATACCAGGCGCCGGCTCCGGGCGGGATCGGCCATCTCGCCCTCCTTCAGGAAGTCGCCACCCGGCCGGCTGGACATCGCCTTGACGTCGCCGCCAACGCTGAAGAAGCGGCCCGTGCTGCGCAGCAGCACGGCATTCACGCGCGTGTCCTCGGCGAGGTCGTACCAGATGGTACGCAGCTCGCCGATCAGCTCCTGATTCATCGCGTGATACGCGTCGGGGCGATTGAAGGTCACGATCGCAAGTTTGTCTGCGACCTCGACCGTGAGGCACGTGTACTTCGAATAGTCCGTCATGGCGCATCTCCTCCGTGCTTTCCTTCTATAATGGTAGGACCAAATTTTACAATAGGTATTTTGGTACCAGTTTGCGCTTTTCTTGGTTAATATCATTTGGTATGACCATTATCAATGAACGGAGGAAACATCATGCAACGGCGCACAGCCCTAGGACTTCTCGGATCGGCATTGGGCGTCCTGGCGATGCCCGCCGCCGCGCAGGACAATCAGTTGGTGCGCATCGTCGTGCCCTATGCGCCGGGCGGACAGACGGATTCGATGGCGCGGCTGCTGGCGGACTCGATGCGCAAGAAGCTGGGTCGCACCGTGATCGTCGAAAACCGGCCCGGCGCGGCCGCGCTGATTGCGACCAAATATGTGCAGGCTGCACCGCCTGACGGCGACACGCTCCTCTTCCACAACGCGGGCCTTGTGTCGCTGCCGATGCTGAACAAGGCGGCAACCTACGACCCGATTGCCGACTTCGATGCCGTGGCGATGGTCGGCTTCAGCCCCAGCTTCGTGATGGTCACAGACAGCGTGCCGGCGCGGACGCTGCCCGAGTTCCTGGCCTACGCCAAAGCCAACCCGGGCATTGAATGCGCCAACTCGGGCATCAACTCCGGCGGGCACATCGCGGCCATGCTGCTCGAGAAGCTCGCCGACATCAGGCTGACGCACATCCCGTACAAGGGATCGGCCGAGGTGACGCGGGCGCTGCTGAGCGGCGAGGTCAAGATGCAGGTGAGCGTTACAACCGATTCGCTCAACCCCTACATCCAGAACGGCAAGATCCGCATGCTGGGCGTGGCCAGCCAGACTCGCTCGCGGCTCACCCCGCACGTGCCGCCCATCGCCGAGTCCCTCCCGGGCTTCGTCTTCGACGGCTGGTTCGGCTTTCTGACGTCGGCGAAGACGCCGCCGGGCAAGCGCGAGGCCATGGCGACGGTGATCCAGGAAGCGCTGCAAGAGCCACTCATCAAGGAACGCTTTGCCGAGCTGTTCATGGACATCAACCCCCGCGGCCCGAAAGCCTTTGCCGAGATCATCGCCGCCTCGAAGACATTCTTCGAGGGCGTCGTTCAGCAGCTTCAGCTGGCGCGTACCTGAGCCCCGAACCCACCGATACGGAGAGAACCATGGACGGCATGCAACTGCCCAGCGACGAAGAACGAGGCATGCTGAAGGACTCCGTCCGTGGCGTCCTCGCCCAGCACTGGCCTGCCGACAAGGCGCTTGCCTTCGCCGCCGATACGGACCGCCTGAAGGGCATCTGGTCGATCCTGGCGGAACAGGGCTACGTCGCGCTCGGCGCCGATGCGACCGCCGGCGGGCTGCGCGAGGTCCTGGTTATCATGTCCGAACTGGGTCGCGCCGCCTGCCCGGCACCCATGATCGACGCGGCCCTGCTGAACCTGCTTCTCGCCACCGATGCACGCGCCCACGACTTCCTCGCCGACCTGCGGGAGGGTCGGGCCTTTGCGTGCCTGTCTTTCGCCGACGCCGATCCCGACCCCGCGGTTGGACGCATCGTCGGAGCGAACAGCCGGTTCAGCGGCACCGTGAACTTCGTCGAGGCGGCTTCCTGCGCCACCCACCTTGCCTTCCTCGAAGGCAGTGCCGTGGTGATCGTGCCCATGGGTGACGGCACCTCGGCGCGGGCAACCCGGGCGATGGGCGCCGACGGACAATACAGCGTCGACCTTCATGGCGCGTCGGGCCTGGTCGTGCCGGTGCGGCCGGAGCGCGTGGCCGACCTGCTTGCCGTCTCGCGACTCTGCCATGCGGCCCGCGCCTGGGGTGCCGCCGATCGCGCGTTCGAGCTCGCCGTCGACTACGTCAAGCTGCGCCGCCAGTTCGGCCAGCCGGTCGGCCGCTTCCAGGCGATCCAGCACAAGCTCGCCAACAACTTCATCACCTTGAGCGGCGCACACGCAGTCCTCGACGGCGCCGCGGCCCATTTCGACAGCGGCGCCGCCGAATGGCGAACCCTGGCCGCAGCCGCCTTCGCCTACGCCAATGCCACGCTGCGCCAGGTCTCGCTGGAGACGCACCATGCCTTCGGCGCCATCGGCTATGCCGAGGACCACGAGGCGCCCCGGCATTTCAAGCGCGTGCACCTCGACGTCCTGCGTCATGGCGGCGGCCGTCCGGTGCGGGAGGAGCTTGCCGCCCGCTATCTCGGCGAGAGGCGCGCCGAACTGCCCGAGCTCGATCTCGGGCCCCAGGCCAACGCCTTCCGCCAGGAGGTGCGCACCTGGCTCGCCGAACATTGGCCGGCGGAAAGACGCGCTGCCTATGAGGCCGGCAAGACGGCGCACCGCGAGTATGATGCCGCCTTCGCGCGCGATCTCGGCACCACCGGCTGGCTCGGGCTGACCTGGCCCAAGAAGTTCGGCGGCATGGAACGCGGCCCCTACGAGCTGCTCGCCTTCATGGAGGAGACGACACGGGTGGAGGCGCCACGCGCCGGCGCCCCGATCCAGGCGGCATCCTGGATGATCTACGGCACCGTTGCGCAGCAGGAGCGGTATCTGCCGGAGATCCAGCGTGGTGAGGTGATCTACGGCATGTGGTACAGCGAGCCCAACTCGGGCTCGGACCTCGCCTCGCTGCGCACGCGCGCCGAGCACGACGGCGAGCACTGGGTGATCAACGGCGAGAAGATCTGGACCACGACGTACTGGGGCGACTACATGTGGCTCGCCGCGCGTACCGACCCGGCGGCCAAGCCGCAGCACGCCGGCATCAGCGTGTTCCTCGTGCGGACCGATACGCCCGGCATCACCCGCAAGCCGATCCGCACGATGTACGACGGCGAGTTCTGCAACACCTTCTTCGACAATGTACGCGTCGGGAAGGAAGCGCTGGTCGGCGAGGTCAACAAAGGCTGGGAAGTGCTGACCGGCGCGCTGGGCACCGAGAGGGCGTTCGTGGGCGCGCAGATCCTGGCCAAGCTCTGCCGGCATTTCGAGGAGGTCTGCGAGCACGTGCGCAGCGTGGAGGTCGCCGCCCAGAAGCTGCGCCTCGACCCCGTGGTGCGCGACGCGATCGGCGCCTTCGCCGCGCAGCTCGAGGTGGGACGGCAGCTTTCGATCAAGCCGATCTCGCTGCTGGCGGACGGGGTTGAGCCGACCTGGGAAGCCGCCATCCCCAAGGTGTTCGGTGGCGAGCTCATGGAGCGCTTCGGCGAGGCGGCACTCGACTGGCTTGGGCTGTCGGCGACGCTGTCACGTGGGTCGGACGGCGCGCCGCTGCGCGGCCGCATCGAGCAAAAGCTGCGTCACTCGCTGATGTGGGTGATCTCGCTCGGCACCAACGAAATTCAGCGCAACATGATCGCCCAACGCGGCCTGGGCCTGCCGCGCTAGCACGCCATGGGCGCCGGCCCATTCTAGCCGCGCCAACATTCCGACGGAGACACAGGCATGATTCCCGCCGGCCTTCATCGCTTCCCGTTGGTGGAGCACATCGTCCACGGCCAGCCCGCCGCCGAAGCGGTCCGCGAGGAGATCGCGCGATTGCAGCGCAGCCGGGTGTTCCTGATCACCACGGCATCGGTGGCACGCGACGCCCTGCTCGCCGGGATCGGCGAGGCACTCGGCTCGCGGCTGGTCGGCACGTTCGCCGGCGTGACGGCCCGTGGACCACGCCAGTGCGTGATCGACGGTGCTGCTGCGGCCCGCGCGGCGGGCGCGGACATACTGGTGGCGGTGGGTGGAGGATCGGTCATCGACGCCGCCAAGGTCATGCAGCTCTGCCTCCGTCATGACCTCGTCCGTGCGGAACAGCTTTCGGCGCATGTCGGCGGCAGGGCAGAACCGGCGACCCGGCCCACGGACGCGGAGCGATGGCTGCGCGTCATCGCGGTCCCCACGACGCTTTCCGCCGCCGAGTTCACCTGGTGGGGCGGCGCCTACGATCCCACGCGCGGCGTCAAGGAAGCTTTTTCCAACGCCATGATGATGCCGCAGGCCATCGTCCTCGACCCGGCCATGACACTCGAGACGCCGACGCACATGCTTCTGGGCACCGGCATGAAGGCCGTCGATCATGCGGCCGAGAGGCTCGCCTCCCTGTCCGGCAATCCCTACAACGATGCGGTTTCGTCGCTCGCGCTGCGGCTGCTTGCGGCGGGGCTGCGAAAGGTCCTCGGCGATTCGTCCGACATCGCGGCGCGGGCCGAGATCCAGTACGGCGCCTTCCTGTCGATGTGTGGCGGCTGGGCCGGCGCCACCGTCGGCCTTGGGCACGCCATCGGTCACGCCCTGGGCGCCCATTGCGGCGTGCCACACGGCGAGACATCGTGCGTGCTGCTGCCGTCGGTGATGCGCTGGAACGTCGCGGTCAATGCGCACCGCCAGCAGCTGATCGCCGAGGCGCTCGGCCGCCGTGATGGCGATGCCGCTGCCGCGCTGGCAGACCTGATCGGTGCTCTTTCCCTGCCGACCCGGCTTCGCGATGTCGGCGTCGAGCGCGCTGCGTTCGGCGCCATCGTCAAGAAGACGATGGCCGACCCTCTTACGAAGAACAATCCGCGCCGCATCTCCGGTCCGAGCGACGTCGAGGACGTGCTGGAAATGGCATGGTGAGGCGCCCACGGCGCCTCACGCGACCTTGTCCTTGATAGTCGCCAGCGCGTCCACGTCCGCTGCGGCAAGCGACAGAACCTGCTCGAGCACCTCGCGCGTATGCTCTCCCAGGCCAGGCACCTTCGGGCCGATGCCGACCGATCCATCCCCAAAACGAAATGGCGGATTGAGCACCTGTAGCCGGCCGGCGCCGTCTTCCGCCTCCGACAGGCTGCCGCGCGCCGCGATCTGCGGGTCGGCCATGGCCTGCGCGACCGTCAGGTAGCGGGAACAGGGAACGCCAGCGGCCATGAGAATCTCCTCGCACTGGCGCGCGCTGTGCTGCCGGGTCCAGGTCTCCACGTCGTCCATCAGGGCCTTCCAGTTGGCCGACCGGACAAGCGAGGTCGAAAAGCGCGGATCGGACTTCCACTGAGGATTACCGGTCACGTCGGCAAGCTGCTCGAAGTTGCGCTGATTGACGACCGCGATATTGACGAAACCGTCACGCGCCGACAGCGGACCATAGAGCGGCCGTGCCGAGTCCGCCGGAAACTGCGCTTCCTCGTATTCGTAGACCAGCAGGCTCAACATCGAATCCATCAGGGCAACGTCGATGTGCTGGCCGTGTCCATGCCGCAGCCGGCCGATCAATGCGGTCTGAATCGCGCCGAAGGCGTACACCGCGGCAAGGTAGTCCGCGGTGAAGATACCCGTCCTTGCCGGACGGCCGTCGCCATCCTGGTGGACAGCGTGTGTGTGATCGAAACCGCTCGCCGCATGAACTACCGGCGCATAGGCCGGTTGCGACGCGCGAGGACCCGACTGACCGAATCCGGAGATGGAGCAGTAGACCAGGTCCGGTCTCCGGCGCGCCAGTTCAGCATAGTGGAGGCCCAGCCGCTTCATGACGCCGGGTCGGAAATTCTCCAGGACGACGTCGCTGCGTGCGGCGAGTTCGACGGCCGCTGCGCGACCCTTCTGTGACTTGAGATCGAGCGTCAGGCTCTTCTTGCCGCAATTCAGTGCGGCGAAGTAGGCGCTCTGTCCGCTCCGGAGCGGCCGCGCCTTGCGCATATGATCGCCGGACGGGTCCTCGATCTTCAGGACCTCGGCGCCGCAGTCGGCGAGCAGGCGCGAGCAGTAGGGTCCGGCCACCATGCTAGTGAAATCGAGCACGCGGAAGCCTGCCAGGGATTTGGCTCGTCCTTGCATCATGCTGCGGGCGCCTTTCGTCCAACCGAATTAAACGGTCAGACCAAAATACTACAAGGCGAATAGCCTATCCAATAGACATTGACTGATTATCATATTAATTTTGGTATGACCAATATCAAGACATCGCGGAGAAAGCCGCATGAGGCGTCGCTGTGTCATGGCGAACCTGCTGGCCGTGGCGGGATCTGCTCCTGTCGGCCGAGTTGCGGCGCAGGACCGGACGCTGCTGCGGGTGGTCGTTCCCTATGCCGCCGGGGGCGTGTCGGACGTGATGGCGCGCCTGCTGGCGGAATCAGTGCGACGACACCTGGGCCGTACGGTCATCGTCGACAACCGCCCCGGTGCGGCGGCGCTGATCGCAACCCGATACGTGCAGCTCGCGCCACCTGACGGCGACACTCTGCTGTTTCAGAACGTGGGGTTCGTGACGTTGCCGATGCTGAGCACGGCTGCGTCCTACGATCCGGTGACCGACTTCGCGGCCGTGGCGATGACGGGCATCGGGGCTGTGTTCCTGATGGTGACGGAAAGCATTCCGGCCCGAAACACGGCCGAGTTCATCGCCTACGCGCGGGACCATCCCGGCTTGGAATGTGCAAATTCCGGCGTGAACTCGATCGGGCACATGGCGGCGCTGCTGCTGGAGAAGCGGGCAGAGATCCAGCTGATCCATGTGCCCTACAAGGGTTCGGCGGAGACGACGAGAGCCCTGTTGAGCGGCGAAGCAAGGATGCAGGTCAGCGTCACGACGGAGGCGCTCAATCCCCACATCGCCAGCGGCAAGATCCGCGTGCTTGGCGTCGGCACTCGCAACCGCAGCCGCCTGGCGCCGCAGGTGCCGCCAATCGGGGACACGGTGCCGGGCTACGCGATCGACGGTTGGTACGGCATGCTGGCGCCGGCGCACACGCCGTTGGACAGGCGCGAGGCCATCTCCGCCGCAATGGCACGGGCGCTCGCAGAGCCGGCGATCCGGGAGCGCTTCGCGGCCCTCTACGTGGAAGCGCGGCACAGCGGTCCCACGGCCTTTGCGGCCACGATCGCCGAGTCGCGGACCTCTTTTCAAAGCATCGTGCGCGACCTGCAGCTCACGCCGAGCTAGGCACCACTCGTCGGCAACCCGTCGAAATTCGTCCATCGTCGATCAAAGAGGCCAGATCTAACATGGTGGAATTCTGGACACCCATCCTGGGCCATTCCCGCGATTTCGTGCGTGGCGCTTGCGATGCCGAAGCAGCGGGGTGGGACGGCGTCACCGCGCCGGAATCGCCCAAGGCCAGCCCTGACCCCTTCATCAATTTCGCGCTCGCGGCACGCGAGACGCGCACGATCAAGCTCGGACCCGGCGTCGCGATCCCGGCGCCGCGCATCGCAATCGCCATGGCGGCGGCCGCCGTCACCGTGCAGGACGTGTCGGACGGCCGCTTCGTTCTGGGCATCGGTCGCGGCGATTCCGGACAGGCGCACCTCGGCATGGCGCCGGCGCCCGTCGCGTTCTTCGAACGCTATGCCGCGCGCCTGCAGGCCTACTTGCGCGGCGAGCGGGTGCAGCACGATCGACAGATGGATGGCGCCGGCGGCCAGATTCCACCCGCAGAAGAATTGGGCATGGTGGACTATCCGCAAACGAGCCGGATCGCCTGGATGCCCAAGAGTCTGCCCAAGGTGCCTCTGTTGATCGCCGCCAGCGGACCCAGGGTCATCAAGCTTGCCGCGCGCATGGCGGATGGGATCATTCTGGCAGTGGGCGCCGAACCGACGCGCATCGGCGCCACCGTGGAGGCGATCCGGCAGGAACGGCTGGCGGCGGGCTTGGACCCAAGAGCTTTCACGATCTGCGCCTACGTCTCCATCGTGCCGCATGACGACCAGGCCGTGGCCCGCCGGATGGCTTCAGGCAACGTGGCGTCGTTCGCGCGCTTCAGCGCCATGCACGGCAAGGTAGCCGATCAGGTGACGGACCGTGACCGTGACATCTATCAGCGGCTTCACGATTCCTACACCATGCGCGGCCATATGCGTGATGGATCGCCGCAATCGGCCCATCTCACCGACGAGTTCATCGACCGGTTTGCGATCGTCGGTCCTTCCCAGATATGCGCCGAGCGGGTGACGGCGCTGGCCCGCGTGGGCGTAAACCGGTTTGTGGTGAACCCGCCGGGTTTTGGCACCGACGGCGCCGATCAGGTCCGCGCGCGGATTGCGGCGGAGGTCATCCCTGCCGTCAAAGCGGCTCTTTCGGCGCGCGGACGCTCGCGCTCCCAAGGTTAGCGGGCCGCCAGCAGGGCCTGGGCCAGTTCAGCGAAGCCGGCGCCAGATCGCGCGGCGGTGATCCAGCGCGGCAGGTGCGCCATGCGGTCGGCGAAGTCGCGCACGTTGGCGACACCGACGGCGTGAGTGAAGTAACCGAACATCGGTGCATCGTTGGGCGAGTCACCGGAGAAGACATAGCGTTCGCGCTCGGTGGCGAGATCGACGCCGAACAGCTCGCGCATCATCAGCGTCGTCGTCATGAGCTTGTCGTAGGTGCCGAACCAGCCGTTGACGTGGATGGAGCTGATCTTGGCCTGCGCACCATGTGCCTCGAAGATCGCCACGATGCGGTCGACCGCGTCGCGCGGCAGCGCCGGTACGTCCTCGCAGAAATCGACTGCGAGATCAGCCAGGCGATAGGGCTGGTCCGAGGCGATGCCGGCGCCCGGCACCTCGCGCAGCACCTGCGCCCGCACCGCCTGCAGACGGCGTTGCCCGTCGGCACGCTCGGCGTCGGACTGCACGAAGCGCGTGCGCAGCTTGCCGGCCTGGCGGTCGAGCCACATCCAGAAGGCGCCGTTCTCGCCCACCACCGCATCGACCGGCCACATGCGCGCGATGTGGTCACACCAGCCGGCCGGCCGGCCGGTCACCGGCACGACCAGCAGCCCGGCGCGCTTCAGCGCCTCGAGCGCCGCATAGGCCTCTGACGTCAGGCTGCCCTCGGTGGTCAAGGTCTCATCGATGTCGGTCAGTACACCGCGGATCCGGCGTCGATCAGCGGCTGGAAACTCTGCAAGAGGTGTCACGCGATATGGCCCTTCCAAACACGACTCTGGAGCCACGCCGCGTCGCCGTCGTCGCCGGCCTGCGTCATCGGCTGGCCGATGCCGAACACGCGGCCCAACGCTCCCCAGCTACGATACCGGGTCGGACGGCGGTCAGGAAACCAGAAGTAAATCTGCCGCTGCAATCCCGCGGGGACCAGATCCGGCCACAGGATCATCGCCTGCTCGATGTCCATCGCCACCCGCCGCACCATCGGCGCCTCCACGGTCGCCATACAGTGATCGGCGAGGCCGTTCAGCAGCACGAAGATGCGGCCGTCGGCCGAACGGCCCTCGTCGGCGGGGTCGCTACCGACGTTGGCCAGGAAAGCGAACGTCACGTCAGGCGACATGTACTGGAAGCCCTGCTCGCCGGCGCGATACCAGGTTCCCTCCTCCGTCCACTGGATGAGCAGCCCGCGCGTATCGTCAACGACGCAGGCCTGCTTGCGTGCAAGCGGGTCGATCTCATTGGGATCGCGCAGTGTGCGGTGCTCGAGCCGGATCATGGGGCGATCGGGAACCTGCTTCAGGCAGGCGATTCTTACCATGGCGGCGCCGCGCGAAGGGCTGTAAAAGGCCACCGTAATAAAGAGGACATGGATGATCCCCCGCTACAGCCGCCCGCCGATGGTGGCGATCTGGGAGCCGCAGAACCGGTTCCGCATCTGGTTCGAGATCGAATCGCACGCCTGCGACGCCATGGCCGACCTGGGCGTTATCCCCAAGGCGGCGGCCGCGGCCATCCGCGATGGCGGCCGGAAGGCCATGGCGGCGATGACGGCCGACCCGGCCACGCATGTCGGCAAGATCGACGCGATCGAGCGCGTCACCAAGCACGACGTCATTGCCTTCCTGACCTGGCTGGCCGATTTCGTGGGCCCCGACTCGCGCTTCGTGCACCAGGGCATGACGTCGTCAGACGTGCTCGACACGACACTCGCCGTGCAACTCACGCAAGCCGCCGACCTGCTGCTGGACGATCTCGACAAGGTGCTGGCGGCACTGAAGAAGCGCGCGCTGGAGTTCAAGGACACGCCGACCATCGGCCGCAGCCACGCCATCCATGCCGAGCCGACCACGTTCGGCGTCAAGCTGGCCGGCCACTACGCCGCCTTCGCGCGCTGCCGCGAGCGGCTCACCGCCGCGCGCAAGGACGTCGCGACCTGCGCCATCTCGGGCGCCGTGGGCACCTTCGCCAACATCGATCCCGCGATCGAGGCGCGCGTGGCCGCCAAGCTCGGCCTGGCGCCGGAGCCGGTATCGACGCAGATCATTCCGCGCGACCGCCATGCGATGTTCTTCGCCACCCTGGGCGTGATCGCGGGCTGCGTGGAGAACCTCGCCACCGAGATCCGCCACCTGCAGCGCACTGAGGTACGCGAGGCCGAGGAGTTCTTCTCGCCGGGCCAGAAGGGCAGCTCGGCGATGCCGCACAAGCGCAACCCGGTGCTGACCGAGAACCTCACCGGCCTGGCGCGGCTGGTGCGCAGCGCCGTGATG
>Ga0187894_10001524_pt1 | contig 29588 bp, 28 predicted proteins | sample GBC1701081metaG_FD_136650 | JGI IMG/M metagenome (GOLD analysis project Ga0187894, IMG submission 136650) | White microbial mat communities from a lava cave in the Kipuka Kanohina Cave System on the Island of Hawaii, USA - GBC170108-1 metaG ...
CACTGCCGCCGCGATCGTGGTCGCCGGCACCCTCGCCCTTGTGACGGCCGCGTGCATCGGCCAGACCGCCGCCGAAGACGGCGCCTCAAACGATCCACAGGTCGCCGCCAACCCACCCAATCCAGGCCAGCTCGCCAACTTCCACAAGGCGCTGGACGACCTGCAGGGCCGCCGGACCGGTCGCGTTACCATCGTACAGATCGGTGATTCTCACACCGCAAGTGATCATTTCAGCGGTCGCTTGCGCGAGCTGTTCCAGCAGCGTTTCGGCGACGGTGGCCGTGGCATGCTGCCGCCGGGATCGCCCTTTCCCTACTTCCGCCCCTACCAGGTCGAGGTGAGCCAGTCCGGCCGCTGGGAGGTGCTGAGCAGCAACAGCAGCGCCAATGGCGATGCCGGCATCTACGGCCTGTCCGGGTTCGTCGTGCGGGGGCGCTCGCCGACCGACACCATGACCTTGAACACCAGCGAGGGCCGCATCTTCGATCGGGTCGAGATCGAGGTCATGCGTCAACCCGGTGGCGGCGCGCTCGACGTCTTCATCGATGGCCGCAGCGTCGGCGTGATCGACACCAAGGGCAGCGTTTACGACCTCCATCGCCGCAGCTTCGATGCACCGAATTCGGCCTATGTCGAATTGCGGCCGCGCGGCAACGGCACCGTCGACATCGCCGACTGGGCTGTCTACCGCCGCGGCCCCGGCGTCGTGCTCACCAGCCACGGCTTCAGCGGCGCGCAGGTCAACCTGCTGGACCGCTGGAACTTCCAGCTCGTCGCCGACCAGATGCGCAACCTGCGGCCGGCGCTGATCATTCTCGCCTTCGGCACCAACGAGGGCTTCGCCTCGCAAGAGCGGCTGGGTGACTATGCCGGCGAGTTCCGCAGCCGAGTGCAGGCGCTGCGGCAGGCAGCGCCGGGCGCGTCGATCGTGATCGTCGGCCCACCTGACGCCAACCGCCTGCCGTCCTACTGCGGGCGCATCAAGGGCGAGCGTCCCTGTGCACCATTGAGCCGCTCTGAGGCGGCCGACTACTCCCATCGCCTGGCCGGCGGCGATCGCGCGCTGTGCCGCTGGCACACGCCGGCAGCGGTCGACTACGTGCGCCGTGCCCAGCAGCAGGTGGCACGCCAGCTCAACCTCTACTTCTGGGACTGGTCGTCGGTCCAGGGCGGTGCCTGCGGTGCCGACCGCTGGACCCGCCAGGAGCTCGCCCACCGTGACCGCGTGCATATGCGGCAGGACGGCTATTGGCAGTCCGCTGACGCGCTGTTCGAGAACCTGATGCGCGGCTATCGCGCCCGCTAGTGCGCCCACACACGCCAACGACGGTCAGGGCAGCATGATCTTCCCGACGCTGAATTTCCTGCTGTTCTACCTGGTGGTATGGCCCACGGCCTGGGGTCTGGCGCTGCTGCGCCAGCACCTCTTGCACAAGCTTGCCATCATTGCCGCCAGCTACTTCTTCTACGCCTTCTGGAACTGGAGACTGGCGTTCCTGCTGTTTGGCAGTGTGCTGCTGAACTATAGCGCCGGCCGTCTGATCGACCGCTGGCGCGGCACCAGCGCCGGACGATGGACGGTCCGTCTGGCGGTGGCAGCCAATCTGCTATTACTGGGCTTCTTCAAATATTACGGCTGGTTCATCGAATCGCTTGATGACCTGCTACGCTCGCTGTCGATGGAGCGCGAGCTGCCCTATCTCGAGATCGTGCTGCCGATCGGCATCTCGTTCTTCACCTTCCAGGGCATCTCCTACATCGTCGACCTCCATCGCCGCGACCTCGACCGCAGCCGGCCGCTGGTCGACGTCATGTTCTTCATCTCCTTCTTCCCGCACCTGGTGGCCGGGCCGATCGTGCGTGCCGCGAGCTTCCTGCCGCAGCTCGAGACGCCACCCAATCCCAATCGGGTTTTTGTCGGCCTGGGCGTCATGCTGGTCATCTGGGGCGTGCTCAAGAAGGCGATCGTCGCCAACTACCTCGCCGTCCAGCTGGTCGATCCCGTCTTCCTGGCACCGTCGAACTACGGCGCGATCGATCTGCTGTTCGCCGTGTACGGCTACGCCATCCAGATCTATTGCGACTTCAGCGCCTACAGCGATATCGCGATCGGCGTCGCTGCGCTGCTCGGCTACCGCTTCCAGCGCAACTTCAACCAGCCCTACCGGGCCGAGTCGCTGCAGGACTTCTGGCGCCGCTGGCACATGTCGCTGTCGAGCTGGCTGCGCGACTACCTTTACATCCCGCTCGGCGGCAACCGCTACGGCGAGTTCAGGACCTACCGCAACCTGCTGCTCACCATGGTGCTGGGCGGCATCTGGCATGGCGCGGCCTGGAAGTTCGTGCTGTGGGGCGCACTGCATGGCGGCGTGCTGGCGCTCGAGCGCTTTGTCTACAAGGGCCACGACCCCGCCGCCCGCATCGGCCGGCCGGTCTGGATCCGGGCCGTCTCAATCGTCGTGATCTTCCACTTCGTCTGCCTGTGCTGGATCTTCTTCCGAGCCGAGGACCTGTCGCGGGCGTGGGAGCTATTGGGCGGTCTGGCGAACTGGTCACAGCCGGTGGAGCTGCTGAGCCTGTTCCTGCTGGCCCTGGTCACCTTCGGCATGGCGATCCAGTTCACGCCACAGGACACGCCACAGCGCCTCGACCGCCTCTACCATCGCCTGCCTACCTGGGGTGTCGGCGTCCTGTGCGGCATCGTGCTGTTGCTGGTCGAGGCGATCAGCGGTGATGGCGCTGCCCCCTTCATCTACTTCCAGTTCTGACGGAGGCCATCATGGGATCCGCCGCCCGCACGGACACCGACTCCTCGCTGGGAACGCACGATCTCGAAACCGGCATGCGCGCCTCGCGTGTCGGGACGGTCGTGCCGATCATGGCCATCGCCGTGGCCCTGCTGTTCGTATTCAACTCCGCCGGCCTCGTGCGTTGGACTCAGAATCTGCCGCCCAGCACGTTCAATACCGCCCTGTCCGACGCCGCCAACGCCTGGCATGACGCCATGACCGCGGCCGGACCGGCGCGCCTGTTCGAGGTCGTCAAGGACGCGATCGAAGTCGATCTGCGCTAGGTACGCCTATTCAGCGACGGCGGGCGCGGGTGTCGATGCAGCGCCGCGGCCGGTCTTGACGGCGAACCGCCACAGCAGCAGGACGGCAACCAACGCCAGGCCGATGGCAAGGCCGGCCCAGACTCCCTCGCCACGCTGCGATGTGAACAAGCCGAGCCAGATGGCCGCTGGAAAGGCCGCGAGCCAGTAGCCGCCGGCGGCGAGCAGCATCGGCACGGTCGTGTCATGCACGCCGCGCAGGCTGCCGTTGGCCACGGCCTGGGCGCCGTCCACGACCTGGAACAACGCGGCCCATGCCAGGTAGGCAACGGCCAACGCATAGACCGGCGATGCCGGCGAGGGCACGAACACCGAAATCAGCCAGTCGCCGGACTGCCAGAAGATCAGGCCGGCGCAGGCCATGAAGCCCATACCCAGCGCGATGGCGATCCAGCCGGCGCGCCGCACACCGGCAGCATTCGCGGCGCCCGCCGCGAGACCGACGCGCACTGTGGCGGCCTGCGAGATTCCCATCGGTACCATGAAGGTGATCGCGGCCCACTGCAGCGCGATCTGGTGCGCGGCGACCTCGTTGGCACCCAGCCGGCCCATCAGAAGGGCGGCCGCCGAGAACAGGCCGACTTCCGATGCAAACGTCAGCGCAATCGGTCCCGACATGCGGGCGTAGCGTGCCAGGCGCGCAGCGGTGCTGCGCCACCAGCCGCGCGCCAGATGATATGACGCGAACTGCGCATCGGCACGAATGTACAGCACCAACGCGACCAGGATGCTGATGTTGACGACGCTCGAGCCGATGCCGGCGCCGATCAACCCGAGCCGCGGCAGCCCGTAGGCGCCGAAGATCAGGCCGTAGTTGAGCCCGACATTGAGCAGCACCGCGACCACCATCAGCACCATGGCCGGCCGTGGCCGCTCCAGCGCCGCCGTGAATCCGCGCAGCACGGCGAATAAGATCACCGCCGGGAAGCCGATGCTGAGCGCACGCAGAAACGGCACCGCCTCGGCCACGAGATCCGGTGCCTGGCCCGTCCACAGCAGCAGCGGTCCGGCGAACCACAGCGCCACTACGGCAATGACTGAGCCGATGCCGCTCACGATCAGTCCGTCATGCACGGCGCGCCGCACGCTCTCACGATCGGCACGGTTATGGCCCAGGGCCTGCGCCGCCAGCGCCGGCGTACCCATCGAGAGGCCCATTCCCATGACCATGAAGAAGCCATAGATCGAGACGGCAAGCGCGCTCGCCGCCAGCGCGCGCTCCGACAACCGCGCCAGCAGGAAGACGTCCGTGGTGTGGATCGCCATCTGGGCGAGCTGGGTGCCGACGATCGGCAACGCCAGGGCCAGGGTGGCGCGCGCTTCCTTCAGAATCATGGGGGCGCTGTCATATCGACTTGCGCCGCGCACGGCCAGTGCATCGTGCTCTTTTTTCGAGCAACCGTGCCGTGCGTTTCGCCGTGGTCCGCGCGCCACGCGCGCGGCGTTCAGTTTATGTCCCGAGAAGGCGCCCTGCGCGCAATGAATAACCTCAGGCGCGCACCGGGGCGTCCGCCGCATCGGCGCTTTGCCCCAAAGCCTGCAAGGCCGTGGCCACGATGTGTCGGGCATTGAGGCCGGCCCAGTCGTGCTGCCGTACTGGCGCGGCGTGGTCGATGAAGCGGTCGGGCAGGATCATTGGCCGGATCTTCAGGCCATGGTCCAGCGCCCCTGTCGTCGCCAGATGCTGCATCACCTGTGCTGCGAAGCCGCCGATGGCACCTTCCTCGATGGTGATCAGCACTTCGTGTTCGCGCGCCAACCGATCGACCAGTGCCGTATCCAGCGGTTTGGCAAAGCGGGCATCGGCGACCGTGGTCGACAACCCCTTGGCCGCCAGTTCGTCGGCCGCCTTGAGGCATTCCTGCAGGCGAGTCCCCAGGCTCAACAGCGCGATCTTGCTGCCCTCGCGCACGATGCGACCCTTGCCGATTTCCAGAGGCGTGCCCTTGGCCGGCAGTTCAATGCCGACGCCCTCGCCGCGCGGATAGCGGAACGCCGACGGCCGGTCGTCGATGGCCGCCGCCGTCGCCACCATATGCATCAGCTCCAGCTCGTCGGACGCCGCCATGACGACGAAGTCGGGCAGGCAGCAGAGATAGGTGATGTCGTAGCTGCCCGCGTGCGTGGCGCCATCGGCACCGACCAGCCCGGCGCGGTCGAGCGCAAAGCGCACCGGCAGCTTCTGGATCGCCACATCGTGCACGACCTGGTCGTAAGCCCGCTGCAGGAACGTCGAATAGATCGCGGCAAACGGCTTGTAGCCCTCGCAGGTCAGGCCGGCGGCGAACGTCACGGCGTGCTGCTCGGCAATGCCGACGTCGAAGGACCGCTGCGGGAAGCGCTTGCCGAACAGGTCGAGCCCGGTACCGCTCGGCATTGCCGCCGTGATCGCCACGATCTTCGGATCGGCTTCCGCCTCGGCAATCAGCGCCTTGGCGAAAACGGACTGGTAGTTCGGCGCGTTGCTTGTCGCCTTGGCCTGCTTGCCGGTGACGACATCGAACTTCACCACGCCGTGGTACTTGTCGGCGCTGGCTTCGGCCGGTGGGTAGCCCTTGCCCTTGCGGGTGACGGCGTGGATCAGGATCGGCATGTTGGCGTCGCTGTCGCGCGCGTTGCGCAACACCGGCAGCAGGTGCTCGATGTTGTGACCGTCGACCGGGCCGACATAGTAGAAGCCCAGCTCCTCGAACAGGGTGCCACCCTGCACGAAGCCGCGCGCGAATTCCTCGGCCCGGCGTGCCGCGTTCTCCAGCGGCCGTGGCAGCGTCTCGGCGAAAGCCTTGCCGAGCTGGCGCAGCGACAGGTAGGGCCGCGACGAGATCAGGCGTGACAGATGCGCCGACAGCGCACCGGTCGGCGGGGCGATCGACATGTCGTTGTCGTTGAGGATCACGATCAGCCGGCTGCGCAGATGGCCGGCATTGTTCATCGCCTCGTAGGCCATGCCGGCGCTCATCGCGCCATCGCCGATCACGGCCACGACATTGCGCCGCTTGCCGTCGAGGTCGCGCGCCACGGCCATGCCGAGCCCGGCGGAAATCGACGTCGAGGAATGCGCCGCGCCGAAGGCGTCGTACTCGCTCTCGCTGCGGCGCGTGAAGCCGGAGAGGCCGCCTTCCGAGCGCAACGTGCGAATACGGTCGCGGCGTCCCGTCAGGATCTTGTGAGGATAGGCCTGATGACCGACGTCCCAGATCAGGCGATCATCGGGCGTGTTGAATATATAATGCAGCGCCACCGTCAGCTCGACAACGCCAAGACCGGCGCCAAGATGACCGCCGGTCACCGATACCGCCGAGATCATCTCCTGCCGCAATTCATCGGCGAGTTGGCGCAGCTGATCGGGCCGCAACCGGCGCAGGTCAGCCGGCAGCTTTACCGTATCGAGCAACGGTGTTGCGGGTCGGATTGAATCGTTCGGGGGGTTAGCCATGCTCCCTCTTCCGCCGGTCATCGCCGGCGGTCGACGACGTAATGCGCCGCTTGTCTCAACAGTTCAGCCTTGTCGCCAAACATGTCAAGATGGCGGCCAGCTTGGTCTGCCAACAGCGACGCCTGGTCGCGGGCCCGTGAAAGGCCCAGCAGCGAGACGAAAGTCGCCTTGCCGGCGGCTGCATCTTTGCCGGGAGTTTTACCCATCTCCTCGCGCGTTGCCTCGACGTCGAGCAGGTCTTCGGCGATCTGAAACGCCAGACCGACGTCGTGCGCATAGGCGACCAGTGCGTGGCGGGCGGGATCCGATGCCTTGGCCAGGATGGCGCCGGCGCTGCAGGAGAAAGAGATCAGGGCGCCCGTCTTCAGCCGCTGCAGGCGCGTGATCTGGCCGATCGACAGGTTCTTACCGGCCGATTCCATGTCGACCATCTGGCCGGCCACCATGCCGTGCGGACCGATAGCCTGCGCAAGACCGCTCACGAGTTGGATCCGGACCGCCGGATCGCCATGCGTGTCCTCGTGCGCCAACACCTCGAAGGCCAGTGCCTGCAGCGCATCGCCGGCCAGGATCGCCGTGGCCTCGTCGAAACGCTTGTGGCAGCTCGGCTGACCACGACGAAAATCATCATCGTCCATGGCCGGCAGGTCGTCGTGGATCAGCGAATAGGCGTGGACGAACTCGACTGCGGCCGCCGCGCGCTGCGCGGCCTGCGCGGAGACGCCAAACACCGTTGCACTCGCCATCACGAAGAGGGCGCGCAGCCGCTTGCCGCCACCCAGCACCGAATAGCGCATTGCCTCGAACAGCCTAGCCTCCGGGTCGGTTCCCCTGGGTAACAGGCGATCCATTGCCCGCTCGACTGTCAGCGCGGTGAAGTCGAGAGCAGAATGGATGTCGGGCTGTTCGATCAGTGGCATCGATGCTGTGTGTAGGGTGTGCAACACGGAGACTCAACGCGTCCGGTCAGCTGAAGCCAGCGCCTTCGGCCGCCACCGCGCCGCCGGCCGTGAGCACGATCTTTTCCACCTTGGCCTTGGCCTCGGCCAGCCGGGCTTCGCAGTGCCGCTTGAGCAAGGCACCACGCTCATAGCAGGCGATCGCCTCATCGAGCTTCACCTGCCCCCGCTCGAGCTGCTGCACAATGGCCTCCAGCTCGCGCAGCGCCTCCTCGAACGAGAGAGCGGCAACGTCCGCCGGCAACGCGTTCGTACTTTCGGCCATGCCTCTTCCTTCCTCGCCCCTCAAGCTACCATCAACGCCTTTACATGCGCTGCCGCCGAGCGCGCCAGCGCATCGAGGTTGTAGCCGCCTTCCAATGCCGAGACGAGTCGCCCCTGCGCGCAGTCATGCGCCACGTCCAGCAGTGCTTCGGTTGCCCAGGCGTAGTCGGCTTCCGTCAACCTCAACTCCGCCAATGGATCGTCTCGGTGCGCATCGAAGCCGGCCGAAATGATCACTAGTTCTGGCTCGAAGGCGCGCAGCGCCGGCAGGATGTCGGCGCTCATGGCGGCGCGGAACTCCTGCGATCCGGCGCGCGGCGGCAACGGCACGTTGACGACGTTGGGATGGCCCGGGTCGTTGCCCATACCGGTGCCGGGATAGAGCGGGGCCTGGTGCGTGGAGGCATAAAACAGCCTCTGGTCGGCCAGCGCCTGAGTTTCGGTGCCGTTACCGTGGTGCACGTCGAAGTCAACGATCGCGATCCGCGACAGTCCGTGCGCTTGCTGCGCGCGACGCGCCCCCACGACCACGTTGTTGAACAGGCAGAACCCCATGGCACGATCAGGCTCGGCATGGTGGCCTGGCGGGCGCACAACACAGAAGGCATTGGACGCCCCGCCACTGACCACGGCGTCGACGGCCGCCACGACCGCACCGGCTGCCCGCAAGGCCGCTTCGCGGCTGCCAGGCGACACCAGCGTGTCGCCATCCAGCATGCTGAGCCCCTCGTCCGGGATGGCATCCAGCACGGCCTGCACATGGCGCGCCGGGTGGGCGAGCATCAGGTCCTCGGCGCTCGCCAAAGGCGCCTCGCGCCGCTGCAATGCAGCGAATTCCGGTCCTTCCAGCGCCGCCAGGATCGCTTGCAGGCGCGCCGGTCGCTCGGGATGTCCAGGACCGGTATCGTGCGCCAAGCAGGCAGGGTGAGTGAAAAGCAGCGTCGCCATGGTCGTTTCCCCGGCACCGCATGCATTGTCAGCGCCTGCGCGGTCATAGCGAGCGCGTCTGGAGAAAGGAAGCGCCGCATCGCGGTGATGCAAGCATGACAGCGACCAGCACCGTTTCAATGCGTTCCAAGTGCTCTTTCATCTGCATTTATAGGGAAATTAAATTGCGCCTTTGCTGGTACTGCATAGCAGAAGATTATTCCTGGCATGTTGCGCTGCCACATTTGGCATGGCAGATACCCCTCGCTTCGCGAAACAACATTCCGTAGGAAACCCCATGAGCCAGCAGATCCTCGGCGCCCGCCGCGCCACGGTCCCCGTACCACCGACCGGCGCCGCTGCCCGCCCGCCCAAGGCCATCGCGCCGGCAGCGCACACGCCGGCGCTTGAGGAGGACGGCAGCAAGGATCGCCAATTCGTGACGGCGCTGGCCCGCGGCCTCGATATCCTCCGCGCTTTCCACGCCGGCGACGGCATGCTGGGCAATCAGGAGATCGCGGCCCGCACTGGCCTGCCCAAACCGACGGTAGCTCGGTTGACCCATACCCTGACCGAGCTCGGCTACCTGATCTACATGCGCCGCTTCCGGAAATACGAGCTGGGACCGTCGGTGCTGGCGCTGGGCTACGCCTCGCTGGCCAACATGGACGTGCGGCATGTCGCGCGCGGTCCGATGCAGCAGATGGCCCAGGCGCTCAATTGCTCGGTGGCCCTGGGCGGCCGTGACCGGCACTCGATGATCTGGCTCGAGTCGCACCGTGGCCCTTCGGCTGTCGGCGTCACGTTCGATGTCGGCTCGCGTATGCCGATCGCCTCGACCGCCATGGGCCGGGCCTATCTGGCCGTATTGCCTGAGCCGGAGAAGAGCCGCCTGATCGACTCGATCCGCCGGCGCTGGCGCGATGACTGGACCAAGACCAAGGCCGGCATCGACAAGGCGGAGAAGGAGATCGCCGAGCGTGGTTTCTGCCTGTCCTGGGCCGACTGGGTGCCCGAGTTGTGCGGCGTCGGCGCGCCGCTGCGCAGCCCCGACGGCGAGACGTTCTTCGGCTTCGGCGTTTCAGCGCCGATCTACCAGGTTTCCCGCGAGCGGCTGGAGCAGGAATGGGGTCCACGCCTGGTCCGGCTCGCCCGCGAGGTCCGCAACGGCCTCGCCGGCCGCGCCTCAACGCCCAACGGCCACCGCCCGGCCGCCCGCGGCTAGCAGAGCCACCTCAACGAAAAGACCCGCACCATCGGTGCGGGTCTTTTTGTTAGAGCCTGACGGCGTGACCGGCAAACCAGCCGGTAATCGACACGCTCAAAGCTTACTTTCGAGCAGGGTCGCCAGGGCATCCGCCCGCAAGGGCCGGTCGTGGACGTTGAAGGGCAGGTAGTCCAGCGTCAGGACGCCACCCTCCAGCGTCGCCCAGCGATCAGGACGCTTATTGTTGGCCTCGTTCTGGATGACGACCTTCTTCACCCCCGCCTTGAGGGCGGCGCGCCCCAGATCGTCCTTGGCAATTCGGGCCAATCCGGTAATCAACGGTTCAAAGTACGTGTCTGGCCAGCACTTGGCATATTGATCGGATTGGCCATCAATCGACAGTGTGTCCCACCTCACGTCAACCGTGACGGGAAATCCGGCAGCCTGATGCACTTTCTTCATCAGTGCCGGAAGGTGGCGCTCCTGAAAATCGGCCGCCGCCCTGCGCTCAACCAACCCCATCGTAGCCCTCCCGCGATGGCCCAAAATCACCTGATCCGACAGTCAAATGGACACGCGACCCCTCAGCCGCATTCCGCGACCAACAGTAGCGCAACGGGAGACGGCCGGAAAGCGCCGGATGATGCCGGCCTTAGCGCCGACTACATTGTCAGCCCACCGCTGACTTCGAGAACCTGGCCGGTGATGTAGTCCGCCTCCGGCAGGCACAGCAGCAGGACGCCCCCCGCCGCCTCTTGCGGCGTGCCCACACGTCCCAGCGGGATCTGAAGCACCGTGGCGGTGCGCCCCTCCGCCAGCAGGCCGACGCGATGCTGGCGGCCTTCGATGGCGATCGACGTTTCGCCTTTGATCTCCTGCGTCAACCGCGTCTCGATGAACCCGAAGGCCACGCAGTTGACGTTGACGTTGTAGCGCCCCCATTCCTTGGCCAGCGTCTTGGTCAAGCCGACCAGGCCGGCCTTGGCGGCCGCGTAATTCGCCTGCCCCGCCTAGCCCCGTGTGCCCGATATCGACGAGATGTTCACGATCTTGCGCTGAACGCGGCGTTGCGCGGCAGCTTCCGTGGCGGCCTGGTCGCGGATGTGGGTGAAGGCTTCGCGCAGGATGCGAAACGGTGCCTTCAGGTGCACGTCCTGGATCGCGTCCCACTGCTCGTCGGTGATCTTGTGCAGCGGCCCGTTCCAGATGTAGCCGGCGTTGTTGACGATGATGTGCAGGCCGCCGAACGCGTCCAGCGCCGTGCCGACGAACCGCTTGGGAAAATCGGCGGCGGTCACATTGCCCGGACACGCCACCGCCTTGCCGCCGGCGGCGACGATGGCTTCGACGGTTTCCCGGGTCGGCTCGGCGTCAAGATCGTTGACCACCACCTGGGCACCTTCGGCCGCGAGTTGTCGCGCCAGGCTGGCGCCGATACCGCGGCCCGCGCCGCTCACCAGTGCGACCTGCCCGTCCAACCGTGCCATGCGTCTCTCCCGTGCTTCATGGTTCGCCCCGATAGCGGGGCACCATGCGCACCGAGATCGCAATGCCGTCAATAGCCTTCGGCGAGGAAACTCACGACGGCGCGCAGGAAGGCGTCGCGGCCGCGTTCGGGCCGGTCGAGATGAACGTGGTGGGTCGCATCGGGGATGGTCATGGACTGCACGGCGGCGGCACGATCGAGGTGTCGCACCAGCGTGTCGACGTCCTCCGGACGGCTCCAGAAGTCGCGCGCCGAGCGCACTACCAGCACGCGTGCCGCTATCGACGCGGCATCGAAAAGCTGCCGGCCCGTCGCCTGGTAGAAGCTGTCCTCCATGGCACCGCTGGGTGCGCGGAAGCTGACGGGCGTGCGTGAAGCCGCTGTCGGATCGCTGGCCAATGCCTCCTTCACATACGCTTCGGCGACCCGTGGATCGCGCCACAGCGCTTTGTCCTCCACCGGAATCACGGAGTCCCAGGAGCGCAGCAGGTCAGGGCCGGCGCTGAGGCGCCAGGCACCGGCGCCGCGACGATTGAACCGTCCGGGATGGGCCGGATCCTCGTTCGAGGTGCCGGTGCCCAACATGCTGTGCCGCGCGGAGCCGCCGTAGAGCCCATTGTAGTAGACCAGATGGCTGACCCGATCGGGGTTGAGCGCCGCATACATGCCGCACCACATGGCGCCCGTGGCCCAGCCCAGCAACGCCACAGCAGCCGTGCCGGTGCGCTGACGCACGCCCGTGACGACAGCATCGATGTCGCGCATGACGGCCCAGGCCCGAGCCAGCGGCGCCTCTGCTTCGGCCGGCGCGTCCATGGCCGCCGGCCGCGTCGAGCGGCCGTAGCCCCGCGCATCCATGACATGGACGGCATGGCCCGCTCGCGCGAGATCGGCCGCCAGCGACCCGCCCGGCACCGGCAGGTCGAAGGAACCGATGCCCGGCACCCGCGCGCCATGGACCAGGATCACGGGCGGGCGCGACGCGTCTGATGCGGCTGCCACGGCACGCACCGCGATATCGTAGCCGTCCGTCGTCTTCACGAAGAAATCCTCGCGCATCACGTCCTCCGTGTGGCTCCTGGCGGCTCGACCGGATACGGCGAGCATCCCGGCAGCCACGGCTGTACTGGCTGCGCGACGGCGAGAGACTGCGCTGTGCATGGCCTGAACCTCCGTCGACATCGACGCAATGTCGGTATCGGAGCCTGTGTTGTGAAATATATCTTTAGGCCGGTATTGATATGCACCGCATATCGCAAGGTGCGCGACCCTGAGCTACGGCTTCATCTGCCGCACGGTGTCGAGGAACCGATCGCGCACCGGCGAAGGACGGCGGCTGTCCCACGCCATGATCAGGTCGAGATGCAGCATGTCGGCGGACGCGTCGATCTTGAGGGCGCGGAAGACGACGCCGCGCCGCTTCGCCGCCGCGACCGAGTCGGGCACCAGCGCAGCCCCGAAACCGGCCGCCACGAGACCGACAACCGTCTGCATCTGGCGCGCCTGCTGCGCCACGATCGGCGAGAAGCCGGCCAGGCGGCACAGGCCGAGGACCTGGTCGTGAAATCCTGGCCCCTTCTCACGCGGTGTCACCACGAACGGGGTCTCTGCCAGGCCGGCCAGCGGCACCGCGGCCCGGCGCGCCAGCGCATGGTTCTGTGGCAACGCGACTCGAACCGGCTCGCGCGAGACCAGTTCGATCGCCAGATGCGGAACGACGATGCCCGGCCGGCGCATGAACCCGACGTCGGCGCGACCATCAAGGATCGCCTCGACCTGCTCGGAGGTCGTGCCTTCCTGCAGACGCAGCTCCACGCGCGGGAAGGCCGTGCGGAATCGGCGCAGGATCGCGGGCAGTCGCTCGGCAAAGGACATGTCCAGGAATGTGACGGTCAGTTGTCCTGCCAGCCCCGCCGCCACACGCTTGGTATGCTCGAGACCGTCCGCCAGGGTCGCCAGGGTGCGACGGGCGCCCTCGAGCAGGGCCACGCCGGCAGGCGTCAATGCCACCTGGCGCTGGGTTCGTACGAACAATGCCGTTCCCAGCGCCGTTTCCAGCTTGCGAATGGCCTGGCTGAGCGGCGGCTGCGCCATATGGAGGCGCTCGGCGGCGCGCCGGAAATGCAGCTCCTCGGCGACCGCAACGAACTGTTGCAACAGGCGAAGATCGATCATCGATCCGCTGAACCCTCCCACGCCGTCATATTTGCACGTTGCGGCAGCAGCGCCATCCACATTGCGGCGCCGCGCCGATCGATGATAGCTGTAGTGCACTCCGCTGGAAGTCGAACCTGGTGAGCGAGCCCATTCCTGTCCTGCAGCCGACGCCGCCTTTGACATTTCAGGCGTTCGATGACGTGACCGCGGCGGTACAGCGGCTGACCGAGATCTATCAGCGCAATACCGCCTTCATCCGCCAGCATTTCGAGCACATGCTGAAAGGCAATGTGCCGCAAGGCCGCGTACGCGCCTGCTACCCCGCAATCCGAATCGCCACCACCTCGTTCGACCCCATCGACTCGAGGCTGGCCTATGGCTACGTGCCCGGCCCTGGAACCTACCAGACAACCGTGTCGCGGCCGGAGCTGTTCGTTGCCTACTTCACCGAGCAGATCGGCCTGCTGATGCGCAACCACCGCCTCTCGGTCGAGATCGGCGAGTCCGACGTGCCGATCCCGCTGCACTTTGCCTTTCATGAAGGCACCTACCTGGAAGGCACGGTTTCTGAGGCCCTGCCACGATCGCTGCGCGACGTGTTCGACGTGCCCGACCTTGCCGTTACCGATGACGCGATCGTCAACGGCACCTGGGCGGCGCGCGAGGACGATCCCCTGCCGCTGGCGCCGTTCACCGCGCCGCGCGTCGACTTCTCGCTGCACCGGCTGCTGCACTACACAGGAACCCTGCCCGAGCATTTCCAGAACTTTGTGCTGTTCACCAACTACCAGTTCTACGTCGACGAATTCGCCAACCGCGCCCGCGCCCTGATGGCCGCCAGTAGCGACGACTACACGGCCTTCATCGAGCCCGGCAACGTCATGACGCGGCGCGGCGCCACGGGTCCCGACCCGGCCGAGCCGGTGCAGCGCCAGCCGCAGATGCCGGCTTACCACCTGGTGCGGCCCGACCATTCCGGCATCACGCTGGTCAATATCGGCGTCGGGCCGTCGAATGCGAAGACGATCACCGATCACATCGCGGTCCTGCGCCCGCATGCGTGGCTGATGCTGGGCCACTGTGCCGGCCTGCGCACGTCACAGGAGCTGGGCGACTATGTGCTGGCGCACGGTTATGTGCGCGAGGACCATGTGCTCGACGCCGACCTGCCGACCTGGGTACCGGTGCCGCCGCTGGCCGAGGTGCAGGTGGCGCTGGAGGATGCCGTCGAGGAAGTCACCGGCCTGTCAGGCTGGGAGCTGAAGAAGATCATGCGCACCGGCACCGTGGCCACGATCGACAACCGCAACTGGGAGCTGCGCGATCACAGCGAGCCGGTGCGCCGCTTCTCCCAGTCGCGCGCCATCGCGCTCGACATGGAATCGGCCACCATCGCCGCCAACGGCTTCCGCTTCCGCGTGCCCTACGGCACGCTGCTGTGTGTCTCGGACAAGCCGCTGCACGGCGAGCTGAAGCTACCGGGCATGGCCACCGCCTTCTACCGGCGCCAGGTGCATCAGCACCTGGAGATCGGCATCCGCGCCCTGGAAAAGCTGCGCGCCATGCCGTCGGAGCGGCTGCATTCGCGGAAGCTGCGCAGCTTCATGGAGACGGCGTTCCAGTAGGCGTGCTCGACGCTGTCGCGAGTGCGGACCTTATCGCCCGAGCCGCCAGCCGATCTCGGCTGCCACGCTCTCGAAAAAGTCCTGCTCGTAAGCCTGTTCCGGCGTCTCGCGCACGCGTTCGTCGATGCGGTGCGCGTCGGTCCCGACGAGGATCCGCCAACGCCCGGCCTTGACGCCGTCGAGGATGATCGTCGCCGCCTGCGCTGCCGTGGTCGGCGCCTCCTCGAGGAACCGGCGTGCCCGTTCCGCCACCATGCGACGGATGTCGTCGTCGGTCACGTTGGCAACATCAGTCCCCGCCAGGGCCATCTGCGCGCGGATCTGTCCGAGTTGCCGCGTGTTCAGCTCGCCCGACTCGTTGCCGCTGTGCATCTTGCTGGAATTGGCGGCGATGGAGGTGCCGATGTGGCCCGGCATGACGACCGAGCACTTGATGTGCGGCGCGTTGATCCGCAGGTCCGTCACCAACGCCTCGGTAAAGCCTTTCACCGCGAATTTTGCGGCGCAATAGGCGGTATGCGGCACGCCCGGTCCGATCGACGCCCAGAAGCCGTTGACGCTGCTGGTATTGACGATGTGTCCCTTGTCCGCATTGCGCAGCATCGGCAGGAAGGCGCGGGTGCTGTAGTAGACGCCGCCCCAGCAGATGTTGAACGTCCGCTCCCACTCATCACGACCGTTGGCGATCATGCTGCCGCCGCCGCCGATCCCGGCGTTGTTGAACAGCAGATGAACCTTGTCGGTGCCGTGTGCCGTGCCGACCGCGTCCCGGAACTTCAGGATCTGGGCCTCATCCGAGACGTCGGCCACATGCGATGTGACGCGCAACCCTTGGGGCAATCCGTCCGCTTCACACAGGCGTCGCGTTTCAGCCATGGCGCCGGCGGAGACATCGCACATTGCGACATGGCATCCCTCGGCGACGAGCTGGCGGGCGAGCTCGCGGCCCATGCCCGTGCCGCCTCCCGTGATGGCGGCGATCCTGCCCGCTAGATCATCCATGGTGTGCGCTCTCTCATATTGTGATCCCGCGATAGTGTCGACACGCGCGTCGCAGTTCAACACCGACCGCGCATTGCGGACGCGGCCGTTGCTTTCGTTTCGCGACGTGATGCGAGGTCGGGGCCAACCGGCCCCAATTCATCCGGCTATACTGGTGCGCGGCGGGGTCAGCCCCGTCACAACTTCTTGCGCACGATGAAATCGGCGCTCCACGGCCCGCCGCCGGCACAGGCGAGATACAGGAACACAAAACAGTAAAGGATCGCCAGCTCACCGGCGTTCTGGATCGGGAAGAAGCCGCGGGGCGCGTGGGCCATGAAATAAGCGACCGCCATCAGCCCTGACAGGACGAAAGCGACCGGTCGCGTGAAGAGGCCGATGACGATCAGCGCACCGCCCACGAGTTCGAGTATGCCGGCAATGCCCGACGGCGAGAACATCTGGAGATTGTCCATCGCCGCGATATGAGGAATCTTCAGATACTTGGCAGTCCCGTGCTGGAGAAACAGCAGTCCCGCCATGATGCGCAACGCGCTCAGCGCATGCGGCCTCAGGGAGGATCCCATTGCGTCGATGTTCATTGGTAAGATCCCCTGTTGCTTGAGCCGCTAAAACCAGCAGCACGGTTCAGTCCTCATCATCATAGCGTTGCTCGAGCCACGGATCACCGTAGTTGTGATAGCCGCGGACCTCCCAAAAGCCGGGCTTGTCGTGCTGTGAGAACTCGATGCGCTTGATCCACTTGGCACTCTTCCAGAAATAGAGCCTGGGCATCACCACGCGTACGGGCCCGCCATGCTCGCGCGAGATCGGCGCGCCGTTCCATTTCACGGCCAGCAGCACATCATCGGCGTCGAAGTCGGCCAACGGCACATTGGTGGTATAGGTATCATAGGAATGAAAGATCACGTGCTGCGCGTCGGGCTTCGGCCTGACGACCGACAACAGGTGCCGGGCGCTGATGCCCTCCCAGTCGTTGTCGTAACGCGACCACGCCGTGACGCAATGGATGTCGCTGGTACGTCTCACCATCGGCTCGTCGGTGAAATCGCCCCACTTCCAGACGGTGGGGTTCTCGACCAGTCCGTCGATGGTGATGCGCCAGATGTCGAGCGGGATCTCGGGTTGGATACCCAGGTCCAATACCGGCCAGTTGCTTACCTGTCGCTGCCCGGGCGGCAGGCGCTGGGCCCGGCGTGGGTCGGGGGCGCCGGTCAGCAGGCGGCCATCCGCGGCCCAGCGCTTTTTGCTTTCGACCAGCTTCTCTTTCAACTTACCGAACAGGCCAACACCAGCGTCAGACATGAGTGCGTCTCGCTGCAACGCGATTATATGCCAGTAACCACCATAGCAGTCCCAAGAAGGCAAGCGCACTGCAGGTTACCCAAGCGTTCGTGATTTGATTGTGGACGATGCCTTAGGCTTCAGATCGCGCGCCCCGCCTTCTCCCAGTAAGGCTGCCGCAGTTTGCGCTTGAAGATCTTTCCCGAATCCTCGCGCGGCAGCTCATCCCGGAACTCGATGACCTTGGGTACCTTGAAGCGGGCCACACGCTCACGCAAGAAGGCACGCACGTCGTCGGCGCCCAGGCTGTCCGCCCTATCGGGTTGCACGACAGCGCAGATCGCCTCGCCGAACTCCTCGTCGGGGATGCCGAAGACGGCGCAATCACGCACCCCCGGCATATCGATGAGCTGGCTTTCGATCTCGGCCGGGTAGATGTTGACCCCGCCGGAGATGATCATGTCGCGCTTGCGATCGCACAGGAACAGATAGCCGTCGCTGTCGAAATAGCCGATGTCGCCGACGGTCACGAGATCACCCAGGGCCACCTCGCGGCGCTTCTCGTCGGCATTGTTGTAGGTGAAGTCCGACAGGTTGGGCGCCCGGACGTAGATCTCGCCGACCTCGCCCTGCTTTACGTCCCTGCCCTGCTCGTCGACCACGCGCACGACGGCACCCTCGACCGGCTTGCCGACAGTTCCCGGCTTGAGCAATGCCTGCGCCGAGCTGTTCCACACCACGATGCCGGTTTCGGTGGCGCCGTAGTACTCGTTGATCACCGGGCCCCACCACGCGATCATGGCGCGCTTGACGTCAGGCGGACAGGGTGCCGCCCCGTGCGTGACGTTGCGCAACGACGACAGGTCGTACCGGCGCTTCACTTCATCAGGCAGCCGCAGCAGGCGCACGAACATGGTCGGCACAATGTGCATGTGCGTGACGCGATGTTTCTCGATGAGCCGCAGCATGTCTTCGGCGTCGAAACGCGGCTGCAGCACCGTGGTCATCTGGTTGCGGATCGCCGACATGCCATAACCGGCGGGCGCCGAGTGGTACATGGGACCGTTCATCAGCACCACCGCCGTCGGGTCGGGCAGCAGGCCCCACAGGACGCCGATCTGCTGCGTCACCGCGTCCATCTGTTCCTGCGTCGGCGGCTTGCGCCGCACGCCCTTGGGCCGGCCCGTCGTGCCCGATGTATAGATCATGCTGCCGCGCGACATCTTGGGCGGCACCGCAAGCGGCGGGCTGGCGTCAACGAAATCAGACCAGGACTTAAGGCCCGTCGGCAGCGCGGCCGCATCGGCCGTGACGTGATAGGCAGCCGCAATCTCCGCCGGCGTCGGTACCACGAAAACGCGTGTCGCCGCCGGGATGCCCGACACGATCTGCGGCAGCAGGTCGGCATGCGCCACCAGCACCTTGGCGGCACAATCGCGCAGAATGTAGCCGGCCTCGTCGGCCGTGGCATGCCAGTTCATGGGCACGGCATAGGCGCCCAGCGTGCCGGCGGCGATGTTGGCTTCGAACAGGGCGATGTCGTTGCGCAGCATCAGCGCCACCGAGTCGTCCTCGCCGACGCCCAGCGCCGCCAGCCCGCCCGCGGCCTTCAGCGCCCGCGCGCCCAGTTCAGGAAAGGTCAGTCTCCGATCACCGGCTATGATGGTCAATTGTTCCTCCCGCGTGCGCGGCATTGCCTGCCGGCGCATCATGGCTCATGCGTCTGGTCAGTCGCCAAAGACGTCGTCCAGGACTTTGTAGGTCGTGCCGTCGAACCGCCGCAAGCGCAGTTGCCGGTACGGCAGGTATGACGACGGCGACATGTTCACGGCCGTGCTCGGCACGCCATGGTTTCTCCTAGTTCTTCCTTGGCGCCCGGTCAGACGGCTGCTTGCGCCGTTCGACAGGCGGCGCCGTCACCCGGTCCGTGCGGGCGCCCTCGATCATCAGGTGCATCATGCTTTTGTACAGGATGTCGAAATCCGGCCCCTCGCGCAGCAGGCCGGCAAGCTTCAGCACGACCAGACCATGCACAGCCGCCCACATCGACCAACCGACGACCTGGGGATCGCCCTCGATCAGGCCAGCGCGCGACAGATCCTCGGCCTGGCGCGTGATGAACTGCCGCGCGCGGGCGGCTTCGCGACGCAGTTCGTCGTGGTTCATCGATTCCGGCACGTTGAGATCGAACATGATCCGGTACGCTGCCGGATTGCCGAGAGCGAAATCGATATAGGCATGGCCCACGCGCGAGGAACGCTCGACCGGATCCGCACTGGACGCGGCGGCAGCCTCCAGTGCGTCGGCAAAACGGCTGAAAGCCGCCGCCCGCACCGTCGCCAGGATGTCGGCCTTGTCCTGGAAATAGCGGTAGGGTGTCTTGGGACTGCAGCCCAGTTCGTCCGCGAGCTGCCGCATGGTGACGCCATCGTAGCCATACCTGGCGAAACGCTCCGTTGCGACGCGACAGAGTTCGGCGCGGAAATCGGCGATGTCATCGTCGGTCAGGATTTTGGGCACAATCGAACCGTAAATTTCACAGCGTGAATTTCAACGTAAAGACACTCCACGACCGGGTCAACCGCGCTTCTCACGACCGTGCGGATGCAGCGCCTATGCATCTGCACAGGCCGGCGCCCGCGCGGCGTATCACGATTGACTTGAAAAGCGACTATGCTCGCCGACCTACCGGAGGGGCAGATGCGCACGACCGCCGCCGTCATTCCCAGCATGCGCTATCGCGATGCGCCACGAGCGATCGAATGGCTCTGCGATGTCTTCGGCTTCGAGAAGCACCTGGTGGTGCCCGGCGAGGAGGACGGGACCATCGCGCATGCCCAGCTCAAGCGCGACAACAGCATGATCATGCTGGGGTCGATCTACGAATCGGAGTACGGCCGTCTCATGCGCCAACCTGCCGAGGCAGGCGGTTCGACCCAGAGCATCTACGTCGTGGTCGCCGACATCGACGCCCACTACGCTCAAGCCAAGCAAGCCGGCGCGGATATCGTCGCCGACCTTGCCGAGCAGGATTACGGCGGCAAGCTCTACATGTGCCGCGACATCGAGGGGCACGTCTGGGGTTTCGGCAGCTATGATCCCTGGGCCGAGACAGCACCCGGCCACTGATTGCAGGTAACGTGGATCAGGCCGTCTCCTCGAACAGTTCGCGGCCGATCAGCCAGCGCCGGATCTCCGATGTGCCGGCGCCGATCTCGTAGAGCTTGGCGTCGCGCAGGAAGCGGCCGGTGGGATAGTCGTTGATGTAGCCGTTGCCACCCAGGATCTGGATGGCGTCCAGCGCCAGCAAGGTCGCCTTCTCGGCCGCGTAGAGAATGGCGCCCGCCGCATCCTTGCGCGTGGTGCGACCGGCATCGCAGGCCTTGGTGACCGCATACACATAGGCCTTGCAGGCGTTCATGGTCGTGTACATGTCGGCCAGCTTGCCCTGGATCAGCTGAAAGGTTCCGATCGACTGGCCGAACTGCTTGCGCTCATGCACATACGGGACCACGACATCCATGCAGGCCTGCATGATGCCCAGCGGGCCGGCCGCCAGCACCGCGCGCTCATAGTCGAGCCCGCTCATCAGGACATTGACGCCCTTGCCAACGGACCCCAGCACGTTCTCGGCCGGCACTTCGCAGTCCTCGAACACCAGTTCACCGGTCGACGAGCCGCGCATGCCAAGCTTGTCGAGCTTTTGCGCGACCTTGAACCCCTTCCAACCAGGTTCGACGATGAAAGCTGTGATGCCACGCGGGCCGGCACTGGGATCGGTCTTGGCGTAGGCGACGATGACCTGTGCATCGGGACTGTTGGTGATCCACATCTTGGTGCCGTTGAGCACGTAGCGATCGCCCTTCTTGTCGGCGCGCAGCTTCATCGACACCACATCGGAACCGGCACCCGTCTCGCTCATGGCGAGGCTGCCGACATGCTCACCCGAGATCAGCTTGGGCAGGTAGCGGGTCTTCAGTTCGTGATTGGCATTGCGGCGGATCTGGTTGACGCAGAGATTGGAGTGCGCGCCATAGCTCAAGCCGACCGAGGCTGACGCGCGGCTGAGTTCCTCCAGGGCCACCGCCTGCTCGAGGTAACCCAGCCCGGCGCCGCCATACTCCTCTTCGACAGTGATGCCGAGCAGGCCCAGTTCCCCCATCCGAGGCCATAGCTCACGCGGAAAGCGGTCGGTCTTGTCGATCTCGGCAGCAATGGGCGCCACTTCGTCGGCAGAAAAACGCGCCACCTGCTCGCGGACCGCATCCACCGTCTCACCGAGGCCGAAATCGAACGGCGGCAATGCGTTGGGAATCATGTCACAGGCTCCTGCAGTCGCAAATTCGTCTCTCTGACCCAGCAAGGACGGCCGGCGTGCACCGCAGGCCACTACCTTCCGTCATTCGCCGGGCGGTTTCACCTTGACGTGGATGTTGACCAGCTTCCAGTCGCCATCCGATTGGATGTAGTCCAACGAGAAGGTGACCCGATTCGGTGATGTGTCGAAATGGCCGCGTATCAGCAGGGCACCACGGTCGTCGATGCGCGGCTCCTCGGCCAGGACCGGCTTCAGCGCCGCGACGATATCGAAGTCGATACCCTGCTGCGTGAAGCTCTCGAACGACTTCTGCAGTCTCTCCGGGCTGAACTGATCGCGAAACGGCTTGGCCAGCTTGGCATGGAAAACCGTGTAGTTGCCGGTGACGTTGGCATCGTTGAACGTCAGCAGCGTGGCTTTGATCAGCGCCTCCAGCGCCACCGGGCTCGGCGGCTTCTGTGCCGCGGCCGGCGTGATCACCAAGCCTGTGACCAGCGCGATTGCCCACACCATGGCGAACAGACGTCGGCGCGATACTGACCAGCATGACAGTGCGGATAACATGGCCCCTGACCTCCCCTCGAACCCCGCCCAGCACGATAGCCGGTGCAGGCCCGATTGCGAAGGCCGTGGCGGGAAACTCGACGCCGGTGGTCACCCTCGAGGGCTCGCCGCGACATCGGCCGATCGCGTGGCGCTTTCCGCACGCCGCGCATCGTCGGGTTGACCGTCCAGCCGCATCAGCGTCTGCAGCGAGGTCAGGCACAGTGTCTCGCGGCCACCGTCGACGGCAAAGACGTCGGCTTGAACCACCGTCAGCGTGCGGCCCGGCTTCACGACCCGTGCCCGGGCCACCAGCCGCTGGCCCTGCCCAGGGCGCAGGATATTGAGCTTGTACTCGACCGTGAGCACGGTGGCGTCGGCCGGTATCAGGCTGTAGGCGGCGTATCCCGCCGCGCTGTCGGCCAGCGACGCCATCACACCGCCGTGGAAATAGCCATGCTGCTGGGTCAGTTGCGGCCGATGTGCCGCCGCAACCTCGCAGCGACCGGGCTCCACGCGTGTCAGGTGGGCACCCAGGTGATCCATGAAAGCGTGACGCGCAAAGCTGGCGCGCACGCGGTCGGCATATTGCGTGTCAGGCACCTCGATGGTGCTCATGCTACCGGCTCCGGGGAGGCTTCAGGCATCAGGTAAGCGCGCGCCGCGGCTATGAAGGCCGTCGGAAATGCCGTGGCCCGTCGGCGCTCGAGGTCCATGCAGACCCCGATCATGCGGGCGTCGAACACCGGGCCGCCGTCCGCGGCACGCCGAAAGCGGTGGCGCAGGTGCAGCTTGCGTTCGCCCAGCGCCTCGATCGCCGATTCGACGACGACCAGGTCACCGCCGCGCAGCTCGCCGCGAAAGTCCAGTTCAGCCCGGACCGCCACCAGGCCCAGCCGCGACTGTTCGGCCGCCTGCCGGTCCAGGCCCAGCCGTCCGGTCAGCGAGAAGGCCGCGTCCGCCGCCCAGCCCATATAGAACTGCGCGTTGCAGTGGCCGAGATGGTCGCAGTGCCACTGCTGGACCATGAAACGTAGTGTCTCTGTGTACATGGTGCCCTCGAATGGCGTGACCATAGGCGCGGACTGTTCATTAAGGAAATTGATTGATTTGATCATCCCGATAGATAGCATCTATTCCATGAATCTCACCTTCCTGCATTACTTTCTGGCCGTGGCGGAGGCCGGCCATTTCACGCGCGCCGCCGAGCGGCTCAACGTGACACAGCCGACCTTGTCGGCCGGCATTGCACGGCTGGAGGACGCGCTGGGCACGCGCCTTTTCGATCGGCAGCGCAGGGTCGCCCTCACCGCGGCGGGCAATCGCCTGCTGCCGCAGGCGCGCGCCATCACCGAAGCCTGGGCCAGCGCCCGCGCCGATCTCCGCCAGATGCCGACATCCCGCCGGCCATTGCGGCTGGGCGTGTTGCCGACCCTGCCCGATCGCGTCGTGCTAGCGCTGACCACGCGGCTGGCCGGGCGGACCATCGAGTTGATCGAGGCGAATGGAGAGACGCTACAGACGCGCCTGCAGCGGAACCAGCTCGACGCTGCCCTGAAGATCCTTCCCACGACCGGGCCGGCGCAGCACGTGCGGGCGTTGCATCGCGAAGCCTATGTGGTGGCCGTCCCGCCGGGTCATCCCCTGGCCGGCCGCAGCCGGGCGACGGTCACCGATTTTGCCGCTACGCCCTTCGTGCTGCGACTGCACTGCGAGGCCCACACCGAGGCGCGCCGACTGTTCGCGGCACACCATGCGCGACCGCCCGTCGCCGCGCGCACGGTATCCGATGGCCGCGCGTTGGCCCTTGTCGCCGCCGGCGTCGGTGCCTGCCTGATGCCGGAGAGCCTGGTCGACACCAGCGTCGGCACCGTTGCCGTCAGCGAGCTGCGGCTCGAGCGGCGCCTCGGGTTGGTCTTGCGGGCTGGACTTGACGCTGATCTCGCAGAAGGACTGCACGACGCAGCACGCGCCCTGCCGTGGGGGTTGCCGCGCCCCGTAACCGTGATCGCGCACTGAACGTCAGCAGTTCAAGGCACGCCGTCGACAACCAGGATCTGATAGAGCGCCTCGGTCTGCTGGCGAGGTCGTCGTCGCCCCGAGACCGGATCGGGCACCAACGTCGCGCGCCGATCATCGTCGTGCACGACCAGCAAACGGCCGTCGGGCAGGACGGCCAGGGCTTCGGGCTTGTGTGTGAAGATCAACGGCTTGCCGCTCCTGTCGCGCACCAGGACCGGTGGCGCGCCGCGGTCGAGTGCCGTCCGATCCAGCACCCACAGGTAACCGGCCACCGCATCGACGGCATCGTCTTCACGCTCGAAGCTGGTGAGCAGCCACAAACGATCGCGCACCGCATCGTATACGAGATCGGACAGTCCGACCGGCGCCTTCGGCAGGCCACGCAAGCCGGCCGGATCGACGCGCCACACGACGCGAGGCGCCCCCAGCAGAGCCGGCCTGCCGTTCTCCAGATGCCACGGCAGCGACAGCACCGTCAGGGTAAAGCGAACATCTCGGTAGCTGGTCCCCGTTTCGCGGACGCCGATGAGCAGCCGGTCCGGCAGCGCGGCGAGACCCTCGACCTTGAAATGGGCTGGTCCTTCGGGGGCTGACGGCGACGCCAGTGCCGCACGCAGTTGCTGGCGCAACACCAGCGAGGCGCCGGGCGTATCAGGCGCCGATCCCAGCACGCGCGCCACCTGTGGTCGCTCGGCCGGCCATGTCAGCAGTACATTGAAATGGTCTTGCGCTGATGTTGCCGGATCGTGGCGGTCGAACGCCGCGGTTGCGAACACGTGCTGGCCATCCGATGTCGTCGTGATGGCTTCAAACTTTTCGGCCGCTATCGATGGCAGGCCCTGCAGAAACCGGGCCTCCATGCGCGGCGCAAATCCGAGCGGTGTCAGGACAAGGATTGAGTCAGTGGCCTTGCCGGCGACGGCCCGGTCGTTGACCACCAGCAGCCGGCCGCCAGCCCATGTCGCACCGGACAGTTCGCACCGGGCCGTCGGCGGCGGGCAGACGAAGATCCCCTCGGCAACGATCTGCCCGACCGGCCCGCCAACCGGTTCCTGGGCGCAGGCAGCGACGAGACCGACCAGGACAGCCAGAACCCGGCGCGTCCATCGCCGCCCGTCACACCATCCCATCAGCGCCCTCCCCTGATCTCTGCCTTCCTGGCTAGCCGATCCTAGAGCAGGAAGACGGCCGCCAGGCCGAGAAAGGCGAGGAAGCCGACCACGTCGGTGACCGTGGTGAGAAAGACTGTCGAGGAAACGGCGGGATCGATCTTGAGCCGTTGCAGGCCCAGCGGAATGAGCGTGCCGGCCAGCGCCGCCGCCACAAGGTTGATCACCATGGCGGCCGCGATGGTGAGCGCAATGCGCGGGTCGTGGAACCACAGCCAGGTCACGGCGCCCACGATCAGCGCAAACATGAAGCCGTTGGCGCCGCCGACAATGAATTCCTTGATAACGAAGCGCAGCGCATTGGCGGCGGTCAACTCGCCCATGGCCAGCGCTCGCACCGCCACGGTGACTGTCTGGGTGCCGGCATTGCCGCCCATCGAGGCGACGATCGGCATCAGCACCGCCAGCGCCACGACCTTCTGCAACTCGTCCTCGAACCGACCGATGACTGACGAGGCCAGGAAAGCGGTGCCGAGATTGACGAACAGCCACCAGAAACGCGCACGGGTCGTGCGCCCGGCGGGCTCATGGATATCGATACCGCTGACACCGCCCATGCGGGCAAGATCGTCTTCGGCCTCCTCGTCGATGACGTCGACGACGTCATCGACCATGATCACCCCCAGCAGGCGCCGGTCATTGTCGACGACGGGACAGGACACCAGATTCTGGTCTCGAAAGATGTGGGCGACCTCTTCCTGGTCGGCCGTGACCGGGATGCTGGAGATGTCCGGATCCATGATATCGACCACCGGCACCGGCCGCTTCGTGCGCAACATGCGGCCCAGCGCGACGCTGCCGCACAGCCGACGCTCGGCGTCGACCACGAACAGGTCATACACGTCATCCGGCAGATCGGTGGCGTCGCGGCAGTAGTCGATCACTTCGCCTACCGTCCAGGTGTCGGGTACCGCCACCAGATCGCGCTGCATGAGCCGACCGGCGCTATATTCCGGATAGGCCAGCGTCTCCTCGATGACGGCCCGTTCGGCCGCGGGTAGCTCCGACAGCACCTCGCGCCGCTCGACCTCAGGCAGATCATCGATGATCTCGGCTGCGTCGTCGGTATTGAGCTCCTGTGCAGCCGCAGCGATGTCTTTCGGTTCCAGGTTTTCGAGGACTTCGTCGCGCACCTCGGCATCGAGCTCGATCAGCGTCTCGGGGTCGAGGTCCTCCTTGAGGATGCCGACCAGTTGCGCCCGTGGGTCCGGCGCCACCTGCTCCAGCAGCCATGCGACACCGATCGGGCTGAGCACCGACACGGCGCGGCGGATATCATCGACACGCCCGTGCTCGAGGTGCTCGAGGATCTCGGCGATCAGCTCGGGCGTCACCTCATCCAGGGTGATGGTTTGGAATTCGGCAGTGTCGCGCGCGGCGTCGGTCATGGTCCGTCCCGATCCGGTTCTTGCCGTCCGCAGCGGTCGGCAACGTGGTGTCCTGGTGTCGCGAGGATGTCCGCGCGCGATGCGGCAGACCTGTTGTCCATGGGCCCGCTCGCTGGTACCGGTCAAGCGAAAATGACAACGCGCGCCGGCCCTTCGTTGACGAAAGCCCGTGCCGGCACCCGACGTCGTTGATCGCTATGGATGGAGCGCGCTGTCCCTGACTCTAGAGTCCGCGCCGCGTCTGGTCCTGAGCATCGACGGCCGCCACCGCCGCCATGTTGACGATGCCGCGCGCTGTCACGGACGGTGTCAGGATATGGGCCGGCCGCGTCGTGCCCAGCAGCATCGGACCGACATGCAATCCGTCAGCGGCTACCTTCAGCAGGTTGAAGGCGATATTGGCGGCATCCAGCGATGGACAGACCAGCAGGTTGGCGGCGCCTTTCAGCCGCGATCGCGGGAAGAGAGCGAGCCGGATATCCTCGTCCAGCGCTGCATCGCCTTGCATCTCTCCCTCGATCTCGAGGTCAGGAGCGCGCTCGTGCAGCAGGTTCAACGCTGCGCGCATTTTCACGGCGGAAGGGTTATCCGAGCTGCCGAAGCTGGAGTGCGAGAGCAGCGCCACCTTGGGCTCGATACCGAACCGTCGCACCTCGTCGGCCGCCAGCATCGTGGTGTCGGCGATCTCTTCCGGATCGGGGTCATCGTTGACGAACGTGTCGCAGATGAACAGCGACCGGTTCGGCATGACCAGCAGGCTGACGGCCGCCATGCGCTCGACACCGGGGCGCAGGCCGACGACATCGAGCACGTGGCTGAAGTGCGTGCGGAAACGGCCAAAAGCGCCGGCAATCAGCGCGTCGGCATCGCCGCGGCGCACGGCCAGGGCACCGATCAGGGTCGGGCTGGAGCGCACGAGGTTGCGTGCCGTCGGCTCGGTGACGCCACGCCGCTCCATCAGCTGGTGGTATAGGCCCCAATACGCGTCAAATCGCGGATCGCTCGACGGGTCGATCAGATCGACGTCGACGCCGGGACGGAACCGCAGGCCCAGCCGAGCCATGCGGCGGCGGACGATGTCGGGGCGCCCAATCAGGATCGGCTGGCAGAGCTTCTCGTCGAGCAGCACCTGCGTTGCACGCAGCACGCGGTCGTCCTCGCCGGCGCTGAAGATCACCCGCTTGGTTTCGCGCCGCGCCTGGTCGAACACCGGCCGCATGATGAGGCCGGAGCGGAACACGAACTGGCCCAGCTTGTCGCGATAGGCGGCGAAGTCGGTGATCGGGCGCGTCGCCACGCCGCTATCCATCGCTGCCTTGGCAACGGCCGGCGCCAACTCGACGATGAGGCGCGGATCGAACGGCCGCGGGATGATCTGCTCGGCACCGAAATCATCCGCGTGTTGACCGAAGGCCTTGGCCACGACCTCCGATGTTTCCTGGTGCGCCAGGCGCGCGAGCGCGCGCACACAGGCGATCTTCATCTCGTCGTTCACCGTCGTCGCGCCGACGTCGAGCGCGCCCCGGAAAATGAAGGGAAAGCACAGGACGTTGTTGACCTGATTGGGGTAGTCACTGCGGCCGGTGGCGACGATCGCGTCGTCGCGTACCGCCTTGACGTCTTCCGGCAGGATCTCGGGGGTCGGATTGGCCAGCGCCAGGATCAGCGGCTTGGGCGCCATGCGCGCCACCATCTCGCGCCGCAGCACGCCGCCGGCCGACAAGCCCAGGAAGATATCGGCACCATCGATGATCTCGCCCAGGGTGCGCAGGTCGGTATTGCGCGCGTAGCGCTCCTTCCAGGGGTCCATCAGGACAGTGCGCCCCCTGAAGACCACGCCCTCGATATCGCTGACCCAGATGTTCTCCAATGTCAGGCCGAGCTTCACCAGCACGTCCAGGCACGACAGCGCTGCGGCGCCGGCACCCGAGCAGACCAGCTTGACCTGGCTGATGTCCTTGCCGACGAGTTCCAGGGCATTGAGTACGGCAGCGCCGACGATGATGGCGGTGCCGTGCTGGTCGTCGTGGAAGACCGGGATCTTCATGCGCTCGCGCAATGCGCGTTCAACGGTGAAACATTCCGGCGCCTTGATGTCCTCCAGATTGATGCCGCCGAAGGTGGGTTCCAGAGCTGCCACGATCTCGATCAGTTTGTCGGGGTCGTTTTGGGCGATTTCGATGTCGAAGACATCGATGCCGGCAAACTTCTTGAAGAGGACGCCTTTGCCCTCCATGACCGGCTTGGCGGCCAGCGGGCCGATCGCACCCAGACCCAGCACGGCCGTGCCATTGGTGACGACGGCGACCAGGTTGGCGCGGGACGTCATCTCGGCCGCGGCGGCCGGATCGGCGACGATCGCGTTGCAGGCCGCCGCCACGCCCGGCGAATAGGCCAGCGACAGATCGCGTTGGGTGGCCAGAGGCTTGGTCGGGACGACCTCGATCTTGCCTGGTCTCGGCAGGCGATGGTACCGCAAGGCGCTGTCGGCAAGATCATCAGTCATGGTCGTTTCCCCCTGCCGGCAGGAACGAAAGGGCCGCCCGATGGGCGGCCCCGTTCGTCGCTGTTGCCCGCGCCGGCGCTGATCGGATTGGTGCGGCCGAGAAGACTCGAACTTCCACGGTGTTACCCGCTAGCACCTCAAGCTAGTGCGTCTACCAATTCCGCCACGGCCGCATCCCGATCA
>Ga0187894_10001525_pt1 | contig 29577 bp, 22 predicted proteins | sample GBC1701081metaG_FD_136650 | JGI IMG/M metagenome (GOLD analysis project Ga0187894, IMG submission 136650) | White microbial mat communities from a lava cave in the Kipuka Kanohina Cave System on the Island of Hawaii, USA - GBC170108-1 metaG ...
ACGGTCAGGCGGCCGATGAGCTTTCCGCGATCGTCGGTGACGGGCGCGGACACGAGGTTATAGCGTTCGAACGCGTTCGCCGCGTGCTCGGCTTCTTCGTCCGGCCGGAAGCCGACAAGATTGGCGTTCATGAACGCGATCGCCTCGACGTGCGGCCGGTGCAGCAGCACCTGATCGAGGGATACGGCGCCGCGGAGGACGTTGCGGGCGTCCACCACGAACAGGCGGTCCGTCTGTTCGGGCAGCGTGCCGAGCGTCCGCAGATAGGCGTGGATCTCCTCGACGGTCTGATGTTCGCGGACGACGGTGATGTCCTGGCTCATGAGCGAGCCGACGGTGTTCTCGTCGTAGGCGATGGACGCCTGGAGGCGGCTGCGCTCGCTGGCGTCGAGGCTGCGGGAGACGTCGCGCAGGACATCGTCTGGAATCGCGTCGGACAGATAGCCCAGGTCCTCGGCATCGAGGTAGGACAGCGCCGCGACGAGATTGGTGCGCTCGACATGGGCGATGAGCGACGCGCGGACGGCGTCGGACACTTCGACGAGCACCTGTCCGCCCTGCTCCGGCGTGACCTGATCCCAGACGAGCAGGCGCTCGTCCAGCGGCAGCGTTTCGAGCACCTGGGCCACGTCCGCCGGATGCATCGCGCGGACGCGGTTGTGCAGCTCCGCGATGTTCTGGCGGTGCTGCAGGCCTTCGAGGAGATCGCGCTTGGGGCCTTCCTGCCGGTGGGCGAGCGTGTCCAGCACGCGGTGCTTCTCCAGCAGCCGCGTGATGACCGCGATGCTCTCCTCCAGGCGGGGTTCCGAGCGCAGGGTGTTCATGACACGTCCGGAGGCCGCCCCGCCGGCGCAGTGCACGGTGCGAAGCGGGCGCGTCCGCATCCAGGATACGGCAAACCGCGCGCGGCGCCGCGGCCGTGCGTACCGCGACAACAATGCGACGGACGGCCGGGGCCGGCGGGTACGGCGTTCAGCGCGGCCCTTCGGCGGCTCGGCGCCCTGTCTCCGAAGGGCTCAGCATCCGCAAGACCTTGAAGCGTCGCGCCGTGTGGCCCATCATAGGGAGTCCGGGCGGCGGATGGCGTGCGCTCCAGGGGGCCATCGGCTGGGCTGTTGTTCCATTCACGTGTGCGGCGCGTGTGGGAACCCGCGTGGACGTGTGTCTCGCGCGCGCTTCGGATCGGTCGCGTGCTCGTCTGAAAGAGGTCCTGGTTCGTGTTGAAGCATCCGTCCCGCCTGCTGCGTCTCGAAGGCTTCGTGCTGTTCGCGGCGAGTCTGGTCTCCTACCATCAGCTCCACGGTCATTGGACCTGGTTCCTCGCGCTCTTTCTCGTCCCGGACCTGACGTTTGCCGGCTACTGGTTCAACGTCCGCATCGGCGCGGCCATCTACAATCTCTTTCATACCCTCGCCCTGCCGCTGGCCGGCGCGATCGCGGCGCTGCTGATGCAGCGGACGGACCTGCTTCCCTACCTGCTGATCTGGTCCGCCCACATCGGCATGGACCGGATGCTCGGCTTCGGCCTGAAGTATCCGACACACTTCAATGACACCCACCTGCAGCGGACCGACGTGGTCTCGCGGGTGGATCTGCGCTAGCGCGCGCCGGGCGCGACATGACCGCGACAGGAGACCGTACGATGGCCTGGATCATCCTCTTCATTGCCGGCCTGCTCGAAATCGGGTGGGCGGTCGGCTTGAAATACACCGAGGGCTTCACGCGCCCCTGGCCGACCACGTGGACCGTCTTCGCGCTGGTCGCCAGCATCATCCTGCTCGGCCTGGCGACGCGGACGCTGCCGATCGGCACCGCGTACGCCGTCTGGACCGGCATCGGCGCGGCCGGGACGGCCGTGCTGGGCATGTGGCTGTTCCAGGAATCGACGTCGCCCATGCGGCTCGCCTGCCTGGGCCTGATCGTGCTGGGCGTGGTGGGATTGAAGTTCGCGGGCGACGGACACTGACGCGTCCGGCGCGCCGTGTCAGATGAGGGGCGTCAGGCGTTCAGCCATCGCCCGCATCAGCCGTCAAATGAGACGCGGTTGCGGCCTTCGTTCTTCGACCGATACAGCGCCCGGTCCGCGGCGGCGTAGAGATCGGCGCTGGTCGACATCACCTCGTCCACCGCACCGACGCCGAACGAGCAGGTGACGGCCAGACTGCCGCCGTGATAATCGAACAGCTCCGCCTCGAACGCGGCGCGGAGCTTCTCCGCCAGCCGGCGGGCGCCGGTCGCGTGCGTTTCCGGACACAGCACCGCGAATTCCTCGCCGCCGACGCGCGCGACGATCTCTTCCTGCCGCGTCAGCGCTTTCACTGTCCGCGCCAGCCCCTTCAGCACCGAGTCACCCGCGAGGTGGCCGCAGGTGTCGTTGATGTTCTTGAAGTGATCGACGTCGAAGATGATCAGCGACAGCGGACGGCCGTAGCGGCGTGACCGCGCGTACTCGCGGTCCAGCTCTTCCTGGAATTTGCGCCGGTTGAACAGGTCCGTCAACCCGTCGCACATGACCATCTGATAGATGGCCTCGTGATAGGCGTTCTCGGCGTCCTCTTCCAGCAGGAACTTGAACACGACCGACCCGACCTGGAACCGGTCGCCGCTCTGCAGCCGCTGCAGGCCGTCGACGGGATGGTTCTTCAGATAGGTGCCGTTGCGGCTGCCGAGGTCTTCCAGGCAGACGCCATCCGCGAGATACGAGATGCGTGCGTGCCGGCGCGAGATGGACGGCACTTCGGGGAAGCAGACCTGCGCGTCGACCGAGCGGCCGACTTCGAGAACCGCGCCGGGCGTGAGCCGGTAGCGGCGTCCGAGGCAGCGCTGTTGCGGGTGCGCGATGACGATGAGGTGAGCTTCGAGGCGTTCGCGCCGGCGCGAGAAGGGCGACGAGGCGATGATCGTCTCTTCGCCGTTGAACGCTTCCTCGGGCGATTTGCCCGTGGTCGCTCCACGCACGTGCGCCCGCGTGCCCGCTTCGGTCACTCGCCTCCCCTCCGCTATTCGACGTGAAAATTGATCGTCGGACGTGAAGTGCCCCCAGGATATAACTTCTCGCGGCGCGAAAGAAAGGCCGATCCGTCAGCAATGACGCGCGATCGTGCGTCATTGCTGACAGCATTCGCGGCCTTCGCTCGGGGTTCGAGATCGCGAGGCGTGCGCAGTCTGCGCGGAGGATGACTTTATCGCGCGGAACGCCGAACAAACGGCAACGGGACCGCCCGCGTCATGCAGGCGGTCCCGTCGAGCCTCGTCGCGTCGTGTCAGGGAGACGCGCGAATCATCCACGGAAGCAAACGTGCGGCCGACACCGCCGTGCGCGTCAGCGCGCGAACGACCAGCGCACGCCCGCGCGATACGTCCGGCCGTACTCGGGCCGGTAGACCGCGGCCGGACGGCCGTCGACCGACAGATCGCTGTTCGGGTCGCGGCTGTCGGTGAGGTTGTCGATCGCCGCGACGAATTCCAGGCCGGCGCGAATCGGCTTCGACACCGCGACGTCCCACAGCGCGAACTTCGGCGCCATCGTGTCCACCGGCTGTCCGTTCACGGTCCCTCGCGTCGCAATCCACTCGCTGAAGAACACGCCGCGCAGGTTCGCCCGCAGCCCGCCCAGCCGCGCCGTCTCCCACCGCACGCGGACGTGTCCCTGGTGCGGATGCCGGCCCGTGAGATCCTGCCGCGGACCGGGGCCCGTCGCCGTGATCTGGCGGCCGTACGCCTGTCCGAGATACGTATACGCGGCGCCCAGCGACACGCTGCGCGTCAGCGACCACTCGCCGTCCAGTTCGGCGCCGCTGGTCACGACGTCCTGCAGGTTCTTGTAGAGGAACAGCAAGCGGAACAACTGCGGACGGAAGGCCGGATCGATCTGCTCACGCGCCATGATGTCCGCGAGCTGCGACTGACTCGACATGAAGCCGAGGCTGACGCTGTCGATCAGGTTGTCAACGTCGTTCCGGAAGATGTTGACGCCGAGGCGGACGCGGCGATCGAACAGCCGCACGTCCGACCCCGCCTGCCACGAGTGCGACCGTTCCGGCTCCAGCAGCGGGTTGCCAATCACCTGATAGAAGTTCGTCGGATTGAGGAAGCGGTAATACAACTGCCCGAGATCGGGCGCACGGAAGCCGCGGCCGTACGAGACGCGCGCGCGCCAGTCGTCCGTCAGCCGCACGTTGACGCCGGCTTTGGGCGAGAAGGCCGATCCGAAGATCGAGTGATGATCGAATCGCGCGCCGACCGTCAGCGTCGTTCGTCCGGTGACCGCGAACCGATCCTGCGCCCACACGACCGCCGTCTCCGCCGCATGCCCGCCATCGTCCCGCAGCCGGTTGATGCCGCGATACGTGTCGCGCGACCACTCGACACCGCCCTGCGCCACATGCCGCGCGCCAAGGACGAGCGTTGCCGTCGCGTCCGCCTTCCCTAGCCGTTCGTAGAGCGCGCCCGGCGCCAGCGGCGCGCCGGTCAGCAGGTTCGCCGTCGATGCTTCATCGTACCGCGACACATACCCGCGTCCTTCCACCGACAACTGCGGCGCCGCCTGCCAGTCCACCCGCAGGCCGTAGCTCTGCGCATCGTCCTTGATGTCGTCCGACTGGAGGCCTTCCTCGCCGACGGATCGACCGCGCGACCGGTTCCAGTAGCCGTTGGCGAGCGCCGACACGCGGAACGCGGGCGAGGCCTGCCACTGGACCTTCGCGAGCGCATCGTTGCGGCGGAAGTCCGCGCCGGTCGTGTCCGGCGTCACGGGCGAGAGATCGAACGAGTCGCGCCGGTGCTGTTCGACGGTGAAGAAGCCGCTCCACGGCCCTTGTTTGAATCCGGCGTCACCCGTCACGTCCGCGGCGTCGAGGCTGCCGCCCGTGACGGAGAAGGCGGCTTCGATCGGCCGCTCCGCCTGACGCGTGAAGAGGTTGATCACGCCGCCAATCGCGTCGGACCCGTAGAGCGCGGACGCGGCGCCTTTCACCACCTCGACGCGATCCAGCCGGTTCGTGGACTGGCGATCGAGATTCAGGACGCCGCGCTTGATGCCACGCGCGCCGAGCAGCGGCTGGCCATCCAGCAGGACGAGCACCTGGCGTGAGTCGAGCCCCTGGATCTGCTCGCCCGCCGCGCCAGCGGACTCCGTGCCGCGCCGCGTCACCACGCCGGGCACCTCGCGCAGCGCTTCGCCGACGGTTTCGGCGAGGCTGTCGTGCAGGCGGTCACGCGTCAGGATCTCGACCGGCGCGTCCACGGTCTCACGCAATTGTTCGATGCGCGATCCGGACACGACCGTCACCTGTTCCACGATCGGCGCGGGCGCCAGCGTAATGGGGACGTTCCGCTCGCCGCTGTCGATGGTCAGCGTCTGCGTGCTGATGGCGAAGCCGCGGCCGGAGACGTCCAGCCGGTAGCGGCCGTGCGGCACGCCGGCGAACCGCACGTGGCCGCGGTCGTCGCTCGTGCCCAGCCGCTCGACGCCCGCGGGCATCGGCCGCAGCGAGACGATGGCGCCGGCGATCGGCGCGCGGCTGTCGTCCGCGACGGTGATGACGAGCGCGGCCTGCGCGGTCGACGCGTCATCGGGCGCAGTCGGCGGCGTGGCCGGCCCGGACGCACGCGTCGCGACCGGCGTGGACGGATCGGCGACGTCGGAAGGGAGGGCGGCTGCCTGGCGTGAAGCCAGGCAGCCGATCAGGGTGGCGGCGACAAGCCAGCCCTGGGTGCGCGTCGGGACAGACGCGCTGGGGGATGGAAACGGAGTTCCGATCCGTGAACGGATCTCGATCGTCATGTGGACTGAGCCTTGCTCCTCATGACGCCAGTCCGTAGAATGCACAAGTCGGACGCGTCATGCGCGAGTGTGATTGGTCTGCCTGGACCTGGGCGTTCGATTCCGCCGGATGTTGCCGCATCCGGCGGACCTTCTTCCCGATCTCCTGATCCGATCTCCTGACTGGCCCGGCCTCCCCCGACGTCCCCGTCCGGGTCACGCCAGCAACCAATCGCTGAACGGTTGAAAATGAGAACCGTCTCACTTTCTGGCGGGCAGTGTATCTCCGACCAAATTGGTCGGTCAAGAGAAAAAGCGCGGGCCGCGAAAGAAATCCTGGAAGGATCCCTGGAAGAAAATCGACACCGAAATCAGCGGGACGTCGATGGCCAGGCCACGCGCGCGGACAGGCCGAAGCAGGCGGCGTATCGTTCGGCGGCGGCCTGCAGGACCTCGCGTTCCGGCTTCGCGAGCGTGCGGGCGAGGCGGGGTTTGACGACCGCGGTGTCGCGGACGAGGGTCCGCGTCCAGGTGCCGATGACGCGGCCATCGAGGACGATGACCGGGCTGAAGATGCCGTTCGTGCCGGTCAGCCAGTCGGGGCTGGCGGGATCGAGTACGGCGGTGCGATCGCGGTAGCCGACGAGATACTCATCGTAGACCGGCAGCAGATCGATGCAAGGCGACGTCAGGCGCGGACGGCGCGGCGGCGGGCGGAACCAGTACGTCTCGCCGTCAATCTTTTCCGACTGCAGCGCGGACGCGACCGCCTCCACCCCGCTCTTCGCGTCCGCCACCGTCAACCCGGACCACCACATCAGATCCCGCAGCGTCGCCGGCCCGTGGCTCGTGAAGTAGCGCTTCGTCACTTCGGCGATCGCCTCCTCTCGCGAGAGCGGCGCGGCCGCGGGCAGCCATTCCTCCAGCAGGACAAACGTCTGCTGCTTGCCCTGACGCGGACCGAAGCAGATCAGGCCGGCCTGCGCGGCCGCGCCGAGCAGATGCAGGCCGCGTCCATCGCCCGTCGACACGCCTCCCGCCTCGAGCAGGCCGTAAATCGCGGGACGCGTCAGCGCCGTGCCGCCGCGCAGCGCCTTGATCAGCAGCTTGCGGCAGCGGGCGAACATCGCCTCGTCGAGCCCGCGGCGGCGGTAGTAGTCCGCGGCATTGCCGACGACGCGCGGCGTCAGGAGCGCGAGCATCCAGCGCGCGTCCGCGGCAGAGACGAAGTGGAGCGTCCCGCGCATCGGCCACGTCCGGATGATGCGGCGATCGGCCAGCGCGTCCTCGACCGTCTGCGCGGTCGCCTTCCGCAGCCGCCGCGCGACCGCCCACAAGGCGCTCGCGTATTCCTGCGCCTGGACGGCGCCGAACCAGGACACCAGCTCACCGGCCGACGTGAACGTCGGACGCGCGAGCTGCTGATTGATCAAACGGTCGCGAACGAGGTCTCGTGTCGTCATCGGATCGCCGACCGGCACCATACCACGGACGCAGGGACCGTCCTGTCACCTTTTCCTGACGCCGACGCGCATCGGGGAATCCGCACGCTGCGGACGTCGAACGGGGTGACGCCTGCACCGATGAGGTGCGCGGAAAGGATGATCATGTCAGCGTCGACGATCGACTGGTCTCGAAGCGAAGTCAACGCTACCTCTGTGCGAGCGCGGTACTCGAGGGCTATGCGTTCCGTCGAGCCGTCCTCAATCACTTCACGCGCGGTGCGGGCGCCGTCAGCCCGGAGCTCGGCGTCGACGTCGATCTCGTCGTGCGCGTCAGCCAGCATCTCATCATTCGTGACGTCTGGCAGGCGATGCGCGGCCGCCGCGGGAGATCGCGCTGAGCGCGCTCACGCAGACCATTGGCGACGCGGTCATGTCACTCGGGATTCCGCACCTGCGCGAGCAGGAGATGTACTTCGCGAACGGCTGCGACATCCGCGACCAGAAAGCGCTGCTGCCGGACGAACACGGTCGCCCCGCGCAACGGCTGCCGGCCGACGTCGCGAGCGAACTGGCTCACGGAAGCGATCCGCGCGTCCGCCACTACAAATGGTTCAGCGTCGGCGATCACGCGCACGAAGTCGTCCTGTCGTACTTCTTCCGGTGCTCCCGTCAGGGCACCTGTCTCTTCGTGGAAAGCAGCCGGTTCGTCCTGACGCCGTTGACCGAAGAGCACCGGGCCATCGATGCCCTCACGATGACGCCACCCGTGACCGCCGTACTCCGGCTCGCCATCGCGTCCGCGATCGTGGCGCCGTATTACATCATCCGCGCGCTGCTGCGGATCGCCCGGCACCTGCGGGACATCGTCAACGATCAGCTCCACGCAACAACGCACGCGACGCCGTCGATTCGAATCTGTTGTTCAATTACGGCGTCGGCAGCTCGCTGCGGGAACGATTCAGCAGCCCGATGTTCGCCCACTACCTCCAGTTGATGGACAGCACGTGTACGGACAAAGCGGTCGCGAAGAGCGTCCTCACCGCGCTCGTGGAGTTTCTCGATCGGCACGGCGTCGACACGTCCGATCTCGCCGAGGAGCGCTCCACGATCCTGAACAACATCCAGAATGACGGCGTCATCGTCCAGGGCGACCTGCGGGCGGACACCCTCGCCGTCGGGCACGGCGCCAAGGCGACCAGGAACATTCGCGAGCGAGTGCATTCGGTCGCCGCGACAGTGGCCGCGAAGACCGCATAAGACTGATGACAATGCCGACAGAAAAGAAGCCAGAACAAGCGGCCGCGAATTACGGCATCCAGGCGTCGACGGTGCGCGCCGGCGTGATGGCGGTTGGACATGGGGCGCGAGCGCAGCGTACGGTCGGCGATCCGGGGACGGCGCCCGGCGGCAAGGCGTTCGCGCGAGCGATCGAGGATCTGCAGAAGTCCATCGCGAGCCTGAAGGTGTCCGCGACGACGATCGACGATCTGCGACAGGCCGTCGCCGCGCTGGAGCTGAGCGTCAAGAATGGAGGCGCTCCGTCCGGGAACACCGACCGCTTCGTCCGGCTCCAGAAGAAGCTGAAGGACGCCGGTGTCGTCCTCACGAAGGCCACGACCATCGGCACCTCGCTGAGCCGCATCGCGAAGCTGCTCGGCCTCTCTCCTTGACAAACTAGGAGAGCCGCGCCACACTCCTAGTTGTCCTAGGAAGGCGCACAGATACACATGGGCAAGACCGCAGACCTCCTCCCCGGCACGCTCGACATGCTGATCCTCAAGGCCGTGTCCTTGAAGCCGCTGCACGGCTACGGCGTCCTGCTGCGCATCCGCCAGATCTCGGGTGACGCGCTGGACATTCCGCAAGGCTCGCTCTATCCCGCGCTCTACCGGCTGGAGCACCAGGGCCTGATTGCCGCGGAATGGGGACAGAGCGACAACAACCGCCGCGCGAAGTATTACAACGTCACCACGGCGGGACGCCGCCGATTACGCGAGGAGACGGCCGGCTGGAACCGGCTGGCGTCGGCGATTGCCGCGGCGCTCAACACCGCGCCGGACGAGGTCTGACGTGATGACGCGCCTCCGCTCGCTGCTGCACGCGCTCACCGGCCGACGCCGATTCGAGGACGGCATGGCGGACGAGATGCGCTTCCACATCGACGCGTACGTCGACGATCTGATCGCTGCCGGCGTGCCGCGGGACGAAGCGCTGCGCCGCGCGCGCGTCGAGTTCGGCAGCATCGACAATGCGAAGGACGATTGCCGCCAGGCGCGAGGCCTGCGGCCGTTCGACGACCTGTCCAGGGACGCGCGGTACGCCGTCCGCCTGATGCGCCGGACGCCCGCGTTCACCGTCACCGCCCTCGCGACGCTCGCGCTCTGCCTCGGCGCCAATCTGACGATCTTCGCCGTCGTCGACGCCGTGGTCCTGCGTCCTTTGCCCTTCCCCGCGTCGGACCGGCTCGTGAGCGTGTTCAACACGTATCCGAACGCCAACGTCCCGAACGACGGCTGCTCGCTGACGAATTACTACGAGCGCCGCGGACAGCTTTCCGCCTTCGCAGGCGTCGCTGCCTACCGCGACGCGACCGCTATCGTTGGCGATCCGGGCGCCACGGAGCAGATCGACGTCACGCACGTCTCGCCGGACTTCTTCGCGACGCTCGGCGTCGGTCCGATCGCGGGCCGCACGTTCACCGAAGCGGAGACCGCGTACAAGCAGAGTGCGGTCGCGATCCTAACGGACACGTTCTGGCGTCAGCGCCTCGACGCCGATCCGCGCGCCGTCGGCCGCACGATCCGCATCGACGGCTTCGAGGCGACGGTGGTCGGCATCCTGCCGCCGGCGTTCAGCTTCCTCTCGTCCAAGGCCCGCGTCTACCTGCCGCTGGCCTCGAATCCGGATGAACGCGGCCCTGCGCGGCGCCATTCCGGCACGGCGGACATGATCGGCCGGCTCGCCCCCGACGCCTCGCTCGACGCGGCGCAGGCGCAGATCGACGCGCACAGCACCGCGGTCGGCGCGGGCGCGCCCGACGAGCAGTTCATGGCGGACGCCGGCTTCCGCTCGCTCGTCGTGCCGCTCCACGCCAGCCACATCGCCGCGATCCGTCCGACGCTGCTCTTCGTCCAGGCGGGCGCGCTGTGCCTGCTGTTGATCGGCGCCGTGAATCTCGTGAACCTGCTTCTCGTCCGCGCGAGCGGCCGCGGCAAGGAACGCGCGATCCGCCAGGCCATCGGCGCGGGACGCCGCCACATCGCCGCGGCCATGCTGACGGAAACACTCGTCCTGAGCCTCGCGGGCGGCCTGCTCGGACTCGGCGTCGGCGCGATCGGCATCCGCCTGCTGGCACTGCTGGGGACGGATCGCCTGCCGCTGGGAGCACTCGTCACGCTCGACGCGCGCGTGCTGTCGATCGCACTCGTGGGCACGGTGCTCGTCGGCCTCGCGCTCGCGCTGCCGGTCGTCTGGTATAGCCTGCGCGATCACGCCGCGAACGCGCTGCACGCCGAGTACCGCGGCACGACGTCCGGCCGCGCCGCCCAGCGCCTCCGCCACGCCTTCATCGTCGCGCAGATCGCCCTGGCGTTCGTCCTCCTCGCAGGCGCGGGCCTGCTCGGCCTCAGCTTCCAGAAGGCGACCGCCATCTCGCCCGGCTTCAGGGCCGCGTCGGTCCTCAGCGGAGAGCTGACGCTGCCCGGCATGGCCTACAAGACCGGACCGGCGCTCGCCGCCGCCACGGATCGACTCGTCGAGGCGATCGGCCGTCAGCCTGGCGTGGCCGCCGCCGGCGCCGCGACGAACGTGCCGTTCAGCGGCATCAGCAACAAGAGCTCCGCCACGGTGAAGGGCTACGTCCCGCAGCCGGGTGAATCGCCGCGCGGCATCTATTCCTACAGCGTCGCCGGCAGATATTTCGAGGTGATGGGGTTCACGCTGCTCGAAGGACGCGTGCTCACGCCCGAGGACTCGCACCGCGCCGAACGCACGTGCGTGGTGGACGAAGACTTCGCGCGCCATTACTGGCCGCGCGGCGGCGCCGTCGGTCAACAGCTCTTCGAAGGCAGTGGCGAAGGCCCGATCGCCAGCGCCTACACCATCGTCGGCGTCGTTCGTCCCGTGAAGCAGGCCGAACTGACGGACATCGAAGCGCCGGGCGCGGTCTATTATCCGTTCGGCCATCGACCCGATCGCCGCGTCTTCCTGGTGACACGATCGACGCTGCCCGCGACCGCCCTCGCGCCCACCCTGCGCGACGCCGTTCGCCAGGTCGATCCCGAGCTGCCGCTGACCGACGTCCAATCGATGGACGCCCGCATCGCCGACAGCCTCGTCGCGCGACGCTCGCCCGCGCTCCTCGCGGCCCTGTTCTCCGCGATCGCCCTGCTGCTCACCGCCGTCGGCACCTACGGCGTCCTCAGCTACGCCGTCGCGCACCGCCGCCGCGAGATCGGCCTGCGCATGGCGCTCGGCGCGCAGCCGGAACAGGTGCGCGCACAGTTCATCGCGGTCGCGCTGCGGCTGCTCGCCGGCGGCGCCGCGCTCGGCCTCGTCGGCGCGTGGCTGGCCGGACGCGCGATGCAGACCGTCCTCTTCAACGTCCCCGCGGTCGACGCGCGGACGCTGATCGCCACCGGCATGGTGATCGGCGTCGTGTCGCTGATCGCCTGCCTGCTGCCCTCGCACCGCGCCGCGCGGATCTCACCGATGGAAGCGCTCTCGGACGAATAGCCCGAACGCGGGCTGGACGCCAGTGACAACGATCGCGGCGTCGACTTCGGGCAGGGTGTGCGTGGCACTTGCGGCGACGAGACCTGTCGCGGACCGGGTGACGCGAGAGATCGTGCATCGGACGACGCGCAGGCGGCGGGCGTCGAGGGCGGCGCGCAGGCGCAAGCCGATGCCGTCGAGAGCGCGGTCGAGCGTCGGCCGGTGGACGACCCAGAGGATCCGCGTGCTGGGCGACTCGCGCGCGAGCGTCAGGAGATCGAGCAGCACGCGGACGGCCGATGCGCCGCCGCCGGCCACGAGCACGCGGCGGCCGGCGTAGCGATCGCGGTCGCGTCCGAGGACGTCCGGCACGCCGTAGCACACATCCTCCGACGCCGCGATCCCCTCGACCGGCGCGGCGTCATCCTGCGACGCCGACGGACGCGCGCCCACGTCGCAGACCTCGCAGAAGCAGCGTCCGCCCGCCACGTCGAACACGCAGCACTCGCCGGCATCGGCGGTGGCAGGCGCGTCCACGCACGAACACGGATCGACGTCGGTGGGGACGCGAACCGGATCCGGCGTCGTGCCGCTACACGTCATCGTGCTGGTCTGCCGACTGGTTCGCCTGCTGGTTTTCGGGGATCAGGCGCTCGACGATGACCACGTCGAGCCAGTGGCCATCGAGCCGGGCATGCTTTTCGTAAATGCCGACCTCGCGGAAGCCGCACGCGCGGCAGAGCGCGAGGCTGGCGGCGTTCGACGTGAACACGCGCGACACCAGCTTCCAGTAGCCCAGGCGGCGCGCGTCGGCGATCAGCGCCTCCAGCAGCCGCCTGCCGAGGCCACGGCCGCGCGCCGCGCGATCGAGATACACCGAGAACTCGGCGATGCCCTCGTAGCACGCGCGCGATCGGTAGCCGCTCAGCCCCGCCCATCCGAGCAGGCATCCCTCGACTTCACACACCAGCAGCGGAAAGCGGCGTTCGCGCAGACGATCCACGATGTCGTCCGCCGTCCGCGGTGTCGGCTCGAACGTGGCTTGCCTAGCTGCGATGCCCTGATTGTAGATGTCGGCGATGCGTGCCGCGTCGGTGGCGGCCGCCGATCGGATGCGCGCGTGCGGATCGGGCGCGCGGCGTGTGTGCGTCTCCCCCACGGTCGTACTCCTGACGCGAGGCGGCCGGTCAGCGTCGCGCGCCGCCGCGCGTTGATGGTTGCTAGTGCCAACGATACCGATCGCGGCGCGCGCCGTCAACCGCGCGCCCGCGCGACGCCGTCCATCGGCGCCGTCCACCGACACCCGGGGGCTCTGCTACCATGTCACCCGACGTGCCTGACTTCTCTCGCCAACGCGTACTCGTCACCGGCGGCGCCGGCTTCATCGGCAGCGCGCTCACCTGGGCCCTCAACCAGCACGGCTGCACCGACATCGTTGTGGCCGATCTGCTCGGCATGAACGAGAAATGGCGGAACCTCGTCCCGCTGCGCTTCGCGGACTGCGTCGACGTCGGGGACACCTTCCTCGCCGACCTGCGCGCCGGCGCGCTGGGCCGGTTCGATCTCGTCCTGCACCTCGGCGCGTGCTCCGCCACGACCGAACGCGACGCGTCGTACCTGCTCCGCAACAACTACGCCTTCACGAGGGACCTCGCGGCCTGGGCGCTCGACAAGGACATCCGCTTCGTCTACGCCTCGTCCGCCGCGACGTACGGCCTCGGCGAGCAGGGGATGGACGATGATGATTCGGAGGCGTATCTGCGGCGGCTGCGGCCGCTGAACATGTACGGCTATTCGAAGCACCTGTTCGATCTCTACGCGGCGAAGCGCGGCTGGCTGGACGCGATCGTCGGCATCAAGTACTTCAACATTTTCGGCCCCAACGACGCGCACAAGGGGGACATGCGCAGCCTCGTGACGAAGGGATTCGATCAGGTGCGCGAGACCGGGCGCCTGCGGCTCTTCAAGAGCCTGAACCCCGCGTACGCGGACGGCCATCAGCGCCGCGACTTCCACTACGTCAAGGACGCCGCGGCCATGACCCTGCACCTCGCCGCGACGGACACGGCGCACGGCCTCTTCAACATCGCATCCGGCCGCGCGCACACGTGGCTGGACCTCGCCGATGCGCTGTTCGCGGCGCTCGCTCGACCCGCGCAGGTCGAGTTCATCGACATGCCGGAAGCGCTGCACCGGACGTATCAGTACGACACCAAGGGGGGAATCGGAAAGCTGCGCGCGACGGGTTACGCGAGCGAGGTGACGCCGCTGGCCGCGGCCGTCCGCGATTGCGTCACCGGCTATCTGCTGCCCGACCGGCGGCTCGGCGACGAAGCGCTCTCCTCCTGACCGCGCGCCTCGAGCGCCCGTGCGTCCGACGCGGACCGCGCCGGCGAACGCAGGCCCAGCGAGATCTGGCGCGCGCGCACCTGCGCGATGCTCCGGCCGAGCGCGCGCGCGACGTCCGGCAGCGGATCCGCCGCGTGCGCGCGCAGGTATTCGTGATCGCTGCCGGACCAGCGGCCCGGCGTGCCGTCCTCCATCCCCAGCGCGCGCCGCCAGACGATCACCGTGTACGGCCGCACGCCCCAGTAGTACGCGATCGCGTCGATGGACTCGTGCTTCAGCGCCTTCAGCAGATCGCCGCACAGGATCAGGCTGTGCTGCCCTTTCCGCTTCAGATACGGCCACGGCACGCGCGCGGTCGAGCAGCCGCCGACCTCGACGGGGCCGAAGCGTGCGTCGACCAGCGACGCGCCGCGACGGACACGCGGTGCGCGATACGGACCACGGACGAGCAGCGGTTCCGGCGTTTCCACGGGTGAGTGATGCGCAGGATACTACCTCGTCCCGCGTCCCTTTTCCACCCACCTCTTGCGCCTCCGCCGGACTCAGACGACCTCGGAGTTCGCCATCATCGCCATGTCCTCGTGCTCGAGATTGTGGCAATGGAAGACGTAGCGGGCCCTTGTAGCCGTCGAAGACACGACCTGCGCGCGCCGACCTGGGCGAGTGAGGCCGGCGTACTCACTCACCTCGCGCCTGCGCCAACAAACGTGCTGGCGTCGCACAGAGCGAGCCCATGAAGGGCAAGATACTCGAATTGGCCGCCAGCCCCCTCGCACGTCGACCGGAGGGCATCGATATGGTCATCGTCATACCACCAGACGGTTTGACAGTAAAAGGCGCCTACTGGCTCAACACAGTCAGCGACGGCCTCGCCCGGGCCGCCAGTCTGGCAGGCGGTCGTCCATTGCGCACAACTCATGGCCGCGAGGAGTGGCGCCTGATGAACGCCGGCAAGCGCACAACTTAAGACGCCCAGCCGAGTCACAGCGAGAATGATCTGTTTGGCGGACGATTTGGTCGTGTTCTTCATGGAATTCTGACGAACGTTGAACGAATGGAGGTTGATCATCCAGTGGACAGATCCGCGCCGCCCGTCTTTGTCGCCAGATCCGGCTCCGGGCATCGGGGACAAGTGTAAGCGCCACGTCAGCACGGCCGCCGTCGGCCTCGGGACTGTTCGCCTGCGCGAGATCTCCGGTTCACCATCGGCACCTCCGGCCGTGCCATCCTCTGCTGATCGTCCACGGGTGTCCTCCTGTGATCAGCCAGCCAGCCAGCCAGCCAGCCGGAGGGAGGCATTTTTACGATCGCATCCGGGACACTATTGCGATCGTTCTACACCGGCCACACATCACGACCCGTGCGGCAGCCATGCTGCACACGTGTCCGGTCCAGACCGTCGCTGATCCTGCCTGCCTTCCTCGCTTCTCTGAACACCAACGACTACCCCATCTCTCCTGGCTCGATACAGATCCTCCCTAAGGCACATCACTACTCGGACCATCGAACCAACACGCCTCATCGCGATCAGCCACACGGCCCGCATCGTTACAGTCATGGACCTCGGCCTACAAAGAGACACTCCTTCCATCGACAGCACGCCGAGGCCACCATGCGATACCGCATTCGTCAGGAATGGGATGAAATGGGCCCACGTACCACTGTCCGTTTCAACCGCTAACCTCGCAGACCGATCGGCGTCAGTGCTGTCTCATGACGGTCAGGCACGTACACCAAGGAGGTTCGGAATCCGCCGGATTCCCGCGGGTAGATTGACAGTGCGCAGTACTGAGGGCCGATCACGAGCGGCTTCACCACAAAGGAGAACATCATGAACGCGATGCGCAGCTTCCTCGCTGATTTCACGCACGTGCACGGGCTCGTCGCAAGCGTCGTGGTGATGCTCACGGCGCCCACGGTTGTGCTCGGACAGTCGTCAACGCGGGGACATCAACTGCAAGACCCCATGGTCGTGGGCCGGTCGTTTCTCCCTCCGAAGCATCCTGATGCCGTGTCTTCCCAGACGCTGCGTCCCGATGCGCGAAGCAGGACGGTGCTTCCCGCGTTCGAGATAGACCGTCTGCCGAACGGCAAGCAACACCTGCGAGCCGTATCGATAAGCCAAAAGGGCAAAGAGGAGCGGCTGATATTCTTCGAGATCGACGCGGAGCGAGGGACCTATCGGACGTACGCACCGGAGGACCTTCCTGAGCGCGGCCCGATGGAGTTGGAACGTCTGAGACGCGACTCTGTCGACAAGCTCGTGACAGTCCGGTGCACGTGCGCCACGAATCCTTGCAGCGGCTCATGGACGGCGCGAGTGACCACGTACGATCCTATCGTTGTAGCGCTCACGGAAACAATTGCCGCCGCAAATTGGCGACAGGCGGCGACTGGCCCGGAGACGTGTAAGTTTCTTGCGAGCGGCACCAAGGGTTGCTGGGCTGCGTATCCAAGCTCGCTGGGTACGCATTGGTTCATATCCGGCTGTTTACTCTTCCAGAATGATCCATTGGGTGTCGACTACAGCGTCGGTGGTTCTTATTACAATTGGGACTTTGGATTCGATTCCGAATTTACGTACGTCACGCAGAACGTCCGCATCCGGCTCCAGCATGGCATCGGAGTGGTGACGAGCTATCAGCATAGCGATGACGGCGAAGGCGCGTCGCTGATATTTGGCTCATTCTACGAGGCGGGGGGCAACACCTGCTTCGACTGGTAGCACGGTGGCCGGCATGGGTTCTCGCAATGCGTCGGCGAACGCGTCCGGCGTGACAATGTTCGTCCGGGATCGACCTGCTTTGTGATGTGCAACGCGCGCGGTCGTCGACGTGTATTCTGCCGAGTGGCGCGCGTTCTGCGATGCCGCCTGCCCGCCCGTGCCCCTGGCAACGCGCGGGCCGAGCCAGGCCGGCTACGAGACTTCTCCGCTGGCGGCAAAGTCCGTCGCTGAGGAATGCGTCGCGGAAACCCTTACGCTATTTCTGTCGTCAGCGCGCCATCCGTCATCATCGATGTCCGGGGCTGACGCCGCAGGACGCAGTCAATGAGACTCGAATGGTGGCCGGCGTTGGTGTTCGGATGGCCAGGTCCCCTCGTAGCTATCGCTCTCTCGGTCGTTGGTGTCGTGAAGTCGAGGGGAGTCTGGCTTGTGTGGGCAATGGTCGTGCTCCTGCCGTTTTCCGTGTACCTCGCGGCCAATCCGAGAACCGAATGGGGATGGTTGCTACCGGGGATACCACTCGTCGGCGCCTACGCCGTTCAACGAGGATCCTCCGTGCTTGGCTGGTTGTCCGTCGCGGCGTTGACGGGGATTGTCCTCTGGCTGGCCGTCATCTTCGTCGGTAGTCCTCGGGCAGGCCGAACCTGGTCGATGGTGGTCGCCCCGCAAGAAACACTCAACGGAAACACTTGCCGTGTTGCCCATGAACGCGATGGCCTGATCGAACGGCTGTGTGGTCACACCATTCTTCCAGCGCGCTCCGGATGAACAATCTGTTGGACATACAACGAGCCTAGGACGCGTCCGCGATCCAGCGCTCGTGCAGCGAGACGAACGTCTCGGCGCTGCGGCGGCCGATCTGGAAGCTGGCGAGGGTCCCGTCGGGATCGAAGTCGAATGCGCCGATGGGCAGCGGCGCGACCGGCGAAAGGACGCGATAGTCCGCCTGCGGCGCCGGCATCGGCTTGCGTCCGAGGACGCCGCGCAGCAGGCGGCCGCGGTCGTCGCCCACGCACGCGATCACGCGTGACACGCCGAGCGCCTGCATCTCGTCGATCGGCACGCGCGCGAACCACGCGCCGTCGAACGTCGGCCGCTGATCGATCGGAAACATCCGCGAGTACGGACCGGGAATGAAGCACGATGCGAGGATGGCGCGCGGTACCGGGATCGGGTCGCGGGCGGTGATCAGGCGTCGGCGCAGGCCCGCGCCGCGCCATTGCGTGACGACGATACCGAGCGGAATGGGTGTGTCGGGCATCGAGACGTCGCCGAAGTGCCGGTGCGACGCGGCGGACACGATCTCGGTCATCACGAACGGCCACCGTCCGCGGAGCAGCCGGTGCTTCTGGAAGACGCGCGTCCCGAAGTATTCCAACCAGCTCGGACGCATCACGCGGACGCGGCCGAACGCCACCGCCGCGGCCACCAGCGATCCCGAGCTGGCGCCCGTCACCGCCGCCGGCTGCAGCCCGCGCTCGGCGAGCCACTCCATCACGCCGACGTGAAACGCCGCGCGGCAGCCGCATCCTTCGAAGGCGATACCAATGTTCATCGGGTGACGACAGGTCCGCACGAACGATTCCGCGGCGATCGCACGCGGACTACGCCGGAACGGCGAGGGACTCCAGCCGTTCGAGCGTGTCTGGATACTTCCTCACGAGCCAGATCAAGACGGCGGCCTGTTCATTCGGCTTGCTGCGGCCTTGTTCCCAACGCTCCAGCGTCCGAGGATTGACGCCAATCCTGAAGGCAAATACCTGACGCGACATGTGCAGCGCTTCCCGCGTGTCACGAACGAGATCCGGCTCGACAGGCGGAACTGTCAGCGGCTCGACATGATGGGTCCTCAATGTGACCCGCCGCGTGCGCTGCTGCCGCATCGCGTGCACGCCCGACATGAGCTCGCCAAACAGGCTTCGCTTCTTCGTGGCCTGGGTGGCCTTCGTTCGTTTCTTGCTTTTGGCCATCAGTTGCCTCCTCAGCGCCGACGTGTCGCGCGACGCCGGATTTTTCGACTTCGATCGCCGCCTTGAGTGTCCGCTTTGCCGCGACAGTCAAATCGCTCATCTCGCTCTTGTCATACAGCGTGATGAACCAGATCTGTGTATCCGAGACAGGTAGTAGTAGATCACCCTGAGTCCGCCGCGTTTACCCTCGCGGCGACGGTCGTCAGCCCATCGCAGCTTTCGAAATCCGCCCGTTCCTGGAATGATCTCGCCCGGTTCCGGATCGCGGGCGAGATAGAACTGAAGCTGTCGGAAGGCTTCGTCGCTCAAGTAGTCTCCGAGGAGCTGAGTAAAGAGTGGCGCCTCGATGAACTCCATCCTAAACACACACTACGCACTTTGCGTAGCTTCGTCAAGCATACGCAACGCACGCCGGCATGACGAATGTCGCATCGAACGCGTCAAGCCGGCGTCCGGTGCGAGGGCGAGCGGGATAATCAATTCGTGGCGGCCGATGTCCCTGACTGCGTGCCGGTCCAGCAGTCCTCGGCGATCGTCGCGGGAGGCGCGGCTTCGGCGTCGGCCTTGCGATAGAGCGTGAAATTCAGGCCGAAAATGCGGTTCAGATACGCGCGACCGAGGTAGAAGCCGGGGCGGACCATGCGGATCTCGTCGCGGATGCGCAGGCCGGTGCGGCCCGCGAGCTGGTCGGGCATCTCGCGATAGCCGGGGATCTCGTCCGTGAACGCGTAGTCGATGATCACCGACTCGCGGCGGCCGTCCAGCAGGCTCTGGCCGCAATACAGCCTCGCCGGGAACAGCAGATACGCGTCGCGGCCGTCGACGGACAGTTTCTGGATGTCGCCGATGTTGTCGCCGAGAATCGGCCGCAGGATCGCCAGATCCTCGATGCGGTTCCGCAGGACGCGTTCCTCGCGGAAGAAGACCTTTCCCTTCCACAGCGTCCGTCCCAGGAACTCGACGTTGCGGATCTTCAGGTTCGCGAGGCGGCCTTTCAGATGGCCGCCGACGATCTCGGCGACGCGCGTCTCGCCGTCGACGCCGCGCGCGAAGAACAGATCGCCGTCGAACGGCCCGTCCGGGATCGGGCCGGCGGTGAGACGTCCGTAGATCTGATCCACCTGTTCCTGCGTCATGGCCTTGAGATCCGCCGGCATCAGCCGGCGGCGGTGTTCCGCCGTCAACGGCATCTCGGCTTCGAGCCGTGCGAAATCCATCGACGGCGCGGACGTCGCCGCGAACGGAATCTCCACGGCGGATGTGGGCCAGAAGACGTATCCCGCGACGGCCGCGAGGACGATGATGGCGAGCAGCCCCAGTCGTTTCATGTGCGCGCTCCTTGCCTACAGCGTGGCCAGGAAGGCGATCAGCGCCTTCTTGTCCCGATCGCTCAGGCCCTGGCCGAACGTGTGGCCGGCGTTCTCGACGTCCGCCTGGCTGTTGCTATACAAGTTCTGGATGAACGCGATGCGTCCGCGGCCGATCTCGCGGACCATGTCCGGCCGTCCGGCGGCGACGCCGGCCGCCAGCTCGCGGACGAGGTCCTGCAGCGTCGCGGCGATGCGCTGGCCTTCGTCCGGTCCGTAGCGCTTTGCATACTCCGCGCGCAGGCGATCCGGATTCGTCTTCGCCCACACGAGATCGCGCACCAGATCCTTGTGACGCAGATTACCGATCAACGCGGCCGGCACGCCGGCGGGAATCTGCAGATTGAAGCTCAACCCCTCGGCGCCGCCGAACTGCGGACCGTCGATGATGACGGGCTCGTCCAGCAGCGAAATCTTCGGGACGCGCCGGTTCGGATTCAGCAGCTCCTCCATCGACGCCTTGAACAACTTGTAGCGTCCGTCGACGCTGGGGTCGTACGGCCAGCACGGCGGCGGCGTCTTCACGCGGTCCCACGTGCCGGGCGTGACGTACGGCGGGCGATACAGCTCGCGCGCGGGATCGGCCGGCGCGCCGCAGACTTCGGGGCCGATCGCGTTGTTGTGCATGAACGGCGCGTAGGCCCACACGCTCAGCAGCGAGATCGGACGGTAATAGCCGCGTCCGCCGTCCGCCGTCAGGCTGTTCTGACCGGGGCGCGCGCCGTCGATGTCGACGGACGTCTTCGCGCGCAGCGTCTCGGAGCCGTATTCCTGCCACACGTGTCCCGTCACGTGATTCGAGTGCAGCGCGCGCGATTGATCCGTGCCGACCTCGGTGACGGGGATCATCTTGTCGCTGCTCAGGAAATCCTTGCGGAGATCCGGCCGGCCGTCGACGGTCGCGCGGAAGTCGGTGCGATCGCTGAACGGCCCGGGCTCGCTCGAATGACAGCGCGCGCAGTTGTCCGCGAAGACGGCGCGTCCGCGCGCGACGGCGCCCGCGCCCAGATCGGCATCGAGCTGCGCGTCGAGCGCCTGTGGCGACGCGAGGCCGCGCGCGGCATAGAGCTCCACCGGCCGGCCGGTGACCAGGAACGCCGCGATGTCGCCGAGGCGATCTTCAATGGCGCGGAAGTTCGGACAGTCGCGCCGGCACTGGCCGATGTCGAACGGCGTCTGGCCGAAGCCCCGGTGCGCCGGGTCCGCCTGGCGCAGATCGGTGACGTGATTGACCCAGCACTGTTCGGAGCAGGATCCGATGTTGAAGTAGACGCGCTGGATGGCTTCGAGCGTGCCGATGCTGTCCTCGCCGCCCTTGAGGATGTGATGTACGCGTTCGGTCTTCTGGCCGCGCTCCCAGCACTTCCCCGCCTTGCCCGGCTCGCACCAGCAGGTCCGCGGATCCGCGTTCGCCGCGCAGGTGGTCGCCTTCCGCCATTTGATGACGCTGTGCTCGAACGTCGGACGCCGCTCCAGATTGATGATCGCGTTCATCGTCCCTGGATTGTTGATCTGATCGTTCGGCACCGCGGACGTGTCCACCGTGCCCGGCCGCGCGTGCGCGAAGACCTGCCATTCGAGGCTGTTCGGCGACATGCCGGACGCCATGATCTCGGACGCGCGGCTGTACTGATTGCCGACGAGGCCGTCGATGTTATCCCACGCCGGATTCGCCGGATCGACCGGCGGCTTGAGCGGATTGAACGCGATGTGGCACGCGCCGCACGACATGCCGATCAGGAACGGCGGCTCGACCGACGCGTCGAGCAGGCGGCTCGTGCGCGAGTCCGGTCCGGAAGACGCGAGCGGCGCGTTATAGCCGCGCCAGGACGCGGGCGAGCCGTTCATCCCGATCCAGCGCGCGCGATCGAACCGCGGATTCGGAAACTTGCGGAAGCCGAGCGCGCCGGTCGATGTGCCGAATTCGAGGTCGCACGCGCTCTGGCGCCGATCCGATCCGCCGTGGACGTCGGACGCGTCCAGCGGCGCCTCGGCGAAGTCGCATGCGGGATCGCGATAGCCGGCCTTGCCGACGAACGGCAGCAGTTCCTGATCGCCGGGGCACCAGTCGAAGCCGTACGTCTCATCCGCGCTCCTGGCGGGACAGCCGGCGCTGCCGGGCGCGCAGCATTCGGGATCGTTGATGATGCCCCACGTCTTGAAGCGCTCGGCGCGCGCGCCGGTGCCGAGGACGCGGTCCCAGTCGATCAGGACGCCGAGCCGCTGCTGGAACACATAGGTGTGGAAGCGGCCGTTGCCCGCGGTGGCCTTGAACCAGATCTCGCGGCCCGCCCGCGCGGACGGCGACAGGTGCGCGCCGGCTGCCTGGAACCCGGGATCGAGCGCCGGGCGCGCGGCCGGCTGGGCGTGCGAGCGCACCAGCGTGGCGCACAGACAGACGACGAGCGCGCTCAAGACGAGCAGCGCGGGACGTCGAAGATGACGAACGGCGAGGGAACGCATACGTCCTCCAGCTCTCCTCTCAGAGATCGGACACCGTGAGATCCGACCCTGTGAGATCGGACACGGCGACACGATCGTGGGGGCGTGTCTGCCCCTCGGTCCAGGAATGTCTCACTGAGGTAACGATCACGGACGAAGGTCCGTACACCGCATGCCGGCAGGCCCACCTGTAGACTCGGCCGCTGGCCCGCGCCTGGACGGTGTCCTCGCTGCTCACTGGCGTTTGAGGAACTGCAGCAGCGCGTCCTTGTCGGCCGCGTCGAGTGACGAGCCGTACGCGTGGCCGGCGTTGCTGTTGCCGCGCTCGCGCGTGTCGTAGCGCCAGCCGCGTGGACCGGCGATGCTCTCGACCGGGATGCAGCCGGACTGCACGGGCGTCGCGGGACAGCCCGCGTGCGGCGGCTCGGGCGGATCGCCGCAGCGGCGCGAGACGAAGCCGATGTGATCCGGATCGAGGACGTCGTAGCCGCGGTGGAACACGGTCGGCCGGCATGACGGCGGCTCGAGCAGCGCGCGCACCGTCGGCACGGACCCGTTGTGCAGAAACGGTCCGCGCAGCCAGATCCCGTCGAGCTGCGGCGCGACGTAGCCAGGCACGGGCGGTTTGGCCATCGGCGTCCGCTGGATGCCGAAGCCCGCGACGATACGGTTCGCGCCGTTCGCGGCCTCGAGGGTCCAGGCGTTCGTGCGCTCGGGATCGGTACCGATCTCCGCGGTCGGGATGACCGTTCCCAGGCGGTTGGTGCGTCCGCTCGCGTGGCAGGACGCGCACTCGCGCTCGAAGATCTGCTCGCCACGCACGGCCTGCGCCTGCGATGCGGCCGACAGCTCGAACGGATACGCGGGTGGGCGGACCTTGCGCAGCCACTGCTCCAGATCGCGCATGCGCTGGTGGAAGAACGGCGTGTTCTCGGCCTGGAGGCCGAGGGCCGAATCGATCAGGACGGATCGGAACGACGTCGTGTCGCCGGCGAGATTCATCAGCATCACCGAGGACGGATCGATCTTCAGCGTCGAGAAATCGGCGACGGTCGAATAATCCTGCTCCGGCCACGTGCGCCCGGGCTGGACGCGCGCGTCGAGGTGCCAGATCGCCGGGAAGTCGGTATTGTCGACGCTGGTGTCGTGCGGCAGGCGCAGGAAATTGAACTTCGTCAGATTCATCGGCGCGTCGCGTCCGGGGCCCCAGCGCGGACGATGATCCGCCCACGCGAAGTCGTCTGCCTGCTGGATCAGGCGCTTCCGCGTGATCGGGATGAGCAGATACTTATAGATCTGCCGGTCGATCCAACTGAGGCGGTACGCGAGATCGATCTCCGTGAGAATTGTCTCGGCGTTGAAGCGCGGGTCCCGTGCGGACTTGCCGAAGAACTCCAGCAGGCCCTGGATGTCGGCGGTGTGATTGCTGCCGGCGCCGATGATGGCCGGCTTCGACGCCGCGTCGACGCGGTACTGCGTCGCATGGCACAGCGCACAATTGAACCCGACGCGATCGAAGCCAATCCGCTTCTTCGAGAACCCAGCCGGCAGCTCTTTGCCTTCTTCCCACGGTAATCCGAGCGACGCATAGCCGCCAGGACCTGGCAGATAGTCGTCGCCAAAGATGCGCGGCAGGACGACCACGATCCAATACGGAATGCCGCCCTGGTTCTCGGCGCCGATGGAGCCGTAGAGAAAGTTGGCTTCGGGATCGCGCGTGATCCAGTCCGGCTGATCGACGCTGCGGAAGAACGTGTGCCAGGTGAAGAGTCCCAGCGGCACCGCGAGGATCGCGGCGGTCATCAGGATCTTCTTCAGCACGCGCTTCCACTTCGGCATGGATCGGGCGGGACGAGGATCGACGGCGTCAGTGTCCAGCATGTCGAGTCTCTAAAAAGTCTTGAGGTATTCGAGCAGCGCGTCCTTCTGCGCGCGCGTCAGGAGCGTGCCGTACTCGGCGCCCTCGTGGCCGCGGTTGCTGTTGCCTCGGATCGTCGTGTCGTACGTCCAGCCGCGCGCCGCGGGCTCGGGTCCGCTCGTGACGAATCCGAGGTTGTCGTAGTCGTAGACGTCGTAGCCGATCGAGAAGCGCACAGGACGCGAATCGGACGGCTCCAGCAGCGCGCGGACGCTGGGCACGGAGCCGTTGTGCAGGTACGGCGCACGCAACCACAGGCCGTCGAGCGGCTGGTTCGCGTAGCCGTTCGTCTTGCGGAAGTGCGTGAACCGCGCAGGATAGCATCGCCTTCGCAGCTCGCGGAACCGCTCATCGGCCTGATCCCGCCGGCAGACGTTCTCGATGTACTCGCGACACGCGTCTTCGCCCGCTTCGGGATAGCCAGAGTAGAGCGAGCCCTGCGCCCGCGCGAGCTCCGGCGTATACGAGTTCAGCCGCCACTCGTCCGTGCGGACGTGATCGATCGACGTCACTTCCCCCACCTTCGTCACGTCCTGCGCGGCCCGGAACGGCCGCTCGCGATCGCCGTGACACGATCGGCAGTACTGTCGATAGATCGGCGCGCCCTCGGCCGCGCGGGCAGAGTCGATGCGGTTCGCGGGGAACGCGGGCGGCTGCGCATCCTCCCAGATCCAATCGGCGACGCGGAGCACCTTCTCGCGATCCAGCGTCGCGGGCGTCGCGCCCGTGCCGAACGCCGCGCTGAGATTGCGCTCGTCCACCGAGCAGTTGTTCCCGTCCCAATGGAGCCACATGCCCTTGCGCGCTTTCTGGTTCCAGATGGACGGGAAGTCGACGACACCGGACTGCTCGCGCTCGTGCGCGGTGTCCATGCGGAAGCCGAGGAGCGCCTTCGGCGGACCGAAGGTGTCGACGCGTCCAGGGCCCCACGTGCGGAAGTCGAGGAACGACAGACGTCCCATCAGCGCGAGCAGTTGATCGCGTAGCGCGGGCACGCCGACGAACTTGAAGATCGCGCGATCGAGCAGGCTCAGTTTCTCGGGACGATAGCCGCCGCTGCCTGGAGACTGGCGTGGATACTCACGATCGCGGATGGCCGCCAGCTCTTCGATCTTCGGCATGATCCGGACGGAGCGGAAGCGCCAGTCGTTCGCGCTCTGCCGGATGAATTGACCGACCCCGCCGAAGTTGACGACATTGGCGGGCATGCCGAGGATGATGGAGCGCCGGCCGTCCGGCGCGTCGCGCACGGTGCCGACGTGGCAGACGGCGCAGTTGAAATACACGCGGTCGACGCCCATCACGCGCCGCATCGACATGCCGATCGGCAGATCGAACCGCGGGTTCCGGCCGTCCTCGTAGATCATCCCGAGCGACGCGTAGCCGCGGCCCGGCGTCTTGTCGGGCAGATACTCGGGGAACAGCTCCGGCAATGCGATCCACACCCAGTACGGAATCCCGAAGCCGAGCTGCTGCTTCCACCCGCGCTCGCCACCCGTCGACCCGTATTTGAAGTGCTCGCGGACATCTTCGTAGGTGACGGGACGATCGTCCATCAGCCGCAGCCGCGCATAGCCGCCGGCCAGCAACATGAAGGCGACCGTCGCGAGACCGATCGTGGCGAACCAGGGCGCCGCGCGGCGCGAGAACGGCCCGGACGACCAGCACGCGGCCAGCGCCTGCTTCAGGCGTGTCGTCCACGGCGCGTTCATTGACTGCCCCTCGGTCATCGCATCCCTTCCAGGCCGGACGCCGCCCAACGCGGCCACGCCGCGGTGCGGTCTCTCGGATCACTGAGATCTGGCTATGTGGGATAACGACGAAACGGGGTCAGAGGTACAGCGTCACGGAGTGGACGAGGCGCCGCCGCTCGATCCCGTCCGGGATTTCGCGGATTTTCGGGGGATTGTCGGGGTTGTGGAGGGGTGTGCGGTGTGGAGGCCGAGGGGATTCGGATGACGCGGCGTCTGACGATGGCGCCGCGTCATCCGTCAGCGACCGGATCAGAACTGGAAGCGCAGGCCGAAGCGCGCAAGGCGCTGCGTGTTTGCGAGCGTTCCCGTCACCTCGCCGAAGCGCGGGTCGCCGAACGTGCGGTTCGGGCGTTCGAACTGGGCGCGGTTCGGGACGTTGAAGATGTCGACGCGGAACTCGCCGAACGAGTTGCCCTTCACGCGGAAGCGCTTGACGATCGACGCGTCCAGGCTGACGAACGCCGGTCCGTCCAGGCCGGCGCCGTTGCGCGTCAGATTGCCGAACGTGTTCGGCGCGGGCGCCGAGAACACGGACGTGTCGAAGTACTTCGTGCCCGCCGTCCGCGAGACGTCGCCGTACACGTCGGCCTCCCCGTTCATGTTCGGCCGCTGCGTGTTGCCGGGCGCGCGCAGCGTGGCGCCGCTCGTCGTGATGTCCAGCGGCAGGCCGGACTGCGCGGTGAACAGGCCCGCGATCTGCCAGCCGCCGGCCAGCAGCCGCCAGCGGCCTTCCTCGCCGAACGGCAGGTTGTAGACGAAGCTGCTCGTGAAGACGTGCAGCCGATCGTTCTCCAGCCGGCCGTAGCTGCGCTCGATGTCCGCGGGCGTGTTGATATTGCCGTTGCTGTCGCCTTCGCTGTAGTTCTTGCCGCGGCCCAGCGTGTAGGAGTTCGTGATCAGGAACCCGCCGCGGAAGCGCCGGTCGATCTTCGTCTGCAGCGCGTGATACGCGGTCGACGTCGGGATCCAGGTGAACGTGTCCGCCGTGCGGCCGAATTGCTGGAACAGCGGCCGGCCGGCGTTGTCGAGGCCGGGCACGCCGGCGTTCAGGTTGAAGCGCGCGAGGATGTCCTGGCCGTGGTTGCCGACGTAGGCCGCTTCCGCCGTGAAGTGCCACGGGAGCTCGCGCTGGAACGCGACGTTCCACGAGTGCAGCCGTCCTTCTTTCAGATTGAGCGGGACGACGTCGAAGTTCTGCGTGCGGAGGCCGCTCGCGTCGATGATGCCGTTGTCCGGGATCGACACGACGATCGGCGCGGGCAGGCCGGTCGCCAGCGATCCCGGCGCGGGCGCGAACGTCGTCGCTCCGGTGAACTGATTGCGCTGCTTCACCGGGAAGTTGAACGCGTAGATGTTGTCCGGGAACGGCACCGTGCTGGAGCCGTAGCCCGCCCGCAGGACGGTCTTGTCGTTCATGCGGTAGGACAGGCCGAGGCGCGGATCGACGTTGCGCCATGTCCCCTCGACGCCGAGGTTCTGCGGCACGTCGCCGTAGCCCGCGACGCGCAGGGTGTTCGTCGCCGGATCGTAGTTCGATAGCCCGCCGCGCTCCTCATAGCCCGTGAGCGGCGTGTAGTACTCGTGCCGCAGGCCGAGATCCACCGTCATCTTCGGCGAGAGCTGCCACTTGTCGTGGATGAACGTGAAGAACGCGGAGTGCCGCGTGCCCGGACGCTGCAGCACCGCGAGGTCGCGGCCGATCTCGTTCGGCCGATCCAGCAGGAACGACGCGAAGGTGTTGCCGAGGCCGTTCTGCGACGCCGTGTCCGTCGGCAGCGCGGTCTGGTTCGCGTGATACCGGAACCGGCCGCGCGGGCCGCCCTGGTCCTGCACCTGCAGCAGGATTTCCTTGTTGTAGCGGATGTCCGAGCCGACCTTGATCGTGTGGTTGCCCCACAGCTTGGTCACGGTGACGGCGGCGTTGATCGTCCGCTCCGAGCGGTCCCACGGCAGGCTGGCCGAGAAGCCGATGAACGGATTCAGCCAGCCATTCTGGAACTCGACGGACGTGATGCCGCTGGTGAAGTCGTCCAGGTTGACGCCCGGGATGCCGAGCTCGTCCGACGTCCGCAGGCCGTCCGCTGCGGTGACGGCTTGGTTGTGATAGAAGCTCATGCCGACTCGCGCGTCCATGACGACGGTGTTCGTCCAGGCGCGGGTCCAGTTGCCGGCGGTGCTGTACGTCCGGTTGACACCGGTGCCGGCGAAGCCGTCGTTGGCCGGTCCGCCGTAGATGCCCCACGGCGACGGGTCGGTGATCGTCGGCCGCTGGAAGCTGTAGCGATACGAGACCTGATCTTTCGACGTCGCCTGCCAGTTGAATTTCGTATCGAAGCCATCCGTCCGCTTCAGCCGCGTCGTCGTCGCTTCGTAGTTGTCCTGGCCGAAGGGGACGTCGATGTTGGGCAGCGGCACGTTCGCCAGAATCGCCTTCGCAATCGGGCTGATGCGATCCTGCGGAATGATATTGCCCGCGAAGGGCTGACGTCCGACGCCGGTGAGCGGATCGCCCGTCGCCGGATCGTAGATGGTCGTCGGCAGCGCGCTGAAGTCGCCGTTGCGCATCGCGGCCGTCGGGAGCCGGCGGCGATGGACCTTGCCGAGGTCGTCGTTCGTGCGGATGTAGTCGCCGAAGAAGAACAGACGATTCTGGATCAGCGGTCCGCCCAGCGTGAAGCCGCCCTGGTGATAGGCCGTCTGCGGCTTGCTCGCGGCAAAGTACTCCTTCGACATCGTCGCGTCTGTGTTGCCGAAGTAGAAGCCGCTGCCCTTGAACTGGTTCGTGCCGGACTTCAACGTGACCGACGTCACCGCACCGCCCGCGCGGCCGAATTCCGCGTCGTAGTTGCTCGTCGTCACGCTGACGGTTTCGAGCGCTTCGGCCGACGGAATCAGGACGGTCAGCAGGCCGGTCTTCTGATTGTTGTCGATGCCTTCAATCTGGACGTTGTTCGCGAGGCGCGACTGGCCGTTGACCTGCGTCGAGAGCGAATCCTGCGAGTTGAAGAACTCCGAGTGCGGACGGAATGGCCGGACGGCGCCGGGAACCGTGACCCACATGCCCTGGAAATTGCGGTTCGCGCCGAGCGGCATGGCGGCGATCTGCTCACCCTGGATCAGGCGTCCCGTG
>Ga0187894_10001526_pt1 | contig 29575 bp, 30 predicted proteins | sample GBC1701081metaG_FD_136650 | JGI IMG/M metagenome (GOLD analysis project Ga0187894, IMG submission 136650) | White microbial mat communities from a lava cave in the Kipuka Kanohina Cave System on the Island of Hawaii, USA - GBC170108-1 metaG ...
AAGCGCTGCTCGCCGAAGCGGTCGCGCACGAAGCGCATGCGCTCGCGAAAGCGCGCCGGCAGGTAGTCGAACCAGACGGCGGGGTTCTCGCACTTGTGGCTGTCGGCGTCGACGACGAGCGGCCGCGGAGACATGCATTCTCCTTCCGCGGCCCGCATCGCCAAGCGAAGCTGCGCGCTTGAGAAGGAGAGCTGCACTCCGCGCAAGCCAACTTGCGGGCGCGCTGCGCGAGAGCCGCCTAGGGCGGCGCGGCCATTACGGAAAATCCGCTGCCGCGCGCCGCGGCAAGCGCGCGCCTGTACGAGACCGACTCAGGGATGCGCGATCACCGCATGCACAGAGTTCAGCGCGCGGGGAGGCCCCGTTCGACTCCGCTCGGCTGCGGGGACTCCGACCCGCGAGGGGAACCCTCACGGGTCCTCGCTGCGCGCTTCGCTTGCTAGGCGCGCGGCGACTTGCGCGCGACGGCGTCGCGCAGCATCTGCTGCACGGCCTGCCGCGTGACGCTCAGGATGCGCGCCGCGGCAGTGCGATTGCCGCGCGCGATCGCGAACGCCTGCCGGATCGCCTCCTCGCGCACGCGGCTCAGGATGTCGCGCAGCGGCATCCGGCCGACCGTCTCCTGCACGAGCGGCTTCAGATCGGGCGGCTCCTCGCTCGCGCTGCAGATCGCCTGCCAGATCTCGTCGAGCGAGACGGGCTTCTGCAGATAGCGGCGCACGCCGAACTGCCCGAGCCGGAACGATTCCTCGGGCGTCGCGTTGCCCGACATCGCGATGCGGATCGGAGCGGGAGCGAGGCGACGCGCGTGCTCTAGCACCTTGAACGCATTGCCATCGGGCAGCAGCACGTCGAGCACGATCACGTCGGGGCGCCCGCGCAGCTGAGCGATCGCATCTGCGGCGCTCCCGGCCGCGGCGACCCTCGTCAGCTTCGTGCGCAGGTAGCCGGTGATCGCGGCCCTGAGGTCGGCATCGTCCTCGACGACGAGAGCGGTGCGGAGTCGGCGACTCATCAGCGCTCCTCCCGCGCCGCCAACTTGGCACGGCAGCTCGCGCGCCGCCATGAGAACGCGGGCGTTCGGCATCACCACGGATGCTCGCGCCCGTCCCAGGTCCAGAAGCGACCCGAGTGCTCGGGTCCGAGCGACTCGATCAGCGCATGCAATCCCTGCGCGCTCGCCTCGACGGAGAGCTCCGCGCCCGGGCCGCCCATGTCGGTGCGCACCCAGCCGGGATGAATCGGACACACGACGATTCCATCCCGCGCGAGCTCGACGGCGAGCACCTGCATCACCTTGTTCAGCGCGGCTTTGGAGCTGCGATATGCGTACGCGCCGACGCTCTTCCGCTGCAGCGACGCCATCTGACTCGACAGCGCGAGGATGCGCGGGCGGGCACTGCGCCGCAGGTTCGGCAGCAGCGCGGTCGCGAGCCGGAACGGCGCGATCGTGTTCACCTCGAAGGCCTCCCGCCACGCGCCGTAGTCCATGTCGGCGACGGCTTGATGGCCGCCCCCGCCGACGCCTGCGTTGCAGACGAGCACGTCGACCGGCTCGTGCGCGAGCGACGCGACGAAGCGCGCGACCGAGCCCTCGTCAGCGACGTCGAGCTCGCGCACGTCGACGGCGCCTGCGAGTGCGGCGAGCTCGCGCGCGCGGCCCGGCGCTCGGCAGGCGCCGATCACGCGCTTTCCCGCTCGTGCGAGCTCCGCCGCGAGCGCGAGCCCGATCCCGCGATTCGCGCCGGTGATGACGACCATCTCTCGCGCGGCCGACTCTTTCGCCGCGACGCTCACCCCAAGAGCTCCGCCGCGTGCCCGAGCAGCGGCGCGATCGACAGCGCGGTGGTCTCCCAGAGCGGATCGTCGCGCTTGCCGCGGCGGTGCAGCGCGAGGTTGAAGCCGCTGATGATCGCGAACTTGTAGGCCGCGAGCGCGCGGAACCAAGACAGATCGGGCAGCTTCTCGCCCCACGCTTCCTGATAAATCGCGACGAGTTCGTCGCCGTTCGGGAATGCGGAGTTGGGGACGAGCCCGCCCCCGCGGCTCTGATCCCACGCGCGCTGGGTGTTGAAGGTCGCGAGCCAGCCGACGTCGTTCAGCGTCGCACCGAGGCCGGTCAGCTCGAAGTCGATCACGGCGAGCAGCTTCGCGTCGAGCGAGAAAAACAGATTCGCCACCTGGAAGTCGCCGTGGAACACGCCGATCGGCGCATCGTGCGGCAGCGCGGCGAGCAGCCGCGTCCGCACACGCTCTTGCAGCGCGAAGCGCGCCGGCTCCGCGACCTTCGGCATGAACCGATCCCAGCGCTCGACGTCCTCGGCGAACGGGATCGGCTCGCCGAGGTAGCCACATTTCTCGCGCCACGGAATGCGGTGGATGCCCGCGAGCGCGCGCATCGCTTGCTCGGCGGCGCCGCGCAGCGCGGCGGGCGACAGCTTCGCGCCCCACTCGTTCGGTCCGAGCCGCAGTACGTCGCCGCTCAGCTTCGGCACGACGAAGTACGGACGCTCGAACCACGCGAGCTCCGCGCCCTCCCCTCCCGACCACTTCACCGAGCAGTGCGGGACGTCGGTGCCATCGAGCGCATCGAGCACGCACACCTGCCGTAACACATCGGCCGTGCCCTTCCATTGCACGCCCGGCGGCGGAATGCGCAGGAACCACGACTCGCGCGCCCCGCGGCTCTCGACCCCGAAGCCGTACGCGAAGCCGGCGTGCCCCGGCATCTTGTGCACTTCGCTCACGCGCGCACGCTCGTCGGCGTACTTCGCGCGCACGAACGGGATCAAGCGGCGTTCGAGCTCGTCGAGTTCCATGTCGGCATGAAACGCCGCCGGCGTTCCGAGTGCAACCTCGTCGGATCGTCTCAGCGCGGCGCGAGCAGGCGCGCCGCTTCGCGCGGATCGAGCGGGGCCTCGATCAGGCCGATGATCGGCGTGTCGACGCCGGCCTCGTGATAGGCCGCGATGCGCTCACGGCAGTACTCGGCGGGGCCGTGGATGTAGTAGCGGTCGACGACCTCGTCGCTGAGCGCGGCGCGCGCGCCGCGGAAGTCGCCGGCGGCGAGGCGATCCCAGCTCTCCTTCAAGAGATGGGAATTGCCGAGCCACTCTTGTTGCGCGCGGTAGGCCGGCGCCGCGAGATAGACCGCGAGCGAGAAGCGTGCGATCCGGCGCACGGCATCGGCGTCCGTGGTCGGACACACGAAGATGCGCGCCGCGATCTCCTTGTGCGCGCCGTGCTCGCGTACGAGCGGCGCGCAGCGCGCCGCCTCCTCGGGCGTGACGAAGTTCAGAATCGCGCCGTCTCCCTCGCGGCCGGCGAGCGCGAGCATCTGCGGGCGCAGCGCCGCGACGAGCACCGGCGGCGGCTGCGCGAGCTTGCGCCGCAACGCGAAGCCGCGCACTGCGAACGTCTCGTACTCGCCGTCGCTCGGCTCGCCAGTGAGCGAGCGCTTCAGGAAGCGCAGCATGTCGCGCGTCTGCGCGTACGGCTTCTCGAACGCGCGCGCGTTCTGCATCTGGACGATCCACGGCGACGAGCTGCCGAGGCCGAGCACGAAGTTGCCCGGCGCAGCCTCGGCGAGCGCAGCCGCGCTCATCGCGAACACCGCCGGTCCGCGCGTCTGCACCGGGAAGCACGCGCAGCCGAGGCGAACGCCCGGCGCCCACTGCGACGCGAGCGCGAGCGGCGTGAAGCCGTCGACGTCCTGTGCCTCGCTCGACCACAGATCGCTGTAGCCGAGGTCGGCGAGCTCGCGCACGAAGTCGGCTTGCTGCCCAAGCGGAAGAGCTTCGAGCGGGATCGTCATCGCGAGGCGGCGCATGGGCGCGAATCCTCGCGTGCGGGGCCGCGCGCGTCCCGCGATTTCATCAGACTCGCGCAGCGCGAAAGCCAGCGAGCGCACGTCGCGATTTCGCCTGAGCGACGCGCGCGCAGCTGTCATACCGTGCGCGCGATGTCGAAGCCGCACCGCCAAGAGCAAGAGAGCGCGAAGCGCGAGATCAGCGAAGTCGCGCCGAACGTGCTGCGCATGCAGCTGCCGATCCGGATGCCCGGCCTCGGGCACGTGAACATGTACGCGCTGATCGACGAGCGCGGCGCCGCGGTGGTCGATCCGGGTCTGCCCGGCCCCGATACGTGGTTCGCGATCAAGGATCGCCTGAAGCAGGCCGGGCTCGCGCCGAAGCACGTGCATACGGTGATCGTCACGCACTCCCACCCCGATCACTTCGGCGGCGCGACGCGCTTCGCGCGCGAGGCGAACGCCGAGATCGTCGCGCACCGCTCGTTCCGCTTCGGCGTGCTGGAGAGCGACGACGCCGAGGAGACGGACGTCTCGGTCGAGGACCTCGCCGCGAGCGGCGAAGACGACGACGCGCACCGCCAAGTCGTGCAGTCGTGGCGGCGCGAGTCCACGCCGTGGGGCGGCCGGCGTCCGGGCCCGCCTTTCCTCACGCGGCTCAAGTGGCGCGTGTTCCACGCGCTGGGGCACTCGTTCGTGCCGCAGATCTCGAAGCCGGTGAAGGCCGGCGACGTGCTGCGGCTCGCGAAGCGCGAGTGGTTCGTCACGCACACGCCGGGCCACACCGAGGATCACATCTGCCTGCACGATCCGGCCGAGGGGGTCTTCCTGAGCGGCGACCACGTGCTGCCGTCGATCACGCCGCACATCTCCGGCCTCACGCTGAACAAGGACCCGCTCGACGCGTTCTTCGACTCGCTGAATCGCGTCGCGGCGCTCGAGAACGTGAAGCTCGCGCTGCCCGCGCACGGCCATCCGTTCGACGACCTCGCGGGCCGCTGCGAAGCGATCAAGCAGCATCATTACGATCGCCTCGACACCGTGAAACGGATCGGCCGCGAGCTCGGGCCGTCGAACGTGCGGGCCTACATGCAGCGGCTGTTCAAGGAGCGCAGCTGGGGCGAGATGGCGGAGAGCGAGACCTACGCGCATCTCGAGCACCTGTTGCACCGCGGCGAGGCGGCGAGGCGGCGCGACGCCGCGGGCTTCCTGATCTACGAGACCAGCTGAAGCTCGCATCGCCGCGCAATCCCGAACGAGATCAGGTTCCATGCTGACGCGCTTCGACGACTACGCGATCCACCAGACGCCCGAGCCGCTCGCGCATCGTGCGACGACCGACGCCAACGCGTACGACCGTTACTGGTTCGGCGGGCTCGAGCCCGAGGGCGCGTTCTACTTCGGCGCGGCGCTCGGCCTCTACCCGCACCAGCACGTGATGGACGCGCACTTCTCGTTCCTCGGCGCGGACGGCGTGCAGCACGCGCTGCACGCATCGCGGCTCGCGCCGAAGGAGCCGACGCAGACGCAGGTGGGACCGATCTCGCTGAGCGTGCTCGAGCCGATGCGGCGGCTGCGCTTCGCGGTCGCGGAGAACGAGCACGGCGTCGCGTGCGATCTGACGTTCGTGTCGCGCGCGCCGGCGCTCGAGGAGCCGCGCACGCGCATGCCGGCGTTCGATTCGCCGCGCGCGATCGTCGACATGACGCGCTTCACGCAATTCGGCACCTGGGAGGGCTGGGTGCGCGCTGGCGGCGTGACGACACGCATCGATCCGCGCCGCGCGTTCGCGACGCGCGACCGCAGCTGGGGCGTGCGCACGGTCGGCGCCGCGGCGCCAGGCCGCCCGGCGCCGCCGCCCGCGTTCGGCTGGCTGTGGGCGCCTTCACATTTCGAAGACGAGTGCGTGCTGCTCGGCTTCTTCCAGCGCGCGGACGGCACGCGCTGGGGCGATTCGGGCGCCCGCGTCGCGACGAGCGCTGCGCCCGGCCTCCACGCGGACGCGGGCGACGCCGGCCTCGTGCACTTCACGCCGGGCCGCGACGAGCTCGCGTTCCACGCCGGCACGCGCTGGGTGAAGCGCGCCGTGTTCCACTGGAAGGAGCGCGACGGCGCCGAGCGCGCGCTCGAGGTCGAGACGCTGCGCCGCTTCAACATGAACGGGCTCGGCTACGCGCATCCGAAGTGGGGCCACGGCGTCTGGCAGGGCGAGGCGAAGGTGGAGTCGGAATCCTGGAAGGAATCCGAGCTCGCGCCGGGCAATCCGTTTCACCAGCACCTCCACCACGTCGCCGCGCTGAAGCTCGGCGCGAAGCGCGGCGCGGGAACGCTCGAGCAGATCCTGTTTGGGCCGCTCTCGCGTTATGGGTTCGAGAGCTTCTTGGACGGGGCGAAGTAAGAAGGGAGCGAGCAGCGATGGAGATCAAAGGACGCAACGCGATCGTCGTCGGGGGCGCGTCGGGGATGGCGCGCGCCACCGCCGAGCAGTTCGCAGCGAAGGGCGGGCACGTCGCGATCCTCGATCGCCCGCAGTCGGCGGGAGCCGACGTGGCGAAGCTGCTAGGGGGCCCGTTCTTCGCGTGCGACGTCACCGACTTCGCGGCGGCCGAGAAGGCGCTGCGCGACGCGGTGGCCGCGCTCGGCAGCGTGCACTTCTGCGTGAACACCGCGGGCGGCGGCGTCGCGATGCGCACGCTCGCGAAGGACGGCCCGCACTCGCTGGACGCGTTCCGCAAGGTGATCGACCTGAATCTGGTCGCGAGCTTCAACGTCGCGCGCGTCGCCGCGCACGGCATGAGCACGAACGCGCCCGACGAGAACGGCGAGCGCGGCGTGATCCTGATGACCGCGTCGATCGCCGCGTTCGAAGGTCAGATCGGACAAGTCGCCTACAGCGCGGCGAAGGCCGGCATCGCCGGCATGACGTTCACGATGGCGCGCGACCTCGGCAGCCTCGGCATCCGCGTGATGACGATCGCGCCGAGCCTCTTTTCGACGGGCCTCACGAAAGGCATCCCGGACGCGATGGCGGAGAACCTCGTGCGCGACGCCGCGTTCCCGAAGCGGATGGGCCGCCCCGACGAGTACGGCAAGATGGCGATCGCGATCTTCGAGAACCCGATGCTGAACGGCGGCACGATCCGGCTCGACGCCGGCCAGCGCTTCGCGCCAAAGTAGGTCGCTCTGGACGACGGAGAGCGAACGATGGCCGAGCAGGCTTCGGGCGAGATTCCGAAAGGCATCGACGCCGCGCGCGTCAGCGAGTGGTACGCGGCGAACGTGCGCGGCGCGAAGCCGCCGCTCACGTTCTCGATCATCGCGAGCGGGCACTCGAATCTCACCTATCGCGTGACCGACGCGGCCGGCCATCGCACCGTGCTGCGCCGGCCGCCGCTCGGCGCGGTGCTCGCGACCGCGCACGACATGGCGCGCGAGCACAAGATCCTGTTCGCGCTCGCGAAGACCGACGTGCCGGTTGCGCCGGTGTTAGGGCTCTGCAAAGACGAGAGCGTGAACGGCGCGCCGTTCTACGTGATGCAGTTCGTCGACGGCTTCGTGCTCGACACCGCCGACGTCGTGCGCGCGCACGTCCCCGAGCGCGAGCGCATGGGACTCGGCTGGCACGTGATCGACGTGCTCGCGCGGCTGCACGCGGTCGACATCGATGCGGTCGGCCTCGGCGACCTCGGCAAGCGCGAGCAATACCTCGATCGCCAGATCCATCGCTGGCGAACGCAGTGGGAGAAGTCGAAGACGCGCGAGCTGCCGGCGATGGAAGAAGTCGGCGACGCGCTCGCGAAGGGGAAGCCCGCTCAGGTGCGCACCGGCATCGTCCACGGCGATTATCGGATCGGGAACATGCTCTCGAAGGACGGCCGCATTCAGGCGGTACTCGACTGGGAGCTGTGCGCGCTCGGCGACCCGCTCGCCGACGTCGGCTTCCTGATGAACAACTGGGCGGAGCCGGGCGAAGAGAATCTTCCGACCGCGCGCGGCGCCGCGCAGGCGCCGACCGTCAGCGGCGGCTTCCCGACGCGCGCGCAGATGCTCGCGCGCTACGAAGAGCTGACCGGCGCGAGCACCGCGAACGTCGACTACTTCCGCGCGTTCCAATACTGGCGCCTCGCCGCGATCGTCGAGGGCGTGATGGCGCGATACCTGAAAAACGTGATGGGCAAGCAAGCCGACGTCGGCGCGTTCAAGGCTCAGATCGACAGCCTCGCCGAGTCCGCCCAAGCCGCCGTCCGCCGCCTCGGCGCGTGAGCCCCCCGCAACAAGTCACCAAGCGGGGACGTTCATACTTGCCGGTGACTTAGGGGACACTGATGACCGCGAGACGAACGAAGGGGCGCAGCAAACGCGCGCCGACTCGAAAGAGCGCTGCGCGCTTCAAGACGAAGGCGCGCCCTAAGTCGAGGCGCGCACCCGCGAAGCGCGCCTCCGTCGAGGCGACCAACATCGTCCTCGCGCGCCGCTTCCTCGACGCCGTCTCGCGCGCCGACATCGACGCGATCGTCGCAGCGTACGCGCCGGGCGGCACCTGCTGGACCGCCGGCTCGATGCCGATCTCGGGTACCTACGGCGTCGACCAGGTCGCTGGCGCCGCGCGCGGCGTGCTGACCGTGTTCCCGGAAGGGCTGCGCTTCACGATCCACGCGCTGACGGCGCAGGGCGAGCGCGTCGCGATCGAGGCCGAGTCGTTCGGCAAGCACGTCTCCGGAAAGATCTACAACAACAAGTACCACTTCCTGATGCGCGCCCGCGGCGGCAAGATCGTCGAGTGGCGCGAGTACATGGACACGATGCACGCGAACGACGTGTTGTGCGGCGGCCTGCCGCCCGCGAACTGAGGCGGCGCCGCGTGCGGCGCGTTCACTCCCGGTGATTCACCACGCTCCCTGGCTTGAACTGCGCGAGGAACTCGTGCGGGAAGCCGAGCTCGATCTTGCTGACGTCGTCGAGCTGCTGCTTGGCCTCGGGCGGCAGCTCGAACTCGAGACAGCCGAGGTTGTCGTCGAGCTGCGCCTTCGTGCGCGCGCCGACCAGCGGCACGATCACGCCCTGCCCGGCCCGCACCCAATTCAGCGCCACCTGCGCGGACGTGCGGCCTAATGCCTGCGCAACCTTGATCACTTCACCCGCGATGCCGAGCGCGCGCTCGGTCACGAAGCCGCGCAGCTTTGCGCGCCCCGCCTCCGCCGGATTCGCGTTGTACTTGCCGGCGAGCACGCCCGAGGCGAGCACGTCCCACGGCGTGACGGTGAGGTCGAGCGTCTTCGCCATCGGCAGCAGCTCGCGCTCGACGGCGCGATCGAGCAGCGAATAGCGGATCTGAAGGCCGACGAACGCGCTCCAGCCGCGCAGCTCCGCGAGCGTGTTCGCGCGCGAGACCTCCCACGCCGGCGTGTCGCTGACGCCGACGTAGAGCACCTTGCCCTGCCGCACGACGTCGTCGAGCGCGCGCATCACCTCCTCGATCGGCGTCAGAAAGTCGCGCGCGTGCACCCAGTACAGGTCGACGTAGTCCGTGCGCAGCCGCTTCAGGCTCGCGTGCAGCGAATCCATCAGGTTCTTGCGGCTGTTGCCCGCGGCGTTCACGTCGCGCGCACGCGTCGCGCCCGTGTACTTCGTCGCGAGCACGATGCGCTCGCGCTCGGAGCCCATGAACTCGCCGAGATAGGTCTCGCTCGTGCCGCCGCTGTAGATGTTCGCGGTGTCGATGAAATTGCCGCCGGCCTCGCGGAAGCCGTCGAAGACGCGCCGGCTCTCGTCCTTGTCGGCGCCCCAGCCTTGCGTGCCGAACGTCATCGCGCCGAGCGCGAGCTCCGAGACGCGCAGGCCGCTGTTGCCCATCAGTCGGTACTTCATCGCGAGGGACTCCTGACTTCGGGTTTCGCGTCACACGGGCGCGAGTGGCTCGTTCGCGGCGCCGGTGGCGCGCAGCCGAATCTCGTCGCCCGCGCGCACCTCGCCGCCCACCACGACGATCGCCATCACGCCGGCCTTGCGCACGAGCTCTCCGCTCGGCGCGCGCGCCAGCACCGCTTGCATCAGCCCCGGCGCAATGCCGTCGAGCTGCAGGCACGGGTTGCGCAGCCCCGTCAGCTCGACGACCGCCTCGTCGCCCAGCTGCAGCCGGCTGCGCGCCGGCAGCGCGAGCAGGTCGACGCCGCGGGTCGTCACGTTCTCACCCAACAACCCGGGCCGAGTCGCGAAGCCTCCCTCCGCGAGCTCGTCGAGCAGCTCGGCGTGGAGCAGGTGCACCTGCCGCAGATTCGGCTGCGTGGGGTCGCGCGCGACACGCGAGCGATGCTGCACCGTCGCCCCGAAATGCGCGTCGCCCAAGGCGCCAAAGCCGGCGACGAGGCGGATCGCGGGCACGTTCGGCTTGTCGACGCCGTGGCGCGCGCTGCAGCTCACCGCGACGACGCGCGCGGCGCCGGCCGCAGCGCGGCTCACAGCGCGTCCTCGTTCACGCGCGGATTGCGAATCCGATCCTTCGCCAGCTCCAGCGCCTGCAGCAGCTTGTTACGGAGCTCGCGCGGGTCGATCACGTCGTCCGTGCCGAGGCTCGACGCCATGCGCCACGCGCCGGCCTTCTGCTCGGCCTCGACGCGCGCCTGCGTCTCGGCGTCGAGCTTCGCGCTCTGGCCGCCGGGGCCCGCCGGCATCGAGCTCATCGTCAGGTTCGGGAACGAGAGCTGCAGCGTCTGATGGTCGAACGGGTTGTGGCCCATCGTCGTCGAGCCGAAGCCGAACGCCTTGCGGAACGTCACGTGGATCTTCGGCACGCGCAGCCGGCGCTCGGCGCGGAACATCTTGCCCGCCCACTTCAGGATGCCCTCGCGCTCGGCCTTCGTTCCGGCCATCACGCCTGGATTGTCGGCGAGAAAGATCACCGGGACGTTGAAGCGGCCCGCGGTCTCGAGGAAGTCCATCGCCTTGATCGCGGCCGCGCTGTCGACCGAGCCGGAACGCACCCACGGGTTGTTCGCGACGATCGCGCACGACTGGCCGCCGACGAACGCGAACGCGGTGATCAACGAGGCGCCGTACGCCGGCTGGATCTCGAGCAGGCTGCCTTGGTCGACCATCCGCTCGAGCACGCGGTGCATCTTGTACGGCTTGCGGTCGCTCGGCGGGATCAGATCGAGCATGTCCTCGAGCAGCCGCGGCTCGGCGTCCGGCCCCTCGCGATGCGGCGCCGCGCCGCGACAATTCGACGGCAGGTAGCTGAGGTACCTGCGCGCGAGCGCGATCGCCTCGGCGTCGGTCTTCGCGACGTTGTGCGCAGTGCCGGCGATCTCGGCGCAGACCTCGGGCCCGCCGAGCGCCTCCTTCGTCACGTCCTCGCCGAGCGCCGCCTTCACGAGCGGCGGCCCGCCGGTGAACATCGCACCCGCCTCGCTCATGATCGTGAAGTCGCTCAGCGGAGACGTGAGCGCGCCGTGGCCCGCGGACGCGCCGAGCACGAGGCAAACCATCGGCACTCGCCCTGATAAGTCGGCGAGCGCGAGCAGATCGTTCGGCGCGCGCCCGTAGCCGCCGGTCTCGGTGAGGCGGTGGCCCGCGCCGTCCAGCATGAACACGAGCGGCACGCGCTCCTGGTGCGCGAGCTCGACCGCGCGGTAGCGCTTGGCCGACGAGCCGTGCCCGATCGAGCCGCCGAGCACCGTGAAGTCTTCGGCCGCCGCGACGACATTGCGGCCGTCGACCTTCCCGAAGCCTGCGACGAGAGCATCGCCGGGCGCCTGCGTGCCGCCGACGAGTCCCCCGAACTCGACGAACGTGCCGGGGTCGAACAGAGCGTCGAGCCGCCGCCGCGCGTCGAGCTTTCCGCGCGCGGTCATCAGGCGCTCGACGCGCTCGGGCCCGCCCATCGCGCGCGAGATCGCGCGGCGCCGCTCCAGCTCCTCGAGGATCGGCTTCCAGTCGTCGCGATTCGGCATAGGGACGCGCAGGCTATCGCGTTGAACTTCGCTCGCCTCCGCTTCGCTCCGGCTTGCGCGTTGAACCTCGCTCGCCTCCGGCTTGCGCGCGCCGCGAACGCCGTGCTCGGAGCTCTAGCGCGCCGCTTCGCCTGCTTCGAAGAGCGTGCCGAGCACGATGCGTTCTTCGCGCGCGGCGCGTGCGCGGCGCGTGCGCTCGACGTCGGCGGCGGCGTCGAGCATGCGCTCGAGCGCGAGGCGCGTGGTCGGCGAGACGCCGACGAAGCGCAGCACGAGGCCGCGCTCGCCGTCGTCGCGTGCGACCTCGGCCTCGAGCAGCACCGGCGGCGCGCCGCCGGGCGGCTGCAGCGCGAGGCGGACGAGCGCCCCGCGCGCGAGCCGCGGATGCGGCTCGATGCGCATGCCGCCGAGCGAGAGATCGCTGCCGAACAGCACGTCGCGCGCGACCCCGGTGCGCTCGTCGAGCGCGAGCGCCTGCTGCGAGAGCGCAATGCGGCGGCCGCGGCGCCGCTCGCCGCGGGGCCGGCCAGCGAGCGCGAACAGCCCCGCGTGACGACCGCTCGGCTGCGCGATCGGACCGGTCGAGTCGAGCTGCTTCACGAGCGCTTCCAGCCTCGCGAGCTTGCGTGCGGACAACGCGCCGAAGCGCAGGCCGACCAGCGTCCCGTCATCGGCGGGAACGCTGCGCGCGACGGAGGCGGGGAGCGAGAGCCGGCGACCTCCGGCGTGCGCCGCCGGAATGCGAATCGTCAGCCGTGTGCCCAGCGCGAGCGGTCCGGCCAGCAGCAGGCTCGCGTTCTTCGGCGAGAGCTCGAGCAGCACTGCCTGCGTGCGGCGGAACCCGCGCCAAAAGCGAATCGGCGCGCCGAACGCGCGCCGCCGCGCCGCGCGACGCTCTCGCTTCTGGAACAGCAGCGACGCGAGCAGCAGCCGCAGCGTCGCCGGATGCGCAGCGCGCTGCACGACGAGGTCGTAGCCCTGGCGGCGCAGCTGCGCGCGCAGCGTGCTCGCATCGGAGTCGCACACCGCGATGCCGAACGCGCCGGCGCCGAGCACCGCATCGCTGAGCGGAACCGCGAGCGCGACCCGCGCGGACACGATCACGATGCGCGGCGGCGCCTCCCACGCGAACGGCTCCGCTTGCGCGCCCCAGCGCATGCGCAGCGTCGCGGCGCCGAGCGCGCGCAGCAGCTCCTCGAAGCCGCCGAGCTCGCCTTCGTCGATTACGACGACGTCGGCGCGGACGAGCGCGGGACCGAGCACCGTCGTGCGCTCGATGATCGCCGGCATGTCGACTGGAACGATCTCGCCCAGTGCCTCGGCCGCGGCCGTCGGCGCGGCGTGCAGGGAGTCGCGGGATGGTTCTCGAGAGCCCGCAGGCTCTAGAGAGAATGGGGGCGCCGCCGGGCTCGCGAGCGGAGCGGGCGGAACGGACGCGCTCGGCGCGCCGCCGGCGTCGCTCGCCCCGTCGATCTCGACTTCGATCGCGAGCGACTCGTCGAAGTCGAGCTCGCGCACGAACGGCGGCGCGACGATCCATGCGACGCCCATCCCCGAGCGTCCGACTGCCGCGGCCGCCGCCGGCAGCGAGCGGCGCCTCACCACCCGCACGCGCGCGACCTGCGGCGCGAGGCCGTCGCTCGCGAACCAGAGCTCCGCCTCTTCGCCGACGGGCAGCGGCGATTCCATCTGCACGAACGCACCGTCCGGCGAGACGTCGACCAGGAAGCCGCGCGTGCGCTCGCCGCAATGAAGGATCTCGGCGGGCATGCGCTGTCTCGTCCGCGAGCGCCGCCGGCGTTCAGTCTTCATCCGAGCTCCGTTCGCCCCCGGCTCACTGCGCGCGGCCCCCGCTTGCGACGCGAAGCGTCGCGGATCACGGCACAGCGACGGCATCGGACGCGCGCCTCCGCGTCTTGACGCGCCGTTCGGCGGAGCGCCGCGCTTGCCCGGTCGCGCGTGCGCTGCGATAAACGCGCCGCGCAAGGCGTTTTATCGGGGGGACCGTTTGGCGTTCGCGGCACGAGCTCGCTTTGCGCACGTCGTCGTCGCCGCCGCACTGATCGCAGCTGCGACCAGCGCCTCGCGCGCGCAGGAGCCGGCGAGCGCGCCGCTGACCGACCAGGAACGCCTCGCCGCGATCGATCGCGAGCTGCGCCGCGAGACCGAGCGTGAGCACCAGCTGTTCGGCCTCGCGCGGGCGCGCGTCTCTTATCCGCAGCTCGCGTCGGTCGGCCTCGGCATGCTGATCGGCGAGCGCTCGAAGGCATACGACTGCACGATTCAGTGCGAGGTCGACGGCTGGCTCGCGAGCGTCGAGGCGGGCGTGGGCGGCGCGGTCTGGAGCCTCGGGCCGGCCTACCTGATCGGCGAGCTCGGCGACAACAAATACTTCCTCTCGCGCCGTTACATGGGCTATTCGGTGCGGGGATCGGTGATGCGGACCTGGGGGGACACGCCGTATCGGCCGGATCGAGAGTGGCACGCGGGCGTGGAGGGGCAGTTCACCGTCGTCAGCTTGAATCTGACGCTGGGGATCTACCGTCGCATCGGCGAGCACGGTCACGGGGAGCCGTGGCTGTTCTCCGGAGGGATCGGTTGGGGCTTCTGACGCGAGCGAATCGAGGCGCGACGCTTGCCGCGCTGTGCGCGCTCGCGCTCGCGCTGCCCGCGCGCGCGCTCGAGACCGACCAGTACTACGCGTGGCTTCGCCCGCTCGCCGATTCGAGTGACGCGCTGAACGCGAAGATCAACTTCGAGCTCGCCGCCGCGCTCGACGAGATCAACTCCGCGAACGGCGGCCGCGCGGCCTCGTGCCGCGACGCGCTCGAGGCGATCCACGATCGCTACACGCTCTTCATCTTCCAAAAGATCGAGCTGTGGGCGCAGCGCACCGCGGTGTTGAATCGCATCCCAGCGACGCAGGCGGAGGAGCTCGAGTACCGCAAGAACTGGATCTACGGCGGCGTCGCGTGGTACGACCTCGGCCGCACCGTCCCGCCGAGCCCGACGATCGAGATCGCCGGCGTGCGGCTCGGCACCGACAAGATCTCCCACTTCTTCTCGGAGGGGCACTACTACCTCGACTGGTTCGACGGCGCGCGGGCGCGCGGCCTCTCTCACGACGAGGCGGTGGAGTTCGCGGTGCGGCGCGGCATCGCGATCGAGACGACCGTGCTCGGCGGCGTGATCTCGGGAGTGATCTCACCCGCCGACCTCGAGGCGAACTATCAGGGCCTCAGCTGGTACATCGACCTGTGCGAAGGCGAGCAGCCGCTGCTCGAGCGCACCGACGCGGGCTGGAAGCTGCGCGAGCCGTTCGACCTGCGGCCTTACGTTTCGCCGGAATGGGACGAGTCGTATCTGCCCAATGTCGTGCTCGACGGGCGCTGGAAGCACGTGAAGCCCGCGATCCTCTCGCACTGCCCCGAGCTCGACGATCCCGCCGTGCGTGCGCGACGTGCGGCCTACGCGGCCCGCGACGAGCACACCTACACCGAGAAGATCCTCGACTCGATGGTGACGGCCGGGGAGCTGCGGAACCCGCTCGACTACGGCGTCGAGCGCCTTTGTGCGGCAGCTGCGATGCAAGCCGCGCGCACGGACCCCGCAAACGGCAGCTCCCGGCAATGAAAATCAGGCTGAAGATTCTTCTGGCAACCGGCCGATACAGGGGTGAAGCTCAGCCCCCGCTCTCGAGTCAGGGGAAGCCGATGAAACGCGTTTCGATCGCCATCGCGGTGGCTTCCGCGCTCGTGCTCGCGGGCTGCTCGACCTGGTCCCACACCGGGAAGGGTCGGCAGGACTGGTACGGCGACTTCCACGAGTGCTCGGTCGGGGCGACGGACATCGCCGGCTACGCGAACGGCTACGTGCGGGGCGGCGTCGGCATCGAGTTCCGGCTCTATCCGAAGGTGCGCCCCACCCTGTTCCGCCCGTTCGGCAAGCGCATCCGCGAGAACTGCCTGCAGGAGCGCGGCTGGACGCGGGGCGACCGCGAGAGCTGATTCCAAGCAGTTGCCGGGTGGACGCGCGTCGTCCCACAACCGAGAACGCGCGCCGCTTTCTGCCTAATGAATCCGTGCGAGGCGCGCTCGGCGGGTGATTTTGCCTTCAGTCCGCGGCGCGACTGCCGAAACGTGGGGCTACCCAACTGCGCCGCCGTCGCCATGCGCGAATCACAGGCGCTCAACCGAAAGGCCCCCCAATGAAGAAGCTCGCTCTCAGTCTGTCTCTCGCGCTCGCCACGGCGGCGCTCGCTGCGCCTGCGCTCGCGCGCTCGGACGACCCGAAGCAGGTGACGATCTCGACCGCGGATCTGAACCTGGATCACCCGGCCGGCGTGGATGCGCTCTACAGCCGGATCCGCGGCGCGGCGCGCGAAGTGTGCCGTGGGGCCGAGGGCCGCGGCGTTGCGATGCAGATGGCGTGGCGCAGCTGCATGAAGGAGGCGGTCGACGGCGCGGTCGCGTCGGCGCACAACGATGCGCTCGCCAGCCTGCACACGGAGAAGTCGAGCCGCAGCACGTCCACCGTCGCGGCGAAGTAGCTCGCTCGATTCGCGGCGCTCGGGGCTTCGGCTCCGAGCGCCGCAATCTTTTGGTGCCCGCGTTCACGTGCGGGTCGCGATTCCTCCAGCGGTTTTTTCGACGATCCGCCAATCGTCACGAACCACGCGGAACCCCTTCGCGTCATAGGGGAGCGCCCACCAGGAGCTCCCATGATTCGCGCAAAGAAGCTCGCACTCGGCGTCTCGTTCGCCCTGCTCGCGTCCGCTGCAGCCGCTCACGCCGATTCCACGGAACAGCGCTCGGTCGTCGTGTCGACGAAGGGCCTCGATCTGCGGAAGGCCGCGGATGTCGACGAGCTGTATCGCCGCCTTCACGCCGCCGCGCGCGAGGCGTGTGCGCCGCTCGAGAGCCGGTCCGCGGCGACGCAGGTTGCGTGGAGCGAGTGCCGCGAAGGCGCGCTTCAGCGCGCGATCGCAGCGGTCGGAAGCGACGCGCTCACGCAGCGCCACTACGCGAAGCGCAGCGGCGCCAAGCCCAGCGCGAGCTGAACGCCGCAGCGCGCGCCGCGGCCGCGCTCGTGCGGCGGCGGTCGCGCGTCGGCTCGCGTCGCGCTGAGCGTCAGCTCCCGTCCGCGTGCTCGCCGACACGCACGATCTTCAGCGTGTTCGTGCCGCCGGGTTGTCCCATCGGCTCGCCGACCGTGAGCACGATCAGATCGCCGCGCTTCACGGCGCCCTGCTCGAGCAGGATGCGCTCCGCCGCCCGCAGCGCGCCCTCGCGGTCGTTCGTGCGGCCCATGAACACCGGGTGCACGTTGCGATAGAGCGCGAGCCGGCGCTGCGTCGACTCGATCGGCGTCAGCGCGTAGATCGGAACGTCGACGTCGTGGCGGCTCATCCACAGCGACGTCTGCCCCGACTCGGTGAGCGTGCAGATCGCCGCGCAGCGCAGGTGGTAGGCGGTGAACAGAGCCCCGTATGCGATCGACTGATCCACCTTCGAAAACGTTTGGTTGAGGAACTGGAGATCGAGCTCCACCTGCTCCGAGCGGTCGGCCTCGGTGACGATCGCCGCGGTCGCCTCGATCGTCTCGAGCGGATAGCGGCCGACCGCGGTCTCCGCAGAGAGCATCACCGCATCCGTGCCGTCGAGCACCGCGTTCGCGACGTCGCTCACCTCGGCGCGCGTCGGCTGCGGGCTCAGGATCATCGACTCCATCATCTGCGTCGCGGTGATCGCGAGCTTCTGCGCTTTGCGCGCCGCGGCGATCATGCGCTTTTGCAGCGCGGGGACGCGCGCGTTGCCGACCTCCACCGCGAGGTCGCCGCGCGCGACCATGATCCCGTCGGCGGCGGCGACGATCGCGTCGAGCGTCGCGATCGCCTCGGCGCGCTCGATCTTCGCGATGATCAGCGGCGTGGCGCCGCGCGCCGCGCCCGCGCGCGCCGCGAGCCGCCGCGCGAGCTCGACGTCGCCGCGGCTCTTCACGAACGAGACCGCGATGAAGTCGGCGCCGCACTTCAGCGCGATCTCGATGTCGCGCGCGTCCTTCTCGGTCAGCGCGCTCGCCGAGAGCCCGCCGCCCTGCTTGTTGATGCCCTTCTTGTCGGCGAGCTCGCCGCCGGCACGCACGACGGTGTGGATCTCCTGCCCGAGCACGCGCTCGACGTCGAGCACGATCAAGCCGTCGTTCAGCAGCAGCACGTCGCCGCCCTTCACGTCGCGCGGCAGATCGTGGTAGTCGAGGCCGGCGCGCTCGGCGTTGCCGAGCGTGCAGCTCGGATCGAGCACGAAGCGGTCGCCCGCCGCCAGCTGCACCTTCCCGCCCGCGAAGCGCCCGACGCGAATCTTCGGGCCCTGCAGGTCGACGAGGATGCCGACCTCGCGCCCCGCTTTGCGCGCGGCCTCGCGCACCGTCTTCGCGCGCGCGAGGCGGTCGGCCTCGTCGCCGCCGTGCGAGAAGTTGAAGCGAATCACGTCGGCGCCGGCGGCGATCATGCGCTCCAGCATCTGCGGATCGCTCGAAGCGGGCCCCTGCGTCGCGACGATCTTCGTGCTGCGCGGCATCCAGCCAGTCCTCTCCCATCAGGTCGCATCTGCATCGAGTGCCGAGCGGGGGTTGCGGCAGCCGAGCCAACTTAACACCGTGGGTCTTCGTCGCGAGCGTCGCGGCGCCAACCCGAGGCTGGAATCTCGCGATGCGCGTGCTCGTGCTCGGCGGCAATCGCTACATCGGCCTGCAGCTCGTGTTCGAGCTCGCGCGGCGCGGGCACGAGCTGACCGTGATGAACAGTCACGAAGCCGCGCTGCCGCCCGCTGCGCGCCGGCTCCACGGCGATCGCCAGCAGCCCGGCGTGCTCGAGGCGGTGCTCGGCCCCGAGCAGCACGCGTTCGACGCAGTGTTCGACAACACGGCATACGCGCCGAAGGATCTGCAGCCGCTGATCGAGCTGTTCCGCGGCCGTGTTAGGCACTTCGTGTTCACGAGCTCGACGGCGGTCTACCGCCGCAGCTTCGTGCAGCCCGTCACCGAGAGCGCGCGCCGCCACGATCCGGCCGACGAGGATCCGCGCAAGGCGTACGGCGTCGGCAAGGTGCGCTGCGAGGATCTGCTCGCGCAGGAGCACGCGCGCAGCGGCTTCCCGTTCACGACGCTACGCGTCGGCCACACGCTCGGGCCGTACTCGCCGCTCGCGTCTCGCGATCCGGTCTTCTTCGCGCGCCTCGAGCAGGGGCGGCCGATTCCGATCCCGGGCGACGGCCTCGCCCTCGTGCATCTGATCCACGTCGCGGACGTCGCGTCGCTGATGGCTTCCGTGCTCGAGACGCAGCGGTCGGTCGGCCAGGTCTACAACGTCGTCGGACGCGAGGCGGCGACCGTGGGCGGGATGATCCACTTGATGGCGCGCGCGGTCGGCGCACCGGCGCGGCTGTTGCACGTGCCGACGGAGATCGCGCGCCGTGCGACACCGCCGCTCGTGCACTGGGGCGAAGCGCTGACGGGAAGCGTGTACTTCTCGATCGAGAAGGCGCTGAGCGAGCTGCCGTGGGCGCCGCGCTTCGGCCTCGAGGACGGCTATCGCGACTCGTACGAATGGTTCGTGCGCGAGGGACGCAGCCGGTACACCTTCGACTTCCGCCGCGACGACGAGCTGATCGCGCGCTTCGGCAGCGGCGCGAGCGGCGCGTAGCGACGCGCGCAACAGGAGCACCGATGGGACAGCTGACGAATCGCGTGGCACTGATTACGGGAGCCGGGGCCGGCATCGGGCGCGGCATCGCGCGGCGCTTCGCCGCGGAGGGCGCGGCGCTCGTGCTCGCCGAGCGCGACGCCGCGACTGGGAAGCAGTGCCAGCAAGAGGTCGTGAAGGAGCTCGGCGCGCGCGCGGAGTTCATCGCGACCGACGTCGGCGTGAAGGACCAAGTGCGCGCCGCCGTCGAGCTCGCGCTGACGCGCTTCGGCCGCCTCGACGTGCTGGTCAACAACGCCTGGGGCGGCGGCCAGATCGGCCGGCTCGAGAAGAAGTCCGACGCGCTGATGGAGCACGGCTTCCGCACCGGCCTGATGAGCGCGTTCTGGACGATGCAGGCGGCCTTCCCGTACATGCGCCGCCAGGGCTGGGGCCGCATCGTCACGATCTGCTCGCTGAACGGCGTGAACGCTCACGTCGGAACGGCCGAGTACAACTTCTCGAAGGAAGGGCTGCGCGCGCTCACGCGCACCGCGGCGCGCGAATGGGCCGCGTACGGCATCTGCGCGAACGTGATCTGCCCGGCGGCGGCGACGACGGCGTACAAGGCGTTCCACGATGCGAACCCGGAGACCGCCGATGCGATGGCCGCGGCGAACCCGATGGGCCGGATGGGAGATCCCGAGCGCGACATCGCCGGCGTCGCGCTGTTCCTCGCGTCGGAGGACTGCCGCTATCTGACGGGCAACACACTCTTCGTCGACGGCGGCGCGCACATCAACGGCGTCGCCTGGGCGCCGCAGCTGCCGGAGTAGCCGCGAGTCGCGGGCAGACGCGCCGCGCGGAGGCTCACGCGTCCGGCTGAAAAGCAAGCGGTGTGCCAGGCGTCACCGGAAGTGGCGTCTGGCTGGGGCAGAAGGCTCCGGATCGGCGCGCAAATACACCCGACCGAGGCGCAGAATGGGCGTCGAGGGCGGGGCGCGTCGGTGCGAGCCCGTTGCGATCGCCGTCGCGATCACGAGGCATCGCGCGGCGACCCATTAGGTCCTGCGAGGAGGAGCGATGGCGAACGTGAAGATCCATCCGTCGGTCGACGGAGGCGTGCGGCCGGGCATGAGCGGCTTCAAGGGCGGAACGCTCCAGTGCAAATGCACGAGCGCGCCGGTCGTCGTCTCGATCGCGAGCGACGTCTCGTTCAACCACGTGTGCGGCTGCAGCAAGTGCTGGAAGCCGGCGGGCGCGATGTTCTCGCTCGTGGGCGTCGTCGGGCGCGACGAGCTGCGCGTGATGTCGCACGGCGAGAAGCTGCGTGTGGTGGACGCGTCGGCGCCGATCCAGCGCCACGCCTGCAGCGGCTGCGGCGTGCATCTCTACGGCCGTATCGAAAACACGGCGCATCCGTTCTACGGCTTCGACTTCGTGCACGTCGAGCTCTCGCCGGATCCCGGCTGGGCGCCGCCGGAGTTCGCGGCCTTCGTGTCGTCGGTGATCGAGACGGGCGCCGCGAAGCCCGTGCAGATGGGCGCAGTGCGCGCCCGCTTAAAGGAGCTCGGCCTCGCGCCCTACGACTCGCTGAGCCCGGCGCTGATGGACGCGATCGCGACGCACGTCGCGAAGCAAAAGGGAATCCTGCCTGCGAGCTAATCCGCGCGCTGCGAGTGCGCGCTTGGTGATCCCGGCTGGGCTCGAACCAGCGACCTCGAGCTTCGGAGGCTCGCGCTCTAATCCAACTGAGCTACGGGACCACGCGGGCGCGCATGCTAGCGGGTGAAGGCGCGCGCGCGTGGCACGCGCCGTCACGCCGCTCCGCCGACGTCGAGCGCCGCGCGGCATGTCGATTGCCGCCCGCCGAGCGCGTGACGGGCGAGCGGCGCTGCCGCCGGGGTGGGAGGAGCGAGTCGCTCGCCGTGAGGGAGCGCGGCTCGCGCGGGCACGACGATTCGACGTCGCGTGCCCAATTCGACCCGCGCTCGACATCTCGACTTCGTAGAAACCGCGCTCGACGCGCATCGCGACCGGAAGGAGGCTTCTTGGCAACGACGACCGCTGGGGATCGGCGCGAGCCGATGGACTTCCGCTCAGGAGGCGACGAGCAGACGCACGAGCGTACGCGCATCGTGCTCGATCTCTGCTCGACGCTCGGCATCGACCCGTACGAGCGAAGCGCCGCGCGAGAAGCGCTCGGGCGAATCGGCGGGCATCTCGTGCGCGTGCTCGCGCACATGCGCGCCGGCTGAGGAGCGCCGGCGCGGAGATCGCGTGGTGGGGCGTGCAGGGCTCGAACCTGCGACCTCCGCGGTGTGAGCACGGCGCTCTGCCAGCTGAGCTAACGCCCCGGTTCTGCGCGCACACGCGCGCCGAAGGCGTGGCTTTGTAGGCGAGAGGGATTTCTCGTGCAAGCGAGCGCCTCGTGTCTGGGCTCGCTCACGACCGCGGAAGCGGAGCGACCTCGCGCGCGACGCGCCGACTTCGCGCGAGCCGAAGGCTCACGCCTTCGGCTTGCTGCGCTCCGCCTGCTCTACCGCCGCGCCGACGAACGCGGTGAAGAGCGGGTGCGGCGCGAACGGCGTCGACTTGAACTCGGGGTGGAACTGGCAGCCGAGGAACCAGGGGTGATCGGCGAGCTCGACGATCTCGACGAGCCGGCCGTCGGGGGACGTGCCCGAGAGCACGAGGCCGGCACGCGAGAGGCGCTCGCGGAACTCGGGGTTGAACTCGTAGCGATGGCGATGGCGCTCGCTGATCTCGAGCCGCCCGTACGCCTCCGCCGCCTTCGTGTCCGGGCGCAGCGTGCACGGGTACGCGCCCAGCCGCATCGTCGCGCCCTTGTCGGCCTTGCCGCGCTGCTCCGGCATCAGGTCGATCACCGGGTTCGGCGTCTCGGGGTCGACCTCCGCGCTGTTCGCGCGCTCGAGCCCCGCGACGTCGCGCGCGAGCTCGATCACGAGCATCTGCATCCCGTAACAAATCCCGAAGTACGGTATGCGGCGCTCGCGCGCGTAGCGCACGGCCGCGATCTTGCCCTCGACGCCGCGCGAGCCGAAGCCGTGCGGCACGAGGATGCCGTGCACGCCGGCGAGCGCGTCGGTGTTGTCGAGCTTCTCGGAGTCGAAGTACTCGATCGCGACGCGCGTCTTGTGGGCGATTCCGCCGTGGTGGAGCGCCTCGTTCAGGCTCTTGTAGGAATCGGTCAGGTCGACGTACTTGCCGACCATCGCGATGCGCACCGTGCGCTCGGGGTTCCGCACCGCGTGCACGACGCGCTCCCACGCGTCGAGGCGCGGCTCGCCGGTCCAGATGCCGAGCACGCGCGTGATCTTCTCGTCGAGCCCCTCGTCGTGGAACGCGAGCGGCACCTCGTACAGGTGCTGCACGTCCTTGGCCGTAATCACTGCGTCTTCGTCGACGTTGCAGAACAGCGCGATCTTGCCCTTCACCGCGCGCGGCAGGAAGCGGTCGGTGCGGCAGAGCAGCACGTCGGGCGCGATGCCGAGCGCCTGCAGCTCCTTGACCGAATGCTGCAACGGCTTCGTCTTCAGCTCGCCGACGGACGGCACGAACGGCACCAGCGCGAGGTGCACGTAACAAACGTTGTCGCGACCGACGTCGGCGCGGAACTGGCGCACCGCCTCGAGGAACGGCAGCGCCTCGATGTCGCCGACGGTGCCGCCGACCTCGACGATCAGCAGGTCGCTGTTCTCGGCCGCCTTGTGGATGCGCGCCTTGATCTCGTCGGTGATGTGCGGGATCACCTGCACCGTGCCGCCGAGATAGTCGCCGCGCCGCTCCTTCGTGATCACCGCGTTGTAGACGCGCCCGGCGGTGACGTTGTTGACCTGGCTCGACACGGTCTTCGTGAAGCGCTCGTAGTGACCGAGATCGAGATCCGTCTCCGCGCCGTCCTCGGTGACGTAGACCTCGCCGTGCTGCACCGGGTTCATCGTGCCCGGGTCGACGTTCAGGTACGGATCGAGCTTCAAGAAGCCGACGCGCAGGCCGCGCGCCTCGAGCAGTGCGCCGATCGCCGCGGCCGAGAGGCCCTTGCCGAGGCCGCTCAGCACGCCGCCGGTCACGAAGATGAACTTCTTCGGGCGCGCGTTCATCGTTTCACCCCCATTTGCATCATCGCACCGCAGCCGGCCCTGCGCCGGCCAGCGCGTCGCGAATGCGAATCTCGTGGATCGGAACGAGCGGCGCGGGCAGCGCGTTCGCCGCGAAGTAACCCGTCGCGAGCGTCTCGTGCGGCGTGGCTGCGGCTCCGCTGCCGATCGAGTGCGCCTCGAAGCAAAGGTTGATCGCATGAACGCGACGCCCGTCGCCGTAATCGATCACTTGGCGCGTCGGATCGGAGTAGACGCCGATCAGCTTGCCGACGTCGACGCGCACGCCGGTCTCCTCGTAGACCTCGCGCGCGGCCGCGCTGGCGACGCTCTCGCCGATCTCGACGTACCCGCCCGGCAAACCCCAGTGTCGATTGTCGGAGCGCTGCATCAAGAGCAGCTCACCACCCGCGCGATCGCGCCAGACGACAGCCGACACGGAGAGGCGGATCGCCGTGGGGTCGCTGGCGAAGTACGAGCTCACGCCACGACCCCGTTCACCCTCGCGCGCGTGGCCACACGCTGCGCGCTGTGAGCGGCTCCCTCGATTCCCGCCCCCGAAGCTGGCGCGATGTACAACGCGGGCGCGTGGCAGTCAATTCCGATGAAGAAGATCGCATGCGCGCGAGATCTCATGCGCGCGAGCGAGGGCGCGCGGGCGGGGCGGAGGGGTCGCGAAGACGGGGTCAGACCCTGCAAACTTGCGAAGTTCGCGGGCGTCACTCTGGGCCTCGACTTCGAGGCGCACGGGCTTGGGTGGAGCCGGCGCGCGGCAGCTGGGCGTCGCTATGCGCGTCACGCCGTGAATTTCGTGACGCGTTGGCGTACGGCGTTAGCGGTGGCTACCGGCCCGCCGCTGCGACGCCCCTCCGCCCCGCCCGCGCGCCCTCGCTCGCGATCGGTGGCTCACGGCTTCGGGGACGGTTTCTCCTAGAACGCGGTGCGGCTCGAGCGCCGGCGAGAGCGCGTGAACCTCGATCGCGCCCCCGCGCTCAGCGCTTGGAGAACTGGAAGCGCGCGCGCGCGCCACGCTGCCCGTACTTCTTCCGCTCCACCTCGCGCGAATCGCGCGTCAGCAGACCGGCCCGCTTGAGAGGCGGCCGCATCGTCGCATCGAGCGACTGCAGCGCGCGCGCGATCCCGTGGCGGAGCGCGCCCGCTTGCCCCGCGATCCCGCCGCCGACCAGATTCGCGTGCACGTCGTACCGGCCCGCGGCGTTCACTGCTTCGAACGGCTGATTGATCAGCGTGCGCAGCGTCTCGCGCGGGAAGTACTCCTCGAGCGATCGGCCGTTGATGAAGTATTGGCCGCTACCGAGCGCGAGCCGCACGCGCGCGATCGAGCTCTTGCGCCGGCCCGTCGTGCGCGCGGTGGTCCGGATGTCGGGAAGTCGGGGATCAGCCAAGCGAGAGCACCTCCGGCCGCTGCGCATCGTGCGGATGCTTCGGCCCCGCGTAGACCTTCAGCTTGTCGAGCATCTTCCGGCCGAGATGGTTCTTCGGAAGCATCCCGCGCACCGCTTCGGAGACGACGCGGTCGGCATGCGGACCGCTGAGCAGCCGCTGCGCCGTCGTCTCCTTCACGCCGCCGCGGAAGCCGGTGTGGTGCCGGTAGACCTTCTGCTGCCGCTTGTTGCCGGTGAGCTTCACCTTCTCGGCGTTGATCACGATCACGAAGTCGCCGGTGTCGACGTGCGGCGTGAAGATCGGCTTGTGCTTGCCGCGCAGGATCGTCGCGACGCGCGTCGCGAGCCGGCCGAGCACCTGATTCTCGGCATCGACGACGAGCCAGCGGCGCTGCACGTCTTCGGCGCGCGCGCTCTTCGTGGCGCGATGCGCAGTGGCTCCCATGGATCCGGTCTCCTGAGTCCGTGCTGAATCTCTGAACGCGCGGCGGGCGGGCTGTGGCGGCGCTCGCCGGCGGAAAAAATTGGCGCGGACGAGCCGCGAGGCAGGTCCGCGCGAGGCGCGCTTTCTAGCCAAGCACGCTGGCGCCGTCAACGAATTCCCGGCTCGGAGCGCGGACTTGCGGCCGGTTCGGCGGCTGCGTCCGGGTAGCGCACCCATTCCAGGGTCAGCCCGCAGGCGGGCGCCGTGCGGCCGGCGGCCGCGCGGTCGCGTGCCGCGAGAACCTCGGCCAGCCACGCAGGGGGCCGTGCGCCCAGACCGACCTCCGCGAGCGAGCCCACCAGGTTGCGGACCATGTGCCGCAGGAAGCCGTCGCCCTCGACCGCGATGCGGATCTCTCCCCCGGATTCGCCGGCGAGGTCCACCCGCGAGAGCGTGCGGACGCTCGTCTTCACGGCCGAGCCCGCGCCGCGAAAGCTCGCGAAGTCGTGCGTGCCGATCAGCGCTCGCGCCGCGTCGCGCATTGGCGAGAGAGCGAGCGGCTCGCGCAGCTGCCAGAAGCGCGGCGCGCGCAGCGGCGAGGGCAGCTCGCCGTTCCAGATCTGGTAGCGATAGCGCTTCGCGATCGCGTCGCGGCGTGCGTCGAAGCCGTCGGGGCGCAGCCGTGCCTCGATCACCGCGAGGTCGGCCGGCAGCTTTGCGTTCAGCGCGCGGCGCAGCGTCTCGCCGTCGAGCCGCGTCTCGATGCGCACGGACGCGACCTGCCCCTCCGCGTGAACGCCGGCATCCGTACGGCCGGCGCCCATCAGCCGAATCGGCTCGCTCGAGATCTCGGCGAGCGCACGCAGCAGCTCGCCCTGCACCGTGCGCTCACCCTGCCCCTGCGCCTGCCAGCCCGCGAAGCCGGCGCCGTCGTACTCGAGCGTGAGCTGGAAGGTGGGCACGACCGGCGAGCGCCGCTCAGGCGCGGCCTGCCGTGCGCAGCTCCGCGAGCCGAACCGCCGCCTGCGCAGCGACGCGCACCGGATCGAGCGCGAGCCAGAGCAGGACGCCGTTCACGCGCGTCGGATCCGGGCGCACGCGGCCGACCAGCACGTCGCCCTCGCCCGCGGCATCGCGCAGCGAGGGGCCCGCGGGCGTCCCGAACACCCGCGTCCCGGCGGCTTCGTCGAGCGCCTTCTCGATCGCGGACGTCGCGACGGGCTGCTCGAGCTCGAGCGCGAGCTGGATGCCGAGGCCCGAGAACGTCGGCACGCGCAGCGCCGCGACCGAGAGCCGCACGCTCGGCGCGAGGCGCGCGAAGTCGCGCTGGCTGGTCGCCTCGCTCGCGCTCAGATCGCCGACGCCGATCGGCCCGGTCGCGGGCAGGCAGTCGAACGCGACGCCGTGCGTGAACGGCGTCTCCTCGGGCGGATCCTGCTGCGCGAACAGCGCGATCGTCTCGGCCTGCAGCGCGTCGATGCCCGCGCGGCCGGCGGAGGACGCGCTCTCGCAAACCGTGGCGATCACACGCTGCACCGCAGCGAGCCCGCTGAGCGCGGAGACCACGCGCGCGAGCGCGAGCGCGACCGGCGCCGGCGTCGCGAGCAGCGGCGACGCGAGCGCTGCCGCGCTCGGCGCGCGTTCGGGATCGAGCAGCGGGATCTCCTCGCGCGCCGCGCCGGCGCCGGAGAGATCGATGCACGCGACACGCTCGTGCAGCGCCGCGCGCATCCACTCGGGCGCCGCAGCGGGCGGCGTGCACACGAACGCGAGATCGAGCCCGGCGAGCGAGTGGTCGGTGACGACCGGCAGCTCGTGGCCGAGCCACTCGATCACCTCGCCGAGCGAGTGCTCGGACGCGACCGGCACCAGCTCCTGAATCGGGAAGCGGCGCTCGCCGAGCTGGTCGATCAGCTCGCGGCCGAGCGTTCCGGTCGCACCGACGACCGCGACGCGCAACAGCTTCGCGCTCACGACAGCTTCGCGAGCACGCGATCGCCCATCGCGCGGCAGCCGAGCGTGGGACGATCCTCGCCGGGCAGGCGCAGGTCCGCGGTGCGGTGGCCGTCGTTCAGCACCGCGGTGACCGCGTCGCGAATCGCGTGCGCGGCGACGGCTTGGCCGAGGCTGTGCTCGAGCAGCATCGCGGCGCTGAGGATCGCGGCGAGCGGGTTCGCGACGTCCTGGCCCGCGATGTCCGGCGCGGAGCCGTGCACCGGCTCGTAGAGGCCGATGCCGCCGGCGCCGAGGCTCGCCGAGGGCAGCATGCCGAGCGAGCCGGTGATCATCGCGGCCTCGTCGGAGAGGATGTCGCCGAACAGGTTCTCCGTGACGAGCACGTCGAAGCGGCGCGGCTCGCGCACGAGCAGCATCGCGCACGAGTCGACGAGCTGGTGCGCGAGCTCGACGTCGTCGTACTGCTTCGCGACCTCGTTCACGACCTCGACCCAGAGCTGCGAGACCTCGAGCACGTTGGCCTTGTGCACGTGCGTCACGTGCCTGCGGCGGAGCCGCGCGGCGTCGAAGGCCGTGCGCGTGATGCGCGCGATCTCGACCTCGTCGTAGACCATGGTGTTGCGGGCCTCGCGCCTGCCCGAGACCAGCGCGCGGCCGCGCGGCTCGCCGAAGTACGCGCCGCCGGTCAGCTCGCGGACGACCAGTAAGTCGATTCCCGCGACGATCTCGGGCCGCAGCGTCGACGCTCCGGCCAGCGCGGGGAACACCGTCGCGGGCCGCAGGTTCGCGTAGAGCCCGAGCTCCTTGCGGATGCGCAGCAGGCCCTTTTCGGGACGCGTCGCGACCGGCAGCGCGTCCCACTTCGGCCCGCCAACCGCGCCGAGCAGCACCGCGCGGCTCTGCTTCGCGCGCGCGAGCACCTCGTCGGTGAGCGGGGTTCCGTGCGCATCGATCGAGCAGCCGCCGATCAGCGCCTCCTCGAACGCGAGCGAGAGCCGGAAGCGCTTCGCGACGGCCTCGAGGGCGCGCACGGCTTCGCGCGTGACCTCGGGCCCGATCCCGTCGCCAGGCAGAACCAAAATCCGATGCATGTCTTCCTTCGCTCCGAGAAACGCAAGAATGCAGGGTCTGACCCCTACTTGCGTTTCGTCTAGATCCCGCGCGGCGCGTTCGCCTCGCGGCGCTTGGTGTGCCATTCGAGCTTGTTGACGGCCTGCACGTACGCCCGCGCCGATGCGACGATGATGTCGGTGTGCGCGCCGTGGCCGATCACGCGCCGCCCGCCCTCGCCGAGCGAGACGGTCACCTCGCCCTGCGCGTCCATGCCGCCGGTGATCGCCTTCACCTGGTACTGCAGCAGCTCGGCCTTGGACTCCGTCAGCTCGACGATCGCCTTGAACACCGCGTCGACCGGGCCGTCGCCCTGCGCGGTCGATTTGCGCGCCTCGCCGTTCACGAGGATCTGCACGGTCGCCTGCGGCGTCGCGAACGTGCCGCTCTGCACGTGCAGATCGCCGAGCACGAAGCGCCCTTCCTCCGTGACGACCGAATCCGCGACGATCGCCTCGAGGTCCTCGTTGTAGATCGCCTTCTTGCGGTCGGCGAGATCCTTGAAGCGCTTGAACGCGCGCGCGAGCTCCTCGCCCTCGAGCTCGTAGCCGAGCTCCTTGAGCCGCTCGCGCAGCGCGTGGCGGCCCGAGTGCTTGCCGAGCACGAGCTCGTTGCTCGGCCGCCCGATCGACTGCGGCGTCATGATCTCGTAGGTGATCGCGGCCTGCAGCACGCCGTGCTGGTGGATGCCGGCCTCGTGCGCGAACGCGTTGTCGCCGACGATTGCCTTGTTGGGCTGCACTGGCACGCCGATGATCGACGAGAGCAGCCGGCTGGTGGGATAGATCTCGGTCGTCTTGATGCGCGTGTCGAGCCCCTCGAAGTAGTCGCGGCGCGTCTTCAGCGCCATCACGACCTCTTCCATCGCGGTGTTGCCCGCGCGCTCGCCGATGCCGTTGACGGTGCACTCGACCTGCCGCGCGCCGGCCTGGATCGCCGCGAGCGAGTTCGCGACGGCGAGCCCCAAGTCATTGTGGCAGTGCAGCGAGAACGTGATGCGCTCGCTGTTCGGGATGTGCGCGCGCAGGTAGCGGATCAGCTCGTGGTACTCGACCGGCGTCGTGTAGCCGACCGTGTCGGGCACGTTCAGCGTCGTCGCGCCCGCGGCGATCGCGAGCTT
>Ga0187894_10001527_pt1 | contig 29573 bp, 31 predicted proteins | sample GBC1701081metaG_FD_136650 | JGI IMG/M metagenome (GOLD analysis project Ga0187894, IMG submission 136650) | White microbial mat communities from a lava cave in the Kipuka Kanohina Cave System on the Island of Hawaii, USA - GBC170108-1 metaG ...
CCCCTCGAGGGCCTCTAAAATTTTCCTGAAAAAATTCCATCAAATTTGTGCCTAGATTTTTGCAAAATTTGAGGGACTCAAATCTTGGATTTCACCTCCTCAAAGAGCCTGAAACCATTTTGAACAAGCAAAAAACAAATTGCATCGAATTCATGCGGTCGTGCTATGGAGTGAATTTCATAGGGTTACTTTCAAACTTTGATTTGCAATGTGGACAACAGAAATAGAAATCCTGACCATTGAATCTTGATTTTACCGAGTCTTCCTTCACTTCCATTCCACAGACAGGATCTTTTGGCATAGAATGGGTAATTAAAAGAGAAATTTAAGAACAAACCTTTACAATTGTAAAGTACCTCATTAAATAAATCGAAAACATACTATTCTGGTGGATAGTCAACACATAGAACCACCCGATCCAATGAAACACTGCCAAGTAGATAACATCAAAATTTGTACCAGATGTGGTTCAACCAATGTCAAAATAGATGGAGATACAATTACCTGTAATGATTGCAACGCGATTTTATGCTTTGAACACAAAGAATGACTCAAAAATCATGTTTTACAATTGTAAAGATGCTATTTCATATATCCGATGATTTTTAGTAAATAATGTTGAAACAAATCTGGAGTATCGCGTTATTTGCAATTATTGGCATAACTCTACTTGCATTTACATTTGCACAAAAAGCAGATGCTCAATCCATGATGCAAATGTGCATCGGTATGATGAATAAGGCCCCAAAGGATGTGACAATAAGATCCGCATCTTCCCAACTAGTAAAAACAGGACAAGAAGCAACCATAACTTTGTTAATCAAAGACAAGACAACCAATAAACCGCTTCTTGATGCCCAAGTTCCAGTCATGATAGAGCGAGGCCCCTCAATGTCAACAATGGAGATGGTGGGATCAATGATTCTTGCAGATCACGTAGGCCAAGGAAAATACCAGCTCAAGTTCACGCCAGACAAAAAAGGTGTATACACTATTCATACACACGTAATCCCGGATGGAAAGTCTATGATGAGTATGATGACTAATCATATGGATGTTGGAATAATTGCGAAATGATCTGGTAAAATCTTCAAATAGATTTTGAAAAAAGGTGATTATGTTTTATGGTAAAGTCAGGTAAAAGCAAACTCGTTATTGCAGGCATCACAGCTATTGTAATCGGAATAGGCATATCGATTTCGCTTTTTCAAAATGAGACTCCAGAATCAGATACAAACCAACGAACTATCTTCTGGAGACACATACATGGTTTGGGAATAGATCCATCCGATAGAAGCATTCTGTATATAGCAACACACGGGGACTTTTACCAGAGCATTAACGGTGAACCGCCACTCAAAGTAGATGAGCAAAGAGCTGACTACATGGCATTTAATGCGCCATATTCGCAAGGAGCTCCATTATATGCAAGCGGACATCCTGCAACTGGCGGAAACACCGGACTGATCAAAAGTGCAGATGGCGGAAAAACGTGGCAACAAGTTGCTACCGTGCTGGACCCGCCAGTTGATTTTCATGCAATGGGGATAAGCAAATCTGATCCGAATCTAATAATTGGTTTTGATAGTGCAGGAAGAGGTCTTTTCAAAACTATAGATGCAGGACAGAATTGGCAGACTTTAGAATTTCCTGATTACATTTCAGCACTTGCAATTTCTCCAAATGATCATAATATTGTATTTGCTGCAACTGGAAAGGGAATATACCAATCAAGTGACGGTGCCAACACATGGACGCAGATTGAACAATATAATGGACTGTTGGTATTTACACTCGCATTTGATGAAAATGGAACACTTTATGCTTCAACTGATACGTTTGGTCTTTCAAAATCCGTCGATCTTGGTAAAACGTGGGAAACAATCAACTCACCAAACCTTACCATAATGAGCATTGCAGTTGACGTACAGAACAATATCCTCTACATTGCTGGATATGTACCTGATGGCTTTCAAGAAGTCTACAAAAGCTCAGACAATGGAAACACATGGGATTTGATTGGGACAAACAAAGAACTGTAGTCCTATTCTTGTGCAATAAAAAATGTAGGAAGAGTATTGTAAGCCACACAATGACTCAGAAAAAGCTATAGTTCTGTTAGGCATACAAAACTCAAGAATTGAAGGACAAATCAAAAACGAAAAGTCCTTCAATAGTAAAAGGGACACAAACCGATGATCATGGTCGCCTCGAGGGCCTATATAATCCAGGTCGAAGACGTTCTTATTTACTCTCAGAATTTTTTGTATTGATGCCTTCGGCCAGAACTATACCTTAGAAATTCTCATTTTGAGAGATTTTTTATTGATAATAGATTCGTTGGTCTACCCACCGGATCATCTATTCTGTGATTAACTAACATATCTAATTTATCAAATGGAAAAAGACCAAAAAGCATCTCGAAATAAACAAGTATCAGATGTCATCCCAAAGCTATACGAAACTGATGAAATCCCAACTGAAAAGAAAATAATCTACCAAAAATGGAACCTAAAACAAGTCAGTTTTTACTGGCTTATATCAGAACTTGATAGAAAAGAAAATCTGGCCTTTGGCTATGCAAATCTGAATGATGACACCTGCGCAGAATGGGGCTACATCAGCATACAGGAACTAATCGATAACGGTGCAGAACTAGACAGAACTTGGAAGCCCTGTACTTTTGAAGAGGCACAAAAAAGAATTAGAAAAATCTAAAAAATACCGTACTTGCTTGATTCCATTTCCTCTTTTATTGCAAGCTTTACCCTAAGGCTTTTCTGCTCCATTTTTTGACCAAGCCAGGAAAGAAACTTTTTTTCCATTCCTTTGCCTTTCAACCTGGCAAAGTCTGCACCCATCTGGTCTGATAACTTCTGAACCATTCCTTCGCGCACGGAAACCACGTAAAAATGCCAGCCAAAGGCAAACTCTGAATCAGTAACTACAAAGCCATCGGTTTCATGTACCATTTCTTCAAGACGTGCCAAGGTGCTTGTTATCTCCTTGCTAGACTTGTCATAATCGGTGGCCGAAACGTTGATGTTTATTCTGCCGTTCATAACAGTAATTGGTCCCTATAAAATAAAAGGCTCACTATTTTATGAGGTGGTTTACCTCTATGTTGAAAAAGTTCTGCAAGATCTCAGCATACGCCTTGACAGGAGCCGGAACCTCCTTAGTACATGACAGACCGAGATTTCTTGCGTTAATCCAGATCATCATCGTCTGAAGTATGGTAAGGAATCGGTCGTTTCCAGCCTCTGGCGAGCCAACTGCCTTGGTGTACCTTTCAGCAAACTCCCAAGCTGTGGTAAAATCAATGCACTCTGTCTCAAAAATTTTGATAAGCTGCTCCTTCATGCTGACAAGCTTGAACGGCACTTCATGCAAAATATACGGAAAGCTCACTTTTTCCGGCATCACTTCTGGCAGGGGATCAAAGATTGTAATTATCTTGCATCCAGGTTTTAGCTTCAAAAACTTTGAAAACATTTTTTCTGTTATGGACATATCTGAAAACCAGAAAAGAATCATGGTTGCATCTGACAGATCAGATTCAACTATATCCTGGCATCTTATTTCCGCATCAAGATTTTTTTCCTCAAGAAGATTTCTTGCCTCTGCCACTTTTAGCGCGTCTTTTTCTATTCCAACTGCCTTTCTGACTGAGAATTCCTGTAGTGCTATTGCAAGGCTATTCCCATTGCCGCATCCAAGATGGTAAAATGTGTCATTTTTGCCAAGCTCGGCAAATCTGAAAATATCACGGATCGAGTCGTCCAAAAGCTGGACCTCATCGCCAGTCATTATTGAAGGCGGCAAGGACGCAAGATATTCTTCGATTTTCAATGTTACAAACTATCTGTTGAGAAATTTATTTCTAGTTCTTTATTCGCGTATGTTCTCTAATGCAGACACTGCCTGCCATAGAGTGACTCGCACATACGAAGGTAGGTTCGGGTCTTGCGTTATGTCATCAAGCCTGCTAATCGCATTGGCGGCCCTAATGGATACTGATTCAGAGTTGTTTTTCAGGTCCACAACCAGGTCTGTCAAACCTTTCTTGATGTTTTTTGGAGTGGTCGGATTTCCGGCAACTTGCGTTAGCGTCTGCAACGCGGCCTCGAATGATTTCTGGTTTTGCTCTTTTTTGTCTGCCATCGTATGCCTTATTCTAGACTTCAACAAAAACGTTGTCCGCCTCTATGACGGTTTTGTACGATTTCAGGTCCCTGACCTTAGCTGGGAACTTTTCCAGCTTGCCGCTTTTGCAATCAAACTTGGCGCCGTGCCATCCGCAGGTAATCACGTTTCCCTCAAGCACGCCTTCTGCCAAGCTTGCCCCGGCATGTGTACAGGTATCATCACATGCATAATAATTCCCGTCAATGTTTGCAACCACAATATCGCGTCCGTCAACGCTGACCTTTTGCATCTTCCCAGGTGTAATGTCTGATGTCTTTCCTACGATGATCTTTCCCATGGTTCAAGCTTGACTATGATTCTTAATAATTTTATTGCACGAATCGTACGGTATTTTCAAGCATTCCAAGTCTTTCTATTTCCATCTCAATCCTGTCACCGTCTTGCAAGTATACAGCGTCTGGCTTGTTGAGCATCACGCCGGCAGGCGTGCCAGTAGAAATAATGTCGCCTTTTTCAAGCGTCATTACCTTGCTGAGCTTTGAAACAATCGACGGGATTTTGATGAACATTTGTGACGTGGTAGAATCCTGGCGCAGGACACCATTCACCTTGGTCTTTAGCTTGAGGTTCTGGGGATCTGGGATTTCATCTTTTGTGGTGATCCACGGGCCGCACGGAGCAAACGTGTCAAATCCCTTTGCCCTGCCAAACTGCTTGTCTTGGGCTTGGATATCCCTGGCAGAAACGTCGTTGAAGACCATATATCCAAAAATCTTGTCTACTGCGTCTTTCTCATCTACGTTTTTGCAGTTCTTACCAATTACAATTGCAAGCTCGACTTCATAGTCAAGCTGCTTTACAAATCTGGGGCACACTATTTCGGAGTTTGTGCCGTTTAGTGTGGTCCTTGGAATCAATACGATAGCGGGATCCTTTGGCGGAGTCAGGTGCTGTTCTTCAGCATGGTCGATATAGTTGAACGCAAGGCAGACAACCTTTGGAGGATTGGGAATGGGGGCCAGGATTTTTGCATCAGATAATTTCACAGAATAGTCCAGCTTGGGGTTCTGCGATACCACTTCCTCGTACCACCCGTCAAACAAAAACTCCTTAATCGAAAGAGGAATCGGGATTCCAGTTTTTGATATGATCTCTTCTTTGGTGGCAATCATGCCGTCCTTGACAAAGCCATAAGTCTCCTTGTCTGAAATCAAAAACCTGCCAATCTTCATTATTCCATCACTTGTGCGTGTAAATTGCCTGCAGCAGCGAGTCCTTCCTGCAGTAGCCAAATCTTACGAATTGAATCTCCTTTCCCTCTTTTAGCTCTGAATAGTGAGGCTCTGTAAAAACGTTGATCTCATCTAGGCTTTTCTCGTTGAATTCCTCCCCAAAGAAAAGCTGGCTTGGAATGAGTATCTTGATTTTCTGGGCGTTTTTCTGCGCGACCCAGTGTATCTTTGGTATGTTTCCTATCATGTCGTCACCTGCGAATTCGCCCTCGACAGGATCGATGCCTGTGATCTTGATGTTACCAAGGCCCATGAATCGGAGGGTGTCACCCTTGTTCAGGTTTGCAACGTCTTCTTCTTCTACATAGAAGTCCTCGCCCAATTCTATGGTCCTAGTGCCCATGTCCCTTGTAGGGTGGTTGGGCATCTTAATTACACTGGGAAGGCCACGGACTTTCATCCCAGCTGGGTTCTTCACCATATGCAGCCGGATGCTCTCAGGGTCGACTATCTTTCGATTAAACGACTCTAGGGTTTCAAACGGTGCCAGCGTGTCGGCCTTTGTAAATCCCAACGAAAGGACGAACTTGCGGATTGCGGCAGGCCTGATTCCACGCCTTTTCATCGATTCCAGCGTTGGCAGTCTGGGGTCGTCATACCCTGAAACCTTCCCCTCCTCTATCAGGGGGCGTAAGATTCTCTTTGATACTGGCATCCCCTCAAATCCTAGTCTTGAAAACTCCAACACCTTTGGCTTTCTCATTCTCAGCCTATCCAGAATCTGGTAGTACAGCTCGTTTCTGAGCTCGTACTCTTTTGTCCTAAAGGCGTGTGTCACCCCGTCGATGCTGTCTTCTATTGCAACTGCAAAGTCATAGCTTGGCCAGACCCTGTATTTGTCCCCAAGAATAGGATGCTTTGTTTCTATTATTCGAAACATTACGGGATCGCGCATCACCGTGTTCTGTGATGACATATCGCCCCTGTACCGGACGATTGCCTCGCCCTGCTTGAATTTTGAGAACATCTTGTCCCATCTTTCCTGGTTTTGCTCCAAATCACCCATGCTACACTTGCATGGCTTCATGTCCCGCCTGTTCTGGGATATGACATCCTGCTTGCAGGTGCATACGTAAGCATAATTTCCATTTAGCATCTCCTGGCATTTTTTGTACAATAATTCGATATCATCAGATGTGTTCTTTACCTGATCATACTTTACCTCAAGCCAGTCAAGGCCTACCTTGATTGCGGCATAATATTCTAAACGCTCGGCATCGGGGTTGGTGTCATCAAATCGCAAAATGAGCTTGCCACTGTACATTTTTGCATATTCCTCGTCGATGATTGCAGCCTTTGCGTGGCCTATGTGCGGATATCCGTTTGGCTCTGGGGGAAATCTCGTCACTACCTTTCCATGCTCTGCACCCTCAAGGGGAGGCAGGCCCTCCCGTTCTTCTTGCTTTTTTGGCTTTTCTACTAGGATATCTGGAAATTCGGATTCTGCCTGTTTTTTCTGCTCGTCAAACGACATCTTGTTTATAGATGACACGATTTCCATAATCATCGGAGCTATTTCTTTTACCCGGGTTCGTAGCGACGGCTCTTGGCCAAGAATCTTTGAGAGCACTATCTTGTCCTGGGTTTTTCCGCCGTGTTCTATTGCGTTTTGCAGCGCTAGCTTTCGTATTTTCACTCGTACATCTTCACTCATTCTAAAGGCTCCTTGTCACGACAAAATCCAGTAGTGTGATCATTTCTTTTTTTGCGGGCCCATAATATGTGGACAGAGATCTCTTTGCCTTTTTGGCGTATGAAAACGCGGCCTCTCTCACATCTTCCTCGATGTCAAGTGAGCGCATCACATCAACTGCCGATACGATGTCTTTTTTTGCGGCCCTGGAATTTCCAAACACTTTAAGGATTTTTCTCCTTGACTTGGGGCTTGCCTTTCTGATTGCCATGAGGATGGGGAGTGATTTCTTGCCCTCTCTGAGGTCGTTTCCGACTGGCTTTTTTGTGATCTTTGGGTCGCCCAAAACCCCGATGTAATCATCTGTAATCTGGAATGACACGCCTAAGTTGCGCCCAAACGAAGCTAGGTTTGCAATGTCTCTTGGCTTTGCGCCTGCGCATATTGCGCCCATTGCGCACGAGACCTCGAAAAGAGCCGACGTTTTTTTCTCAATCATTGTGATGTATTCTGGTTTTGTCGGGATTTTTCCCCCCTCTGCCATCTTGATGTCAAGGACTTGGCCCTCGCAAACGTCAACGCAGGCCTGCGCGAGCCTTGAAACCAATCTTGATGAGATTTTTTCGTTTGGCACGTTTCTGATGGATATAGTCTCAAACGCCTTTGAAAATAAAACATCCCCAGCCAGAATTGCAAGAGGCATGCCAAATCTAGTGTGGACAGTAGGGACACCGTGCCTCATTTCGTCGTTGTCCATTATATCATCGTGAACTAGGGTGAAATTGTGAATCATCTCTATTGCGGCAGCTGCTGGCATCGCCTTTTGGATTGACCCGCCAAGCATCTGGCAGCTTTTAATCACAAGATACGGCCTGAGCCTCTTTCCGCCATTTACTATGAGATGGGCTGATGCCTTGTACAAGTCGGCAGGCTTTCCGTTTAGCTTTTTTCCAAGATACTTGTTTACAGTTTTGGCGTTTTTCGGTAGGGTTGTAGTCATTTTATAATTCTCCAGTTGTCTGTGGGAAAGTGATGTTTGAGTGATTTTTCAAGTACCCTGTTGGTTCCATCTCTCATCCATTTATCAAAGATCTTTTTGTGCTTTTCAATCATTGCTGGATCGGATTCTGAAAGAAAATACAGGGCAACTATCATCCAGGGGCAGTAATTTTGCGGGTTTTTCTCCACGTCTGAAAACAAGTCGGTGTCTACCCACTTTGTCTCACTTATCTCATCATGGACTAGCTTTATCTCAAATGACTCGTCTACCGTCCCAATCAGGGTACCGCAGATCTCGTTTTCAGAACCAATGTCTTTGTACGGAACATGATACTCGAACTTGAACAAATAGTCGAGCTTGCAGCCAGAGCCAATTTCTTCTGGGAGCCTGCGCTCGGCTGAAGACACGTACGTTTCGGTCTTTCGCGGGTGGCTTGCAACCGTTCCGTCCCAGTCTCCAGGCCAGAGCATCTTGGACTGGCTGCGCCTTGTGAGTAAGAGCTTTCCTTTCTTGTTGAATAAAAGCACGGTAAACGCTCTGTGCAGCTTGCCGTTTGGGAGGTGACACTTTACTTTTTCCTCAAACCCTATGGGGTTGTCATTGCTGTCGACTAGTATGAGCATCTCTGTCATTTACTTGCCTCGGAATAGCGTCCCCTCAAATTTTCCCCTTTGCGCCGCGGCAACGATTCGCTCCGGCTTGTTTCCGTTTACAAAGAAGACCGGCAATCCCATCCTCGAGATTGCTGTTGACTCTTCCACCTTGCGCTTCATACCGCCAGTGACGTCCATAGGTATGTCATCAATTGATACCTGGTTGTTTTTCATTTCGTAAATCAGATCCTTTTTCTTAAAATCAGAATACAGGCCGTCGACATTTAGTACGAATATGGATAACCTTGGCCGCAGCATCTTTGCCAGGATACTCATTATCTTGTCCCCAGAGAGAATGTAGGATTTTTTCTCTCCATACCATAACGCGTCTCCGAATGTGATCGGAATGAGGCCGGACTCGGCAATTTTTTTTATCTCACTTACTTTTTTCAAAATGGGCCTGTTCCCTGACATAAAGTCAGTCGGCGGCAAACAGTACGGGTTTAGCCTTACTCTTGCAAGACAGTCAAGAATTATTTTGTTTAGCTCAACCATCGAGTTTTTTACCACTGCTACTCCGTGCGGATCATATCTGGCAGGCTTGGTATGCATGTCATACTTGACTGACCAATAGTGGCCAAACGAGCCCCCGCCGTGCACAATTATGACCGACTCTCTTATCTTTTTTAGCTGTCTTGCTATTCTCTGTATGGTTGCAATCCTTGGGGACAGAGGTCTTTCCTTGTTTGTGATAATCGAGCCTCCAAGCTTGATGAGGATCATAAAGTCTATCCAAAAACAGACAATTAAAAAGTATAGGCATGCGCACAAAATGGTTGTAAAACTAATCAGAATTTGGAATTCCACTGGTGTGTTTTTTCAGATATGAGTTACCCAGTGTTTTTTACATTTTTAGAGAATTTTTGCATAAAACGCTGACAAACACTGCTTGCACGTTATCCACGATTTTTAAGAAAAATTTACAATTTCTTTCAAAAATAGTGGATAACGTATATGCCATTTTAGGTGAACATTACTTCGTGATAATAATACAGAATTTCCATCTGCTTAAACTGTTTTTTGAACTACCCTATCTCGTTTACCAAGCCCAATTCTACCTCATTTTCGAATTTTGTTTTTCCGATAAACACAACATATTCTATTGTTTGATCCGTATACACAACGTCGGATTCCTTCCAACAACCAAGAGTAGGACTGTCTACAGACAATCCGCCATATTTCTCAATAAAATGATTTTTCATTAGAACATATTCATCTGGGCTTACCAATGATCCATCGTTATAAGATGTTGGGAATTTGAAATGTGATTTTATTTTCTTTTGGAACCGTGACAACTCTTATAATTTCGTGTAAGGAATGTTCAAGCTGGTTAGCGTTTCACATTGTTTTCTGGAAACAAAATAATCAGTTTTTGATACTGCTTTGAAAGGTTGACCGGATTTCATCAATGCGGAAACACCACTCACTTCTACCTGAGGATCAAATCTTATTCTTCTGCACGTATTTGTAATTTGTTCTGCCATTGTGACTAAACTATCGTTGAATCGACATTTAAAGAATAGTAGAATTTTTAATTTTTTCACCTTTCATTATCCACTCCAACCGTGTCAATGTTGGCCGCAAAACATTCGTATCCTTTTGAATGCAAAACATTCAGCGTCTTGTCCATGTTTTTGTTATCCACCAAAGCGATGATGCATCCGCCGTCCCCGGCGCCGGTAATTTTTGCGCCATAGGATACGCCTTTTACCAAATCCAGCATGGAATCAAGGGTCTCGTTTGATACCCCAATCTTTTGCAGGTGCGCATGGTTCACCAGCATTTTCTGCCCGAGTGATACCACATTGTCTTTTTTTAGGGAATCAAGTGCCTCTTCTATCAGCGTGGACTCGTTCTCGCAAAGAACAGAAAATGTATCGGCTTCCTTTTCCTTGAACTTTCTCACCTTTGCTACCACCTCGGCAGTGGTGTGCGTAATCTTGGAATTTGCAATCACGAGCTTGAACGTGGGTTTCAGATCTATCTTCTTGATTCCGTTTTTGCTGTATTCCATTATTCCTCCATATGTGCAAACATGGGAATCGGCGCCAGACGTGTTTTTGAAGATTGTTTTTTCCGCATCTATTGCAAGGTCAAGTATTTCTTGTTTTGACGGTTCTGAGAAAAGGCCCAGAATCGAGCTGGCGGCAGCAACACAGCATGCAGAAGACGAACCAAGGCCAATGCCGGCCGGAATCTCTGACGTAATCGTTATCCTTACCCCGGAATGTGACTTGAACTGCCCGAGGATTTTTTGTGCAAGAAAAACAACCGGCCTGAACACGGAATCGACGCTTTTCATGTCCTTGTTTTTTGGAATGGAAATAGAGCCAAGATCCGAGATTATCTCTATCTTGGCATCCTTTGTAAGCTCAGAGTATATTGTGATCCTCTTGTTTATGGAGCAAAGAACCGCCTTTCCGCCATATACAATGAAATGCTCGCCAAAAAGAATCACCTTTCCGGGGGCAGACGATACTGACTTCAAGTGAACACTATGGAGGCGTACCCGACAACGGAGCTCTTCTCCCCTGAAACATCGCCGCTGGTAGCGTACTGCAAAAGCCTGCCCTGTCTTGCGCCTAGCTCCTTACATGCAACCATGGTCGAGGCAATTGCCCCGTAACCGCACGCGCTCACCCTCCTTTGGTTTAGTGTATGGTAGAATTTTTCCACGTTCATCTCAAGTATTGGCTCTATCAAAGCTTTGTCCTGCGCATGAGCATACTCGTTTTCCTCATAATGGGTAAAGTCAGACGAACCAATTATGATTGATTTTTTCTTTTTTGCCAGTTTTGCAATGGCGGCACCAACCTCCAGAGCTGAGTCATGATCCTGGTCGTTTAGTATTATTGGAAGGATCTTGAATGATTTTCTGTAAAACTGGAGCATCGGAACCTGGACTTCAATACTATGGTCTCTGGTGTGAGAAAAATAATCAATCTCGATCAGCTTTGTTATCCCATTGACAAATTCTGCTGCATCCGAATCCACCTCTATATCTCCAAGGGGTGTTTGCCATGAACAGTCCTTCATGGTTGCAACATTGCATCCAATGCCCCAGTGGTTTGGGCCTAAGATTATCGCAAGCTCAAAGTCCTGGTTTGCAACCGAGGCAAAAGAATGTGTGGCAACTGGGCCTGAGTACATGTATCCTGCATGGGGGCAGACGGCCCCGTAGATTTTATCGCGAGAGGATGATTTTCCAGATCCGTACTTGTGCGAAATGCAGTGTCTGATAGAGTCTTCGAGTTCGTTTTTCTCTTTTGGGTAGAACATGCCAGCAACGGCTGGTGTTCTAATACGCATTTACTCTATTTCCTCTTCTGAAATCTTCGTCTCAAAGTCGTCGATTTCGTATTTCATTGGGTCGTTTTCGCCTAGCTGCTTTTTCTCAATTAGGATTTCCCTTGCAAGCAACCAGAAAACAGTGGCAAGTGACTTGCGCCCCCTGTTGTTTGCGGGAATGACTACATCAATCATTGATGTGACGTTGTCTGTGTTTGATATACCGATTACCGGGATTCCTGCGTTTGTCGCCTCGATTATTGCTTGGGAGTCGACTTGGGGATCGGAAATTATTACGAGCTTTGGCTCTGTGTAAAATGGAAGCGAAGGGTTTGTCAGGCTTCCTGGCATGAATCTGCCCAGCATCTTTTTAGTGCCAGTCATCTCGCAGAATCTTTCAATTGGTGTAATGGCATATTCCCTTCCAGAACAGACAAGGATCTTGTCGGCATCTATTCTGGTGGTGAATTTTGCGGCAGTCTTTATCCTAGTCAGGGTTTTGTCAAGGTCAATCATGTATAGGCCCTCAGGGCTTGCCTTTGTGATGAAAGGCTGCATGAACGTGGTCTTGACAGTAGTACCAACTCTGATTCCAGTGGATAGGATCTTCTTTTTGATGTCTTGTCCTTCTACCTGCTCACTCATATCGATTTTAAACCCCAGCCATCCCGTCTATTAACCTATGCTCTGATAGTCTAATGATTTCGTTTAGTTTTGCAACCCTCTCGCCACCGACAACTCCGACCTTTAGCATCTTGGAGCCGGTCGCAATACCAATATGTGTTATCTGACTGTCATTTGATTCGCCTGACCTGTGCGACGTGATTAACCTGATTTTGTTTTTTGTAGCCACTTGGGCAAATTCGAGTGCGTCATACAGGCTTCCTGCTTGGTTTACCTTGAGTATCGCAGAGTTGCACGACTTTTTTGCAATTGCCTTTCTGAGGATTTTTGCGTTAGTCACGGTAAGGTCGTCACCTACGATGAGTATCCTTGGGAACTTTTTTGCAAGCTTTGCCATGTCGGAAAACGCCTCCTCATGTACGGCATCTTCTGCGTAAACCAGCTTGTATTTTTCAATTATTCCTGCAGCAAAGTCAATCTGTTCTTCCGGTGTGTTCTCAAAGCCTGCCCGTTCATAGACGTATTTTTTCTTTTTCTCGTTCCATTGTGTGGACGATGCAAAATCAACTCCTAGTGCCACCTCTTTTCCTAGAGTATAGCCAAGATTCTCGATTGCCTGTGCTGATAGTTCCAGCGCCCTTTCATTGTCAAGCTCTGGCGCCCATCCACCCTCATCACCCCTGCCGTTTGTAAAGCGGGGGTTGTCTTTTTGCAAAACCTTTCCCAGCTCCTTGTGGACTGCCAGATTCATCTCGATTGACTCCCTTGGAGTCTTTGCGCCAATAGAGCAAACCAGAATCTCCTGAATGTCAGGTGTGCCAGGACCAGCATGCGCCCCACCACCTAGGACATTTCCGAGTGGAAACGGAAACCGCCATTTTTTCGTCTTTGATATAACCTTGAACATCGGCTCGCCAAGCGCCCTTGCGGCAGAATCCACCGACGCTATGGTAAGTGCATATGCAACTGCCCCACCAATCCCGGAATAGTTTGACGTCTTGTCTATTTTTCTAATTTCCCTCTGGATTGACTTTAGGTCGTCTGATTCTAGGCCGATGAATCGTTTGATATTTTTATTCAGAACTTGGAGGCTTTTTTCCGGCTTGTTGTCTGCAAAGCTCTGTGCCTCGTATTTTCCGACGCTGGCCCCTGATGGTGCGCAGGCTCGGCCAAGGTGCTTTTTGTCAGAAATTACATCTACCTCTATTGACTTGCTGCCCCTGCTGTTGTATGCCAGTCTGCCTCTTACCGACGTGATTAGCGGCAAACCTACTCTAACTCAGACTGGACTTCCAAGTATCGCCTTTGAATTGCCTCGTAAAACGGAATGATCTGCTGGATCGTTTCAACGGTTGTCAGCATCATTCTCCTGCAGCAATATCTCTTGAAACCTAGAGAGTCTAAAACCTTGGACGGTTCCTCGCCTGTCTTTATCCTGTTTTGGTATTCATCATGTCTGTCGGCAATTAGATTTCCACAAGTAAAACATCTTATCGGAATTAACACGAACTGGAAAAGTAAGTAAGGTTATAAAAACCAACCATGGAGTTTTGCTGCGGGAGTTGCCAAGCCCGGCCAACGGCGCTAGCTTGAGGGGCTAGTATCTTAGGATTTCGTGGGTTCAAATCCCACTTCCCGCATTTTTATTTACATGTCTTAGATTTTGCACCATTCTTTCCCTTCTGCATAAATGCATGACGATGGATTGTGCCTTTTCACGATGTGGGTATAATTCGCTCAAGATCCGTTTTACCCTTGAACGTGATAATGATACCAATGAACGACGATATAGAATCTAAATCAATTTGATATTGGAATTACTTCGATAAGATTAGCTCGTGTACATATTGCCAAGATAACATACGAGGCCATATTGGGGCGCATAAAAAAACTGCAGCCAAAGTTGTAAAAAAAAACTCAAATAAACATATTCTGAAATAATGCCAAGTTTCTGAACCTACTTTTTAGACTTCATGTTTTTGATTAACTCTGAGCGCCTGATCTCTTCTGTTATTGCTATTCTAGTTTCCTCAACCATAATCCTTGCAACATCAAGCTTCTTTCTTACTTCTTTTACTATCTTATCAAAATACGCAAAGGGGTACAGCTGCAGATACAATTCATCCATGGTATCAAAGATCTTTTTTGCCTCGTCTGCCTTTCCCGTTCTTATCTTGTCATAGACATTCCTTCTAAGCTCGCCAACGCAGTCAAGCAATCCAAGTACATACGATTCTTCCTTTACGTTGAGTGATTCCACACTGGGGACAGGCCTGTTCTGAAGAATCGACAGCAACGAAACTGCCTCGACGTATTCCTGCTCTGGCATCATGAGATACTTGTACAGGTCCCCGCTTGCCTTTTTGCGGTACTGCTCTAGGAGCTTTCTTGCTGATTCTATCTTTTTTGCTGCCGCCTTTACGTCTTTTTTGTGACATTCTATAATGGACTCGCTGCACAAGATCACTATCTGGCGGGTGTTTTTGATCAGGTTCTCGCGTTCCTCGAGGCTTGACTCGAGTGATCTTGAAATCCTATCAAGTGATTTTTTGGTAGAGTCCAACATGAATCAACCACGAAAAACTAGCATAAAGTTGTTTTCTACACTTAAAATTTATTTGATGTAGCAAATTGGTCATATCATGGAAATCACCGTAAAGCAGATGTATCAAATCGAGGAAAACGGTCATCAGATGGGATTTCCACGACAGCTGATGATGGAAAATGCCGGTGCATCGATGGTTAAGCACATTGTGACAAAATTTCCAGAACTTGAATCAAAAAAAGTGCTAGTCTTTGCAGGCCTTGGCAACAACGGTGGCGACGCGCTCGTAGTGGCAAGACATCTGGCAGGATATGGAGCAAAGGTGACAGTGATCTTGCTTGGCAATCCGCAGGACATCAAGACCATAGAATGTAGGGCGAACTGGCATCTCCTTGAAAAGATGAAATCAGTCAAGCTCGGCTTTGATTCTAACGATGCGTCAAATTTTGATACTGATATAATAGTAGACGGAATACTCGGGACCGGCATTACCGGAACAATCCGCGAGCCGCAGTCATCTGCGATAGATCTCATCAACAAAACAGACGCATTCAAAATAGCAGTGGACGTGCCGACAGGCCTAAATCCAGATACAGGAGAAACTGCGGACAAATACGTCAGAGCAGACGTCACCGTGACATTTCACAAAATGAAAAGGGGAATCCCAAAAAGAAAGGACCTCTGCGGGATAATCTTTGTAGAAAAAATAGGCATCCCGCCGGAAGCAGAGATTGGTGTGCTATGAGGGTGCACCAAATCGAGGTAGGCAACATGCAGAACTTTACCTACATTTTGGAAGACGAGGATACCAACGAAGCAATAATAATCGATCCATCGTGGAACCTAGACGAGCTTACGAGAATTATGGAAAAAAACGGCCTGAAAGTAAAATACATTGTAAACACCCACTATCATTTTGATCACACCATAGGAAACCAAACCATGGCGGACCAGACAAAAGCCCCGATAATCCAGTACAAGACCTCCACAATAAAGCATGACATCGCAGTTTCTGATGGAGACAAGATAACGTTTGGAAACTCGGAGCTAACAATATTGCATACGCCAGGCCATTCAAAAGACAGCATGTGCCTCGTGGGGGACGGAAAGATCTTCTCGGGGGACACACTATTCGTCGGTGCTTGCGGCCGGGTCGACCTTCCAGGGGGAGACGCAAGGGAAATGTACCACAGCCTGTTTGACATTTTACAAAAGCTTGACGATAATCTGGTCATGTATCCGGGACACAACTACGGCTCTGCTCCTACTGCGACACTTGGGAACCAAAAAAGGATGAACTTTGTAATGCAGCCAAGAACAGAGCAAGAATTTCTGGAAATGATGGGAACCAGCTAATTGCAAAAAGACGTTGAAATCCTAGGAGAGGAAAAAAACGGGATAAAATTCCTAGGATCGCTCCAGAAAAAACAGTTTCTTTTTTCACTTGTGATATCGTATACAGATACCTGTACTATACCTGGAATAACTGTGGCAGGAAAAAACCCAGCACTTCTTCAGTATACGCCACCAGCAGATGCCGAGTTTTTGAACTATGGATACTGCAAATGCATAAACGTAATCCCGATGACTCCTGACGGAAAGCCGACACCCGCCCTTTTGACAAAAACGGCGCTGGAATCAGCGAGCATCCCGAACATAGTTATCAACGCGGGAAGCAAGATATCGCCAAAGCTACCGTACTTTGAAACTGGCTTGCCATACGGAAAAAACATTGCAACAGAGCCGGCCATGTCACTTGATTCTGTTACGCATGCAGTAGAGCACGGAAGAATGATCGGCAGGAGCCTTGGCTCAACGACTGACTGCCTTGTGATTGGCGAGAGCATTCCAGGTGGTACTACGACTGCTCAGGCAGTCCTTACCTCACTTGGAATAGACGGCCAGGTGAGCAGCAGTATGCCAGAAAACCCGGTATCACTAAAGGCCGATGTTGCAAACATCGCATCGCGCAGGAATAATTCCAGGGATCCGTTCGATGTGATGGCAAACGCTGGAGACCCGATGATTTCTACTGTTGCAGGAATAATTGGCACGGCGTCGGCACAGACCAAGGTCATACTGGCGGGGGGAACGCAGATGGCAGCAGTGCTTGCAATATCAAAACAGACGGGGTACAACAAGGAAAACATCGCACTTGCAACCACCTCGTATATTATACATGACAAGACTGCAAACCTAGTTGACACCATAGACCAGATAGACTCGATACCGATTTTTTCAGTGGGCCTTGCACTCGAAAACTCCAAGATAGACGGGTTGCGCGCCTTTGCAGACGGCTTTGTGAAGGAAGGAGTAGGCGCGGGAGGCGCCTCGCTTGCGGCAATGCTAAAAGTCGGAATAGACTCCGAGCGCCTCTTGGGGCTGACAGAAAAACAGTATTCAGAAACTATTTCACAGTGACTGACTTTGCGAGGTTCCTTGGATAGTCGGGATCTGTGTTCTTTTCAATTGCGGAATAATATGACAGAAGCTGAATCGGGATTATCTCAATTAAGGGGTAGAACGGTTCATCGACTGTCGGGATTTCTATCCAGTGATCGTACACGTCGCTTGGTTTGTCGGAGATTCCAATTATCTTTGCACCCCTTGCTTTTATCTCCCGAGCGCTAGTCAGAGTATCAGAATAGGTAAAGTCGTTCGGGTTTATTATTATGACATAGACGCTAGAGTCCATCAGGGCAAGCGGCCCGTGCTTTAATTCACCGCCGGGGATTCCCTCTGCATGTATATATGACAGCTCCTTTAGCTTCAGCGCAGACTCCATGGCAATGGGATAGTGCACCGCCCTACCGAGAATGTAAATGTCCTGGACGTCTTTGAGCTCTTCTGCTATCTGCTTTATCTTTGTCTGATCGGAGAGAACCTTTGCGACAGATTTTGAAATCTTGTCGCCGTCAAGCTTTATGCATCCGTCGCAGAGCTTTTCAGTTATCTTGTAGATCGTACTAAGTTGTGCAGTGAAGCTCTTTGTAGCGGCAACACCAATTTCCGGACCGCAGTTCATGCCCATGATAAGTGATGATTCCTGGGCAAGAGAAGAGGTCAGTATGTTTACTATTGAGAGTATTTTTGCGCCGGACTTTTTTGCAATGTTTACCGCCTCTAGAACATCAGCACTCTCGCCGCTCTGCGATATGGCAATCAGAATGGAGTTCTGCTCTATTGCGTCAGGCGAGAACGAGACCTCGCTTGAAATTATCGGTTCTACCTTTATTTTTGCGTGCTTTTGCCACAGGTACTTGGCCACAAGCGCCGCGTTGTAGCTGGTGCCGCTGCCAGTGATGTAGATATTTTTTGAAATCTTGATAAAATCAGCCGCGCCAGATATTGCGTCCTTGGAGTTTTCCCCTGCCTGGATTATCGTGTCTGGCTGCTCTGATATCTCTTTTAGAGTAAAATGCGCATAGTCGCCCTTATATACGTCGGCAAACTCCTTTGAGACCTTGGTTATCTGATGCTTGACCGGGGCTCCTGTATAATCATAGATATGGATTCCGATCTTGTCAAGTATTACCAGTTCGCCGTTGTCAAGATATATCGCGTCGTCGGTTTTTTCTATAAATCCGAGTACATCGCTTGACAAAAAAAATCCGATCTTGCCGATTCCGATTATCAGCGGCTCGTGGTACCTGGCCGCAGCTAGTGTTCCGTTTTCAAACATTGCGACAAACGCGTAATGACCTTTCAGCTTTGTTGCGGTGTCAATCATGGATTTTTTTATGTCATGGCTCTGATCAAAATTATATTGCAGGAGATTTGCTATTGCCTCGCTGTCAGTCTGGCTCCTAAAGTTGTAGCCTTTTTTCTGGAGATCTGCCTTTAGATCATCGTAGTTTTCTATTATTCCATTGTGGACTATTGCCAGCTTACCTGAGCTGCTGGGGTGCGGATGGGCGTTCACATCAGTAACGTTTCCGTGCGTTGCCCATCTGGTATGGCCTATCCCGATGCTTCCTGGTAGGGCATCAAGGTGAAGCGCGTTGTTTACCTCGGAGACCTTGCCAACTCCCTTTCTGACTAGGATGTCATCTGATTTTGTCGCAACGCCGACACTGTCATATCCGCGGTACTCCATTCTTTTGAGCCCCTTGACCAGAATTGGTGCGGCAGCGCCCTCTCCATAATAACCGATAATAGAACACATTTTACGAAATATTTTAGAAAAATCAGGTATTTAGATATGTCTTGTTATTGCTGCGCTGGTGTGGCTTCTTCTGGTACAGGCTCTGGTGCTGGTGGAGGCGTGCTCTGCACCTTGAACTTGGGTGAGAGCTCGATACCTAGCTCTTCTACCACACTTACGATATACGATGGAATCGTGATTACTCTGTCTCCAATTGTTACATGACCATGGACGATTGCCTGTCTTGCCTGGTATGGTGTCTTGAACGAGTATTTTCTCTGGACAATTGTCTGCAGTCTGCGAGAAAGCAAGTCGTTGATCCCAAGATTCAAAACATCATCAAGTGTCGCGTCTTCTTTTACGAGACCGATTCTTGCAAGCGACTTCATCAGGATTGGTTCTTTTTGTTCTCTTACTTCCTGTCTTAGTGCCAATAATGATCTTGCCTGGTGTCTTACCCTTGACAGCTCAGTCCTTGCCTTCCAGAGCTCTCTTTTATTTTTGAGGCCGTAAGTTCCAAGTGTGTTGAGATCCTCCATCATGAAATCATAGTTTAGCGGACGCTTTGGTTTTCTCCAAACTCTGCTAGGATAATGTGGATCGCCCATTCTCTACACCTATTTCTTTGCCTTTGCATCGCCTGCTGGCTTTGCTGCTGGAGCTGCGGCTGGTTTAGCTGCGCCTGCCGCTGGTTTTGCACCGGCTGTTGCTGGCGCTGCTGTGGCTGCTGGTACTGCACCTGGTGCAGCTACTGCGGCAGCCCCCTCTGCAGGTGCTACACCTGCTGGCAATACCTTTCCGCCCTTCTTGACTCCAACGGATGCTCCCTTGCGTCCTGTCGTACGGGTTCTTTGGCCCCTTACCTTTAATCCATAAGTGTGACGAAAACCTCTCCAGCTGTTTGAGAGCTTTTCCCTTTCGATATCATTTCTCACTATGAATGCAACGTCTGATGTCAGGAGATGTGTGTTTGCGCCGGTCTCGACGTCCTTTCTTCTGTTGTAAATCCAGCTTGGGAAGTTGATCGATACAGGGTCTTTGAGGACTTTTTCAATTTGGACTACCTGGGAATCCGTTAGGAAGCCGATGTTGCTGTTTGGGTTGAGCCCAAGTGCGCCGATGAGTGCGTTGGCAAAGTTATAGCCTATTCCCTTTATCTGAGTGAGGCCTACTGACAGCTTCTTATCTCCCGGGATGTCTTTTCCCACAATTCTGACAATGTGCCTGTATTCTTGTACGGACAAGTATTGGGAAATCATTTTGGCCCCGATAAAAACCATACCTCGCAATTTAGCAATATTTTAACATCAATCCAACGTAGGAGAAACAATGGGAGATACTCAGGAACTGGTGACTCGCTCTTACAGCTCAGAGCCAAAGTACACGCAAGCCAAAGCCGGGATGCCAGAAGACTATACAGAAATAAAGACGATTAGGGATCTTTTGGAAATCAACTACAAGCTAGTCGACGCAAAAGATCAGCTAAGACAAAACCTAATCGCACTGATGAATGGCGGCGGCAAGAAATATCCAGGTATACTGGGATATGACGACGATGTCGTACCTGCACTTGACAGGGCGATTCTCTCGCGTCATGATGTGTTTTTGATAGGTCAGATAGGGCAGGCAAAGACAAAGCTTGTCGAGACAATCGCGACAAACCTTCTCTCACCAATTCCGATAATTGACGGCAGCATAACAAACGACTGTCCAATGGACCTGCCAGCGCAGGATCTCGCATCACTGCTTGAGGGCCAGGAACCAAATAGTATGTCTCCAAAATTCCACATCAGCCCTGAAAGCTCGCAAAAAATTCTTGATAACAAGCTGGACACGAAGATAGTGTGGGTTGACGGTCATCACAGGTTCCGGTATGTCCTTGCGACTCCGGACATTTCTGTAAAGGATCTGGTCGGTTACATTGACGCAATCAAGGTGGCAAAGAAGGGAGTCGAAATGTACAAGATCGATTCGTATTCTCCAGGACAACTGCTCCAAGCAAAGCACGGAATATTTTGCATCGACGAACTCCCAGTACTTGATCCAAGAAAACAGGTCGCGCTGCTGTCTGTACTGCAGGAGGGAAGATACACGACAGGCTCGTATCCTGTAGTCTTTGAGCCAAAGACCGCGTTTTTTGCCACTGCAAACCCGATAGACTATACACATTCAGGAAAAATAATAGAGCCGCTCTACGACAGGCTAAAGAGCCACATACACACTCATTATCCAAAAACAATAGAAGATGAGACGCTGATAATTCTGCAGGAGGCAAAAATCGTAAACTGCTTTGTACCGGCTTTCGTTCTAAAGACACTTGCAAGGCTAGTCCACAAGGCCCGCATCAGCTCCGAGATAAACCAGGCAAAGGGAGTGAGCGTAAGGTTTGGGATACACGGCCTTGAGCTCCTAGTGGGAGAATCCGAGAGAGCGCGAGCAATATCGCACAAGACAATCGCGGTGCCGAGGCACTCTGACATGCACTGTCTTTCACAGATTGCCAAGTTTGAGCTATCGGAAATTGACGACACCATTGAAAATCGCCAAAAAATATTCTCGCAGCTTCTAGAAGACGCAGTCAAAGAGACCTCGCTTGAATACCTGCAGGGAGTAACGCCAGAGACGCTGGAATCAATAAAGCAGGAGTTTTCCGGAAAAACATTCCAGGTGTCCCAAAAGATGGTCTGGCAGAATGGCCAAGCATCATACAAAAATCAGCTGCAGGGATTTGCAGATCTGGCGGGGCTGGTCGACTCGAAGCTTGTACAGGCAAAGGAAGAACAGGCAAACCTTGAGCAAAAACTAGCATCGGAGAAAATCGCAAGCAAAAACATCCAGCCAAGCGACAGAGCATCAGACGAGCTTAGGTCAGCATTCCTTGAGATAATTCTAGACGGGTTATACCACGTCACGCCAAAGATAATCGACAAAAAAGAAGCGGGCTATGTCGCAGCGTAATTTCGCCAATTTCGTCTATTATTCCGCCAAAGAAAACAAGGAGGGCGAAAAAAAATCGCAAAAACTCGACGAAAAAACCATGGACAAGCTTCTCCAGTCTCTGGTAACCCAGTCCATGCGTGAAAAGGCGCCAGCGTTTGGTGAGCTTGAGGGGATACTCCAGGGAAGCATACAGGAGCAAAGCCAGGACTCCTTAACAGAGTCCAAGTCTTCTGAGAGCCAACTGAGCGACGACACCAAATCCATCACAAAGTACCTGCTTGAGCACGGGTACCTCAGGGATGAAAAAAACTGGCTAACAAAAAAAGGATTCCTCGCTATAGGGACTCGCATATTGCGGGATCTGATGAACGAGCTAAAGTCAGGGGAATTCGGGCTACACGAAACAAAATACGTCGGAAACGGCACGACAATTCTTGACACCACCAAAAAATTCGAGCTTGGGGACGAACTGAATCTTCTCAACGTGCCGACAACAATATTGAACATGGTAAGCAGGATGACAAAAGAAAAAACAGATCTAAAGTTCCCTCTTGACATTGACATTGACGACTTTGAGGAATTTGAGACAGTAGAAGATGTTAGGGCTTCGGTGGTCTATTGCATAGACTTGAGCTCCACAATGAAGTCGTCGCTTACAAATTCCGGAATGAGCAGAATTGAGGCGGCGAAAAGGGCACTGTGGAGCCTTTACGTGCTGAACGATAGGTTCTTTCCAAACGATTCTATTTCGATTGTCGGGTTTGCCTCGATGGCATCAATAGTAAACCCATATGACATTCCGTTTCTCAAGACATACGACGCAAACGACGAGTTTCTACACTATACAAACTACCAGGCGGCGTTCCGGCTGGCAAAAAAAATCCTGCAAAAAAAATCGTCAACTAACAAGAGAATTGTAATGATAACTGACGGGCAGCCAAGCGCGTGTTTTGTTGATACCGAGTCGCAAAAAACAGCGATACTTGCAGAAAAGCCACACTCTAATTTTTACGTGCCGGATCCATCACTTGTCTCGAGAATAAAACAAGAGCGCAATATCAAAATTGATCAGGGCAACGGGGGACTAGTCTACCTCTGCTACCGCTACAAAAAGGTCGACCCAAAGGTGGATGAGCGTACCATGAACGAAGCAAAAAAGTGCAGGCGCGAAAACATCCAAATCGATTCTATAGTAGTAAGCGAGGAAACAGAGCTACTCACGTACGTGCAGGAGATGGAAAAGGCGCTCCAGGGCCGCACGTACCACATAAACCAGAACAACATGGACAAAGTCCTAGTCGTGGACTATCTGTATAATACCAAGAAATTATTAGGCGCAAAAAACGGCTGACCCACATGAGCGAAGACAAGGCAAAGATAGCAGAGACTCTATTCAATCCAGACGTGTCAGTAATAATGGCAGAGCTTGAAGACGGGGGAAAAGAATCGGCCGTTTTGTCTCAAAAGCTTGGAATACCAGAAGACGAAATCAAAACCCGCCTCTCGTACCTGATTGAAACAGGATTTGTCACAATGTCAGGATCTCCGCTCACATACAGCGCAGACTCTGAAAAAATATCCAAGTTCATGGAACACGACGAAAATTACAAGGAAGTAGTAGACGGACTGACAGAGCTTGACAGCTACCTAAACTGATTTCCTTCTGTCCTTTATCAGGTAAATCATCGCAATTACAAGGCCCACAAATCCTGAAACTATAATTCCCTGGCCCAGCACATTTAGAGCAAGGACTACTTTGTCTGGCATGTGGGTTAGGCCAATTATTACGGAGATCTCTTGGCCTGAATTTTCCAAGACGAGCTTGTACGTTCCCTTTGTCCTTATCTCAAATTGCTCCTCAGTTGAGGCCTGGTCTATTGTCTTTGAGGCAACTTGGGCCCCGCTCGGATCAAACAGCATTGCTTTTAGTGTCCCATCACCAAGCGAGCCTGCATGAACAACAAAGACGCCAACGCTGGCTATCGCAGGATCAAGATCCTTTGTCAGCTCAATCGGCGAGCCGTCCTTTAGCAGACCTTCAGTCACTGCCAAGTCTTGCGTTACAAACTTTGATCCATAATACGATGTGATCATTCCCGCTGCCACGAGTGTGCCGCCTATTAGCAGTATGATGTGGGACTTTTTCATCACTGCCTGCATTTTTCTGCCTCTATATTGGTATTTAGGCATAAAAAAGTTAGACTTGGCTAAAAAATTTAGCCTAGGCTAACTTTTAAATAAACAGAAAACGATCATTACAACATCTTGAAGTCATTTTCAAAGATGCTATCAATCCTAGTAGTAACTACGATCATAGCTGGACTATATTTTATATACCCAAACCTTTCCGATGCAAAGAACGAGGAAAAAAAGTTCGTAACCCATTCCGGCACAGTGATGAGAACTACAGGCGATGTCCTTGATCCTGTATATACACAGCAAACAGTCGAGTTTGATCCAGAAAAATATCTCCGCGAGTTCAACTATGGCAGAGTCTCAACACTAGATGACGGCAGAACGCTGCGCGAATTTACGATAATTGCAAACGACGACAAAATAATGGAGATCTCACCGGGAATATTTTACAATGTCTGGACCTTTAACGGGACTGTTCCTGGGCCGACCATCCGTGCAACGGAAGGAGACCTGGTGCGGGTAAAATTCATCAACGAGGGCTCAAAACAGCACACCATTCACTTTCACGGATTCCATCCGGCAGAAATGGACGGGGTTTTTGAGCTGGTGGGCGGTGGAGGCGGACAGTTCACATACGAATTCGAGGCAGGCCCAGTCGGAGTTCATCCTTATCACTGCCACGTGATGCCACTAGAGGAGCACATCTCGCATGGCCTATACGGAGTGTACATCGTCGATCCAAAGGAGCCAAGACCAAAGGCAGATGAGATGGTAATGGTCCTCAACGGATTTGATACCGACTTTGATACGGAAAACAACTTTTATGCCGCAAACACAATTCCGTTTTACTACCAGCACCATCCAATCCAAATAAATGCGAACGAGTTGATCCGAGTCTATGTGGTCAACATGGTGGAGTTTGACCCGATAAACAATTTCCATCTGCATGGTAACCTATACAATTATTATCCAACTGGAACATCGACTGTTCCCTCAACATTTACTGACATGATCACTCTATCTCAAACGGAGCGTGGTATTATGGAGTTTAATTACACATATCCGGGAAAATACCTATTCCATGCCCACAAGACGGAATTTACAGAAAAGGGATGGACCGGACTGTTCTTGGTAAGAGGAGCTGACTAATAATGGAAACTGCCAAGACCTCAAAGGCAAAAATCGTCTTTGCTGGAATAATCCCAATAATAATTCTAGTAGCAATGATTGCGTATCTTTTCGGCCCGGGCTCCAACCTTCTAAACTTTGGAACGGCGCTGCCGGAAATCACAATTGAACAAGTGCGTTTTGTAGGATCTGAAATACAGGTGGTCGTCAGAAACACAGGCCCAATCGACGTATCGATAGCACAGGCAGACGTAAACGACAGGATCCAGCCGGCCGCGATCGAACCTGACAAAAACCTGTCAAGGTTTGAGGCCGCAACTGTCAGGATACCATACGAGTGGAATGAGGCCGAACCATACGAGATAGGGCTCACAGTCCAGGACGGAACGAGATTTTCACACTCTGTAGCTGCAGCGGCACCTGCAACGGAACCAAGCATCGAGCTGGTATCATATTTTGCAGTTATTGGAACCTATGTTGGAATCATACCAATCATGATAGGGTTGCTGTGGTTCCCATTTATTGCAAAACTGAGCGCTGCCAAGTACAAGTTCTTTCTTGCAGTTACTGTTGGCCTTCTCTTGTTCTTAGGAATAGACGCAATCACAGAAGGTCTGGAAATATCTGCTGAAAGGCTTGCAGGATCCTTTAACGGTCCACTGCTTGTCGCAACTGTAGTGGTGTGCTCCTTTATCGGCTTGTACTATTCATCTGAAAAACTCGTCAGCAGGACAGCTGGCAAAATATCAAAGTCCGTCGCAATCGCACTGATGGTCTCAATCGGGATAGGCCTCCACAATCTGGGCGAGGGCCTTGCGATTGGCGCGGCAATCGGCCTAGGAGAAGTGGCACTGAGCACGTTTCTCATAGTCGGCTTTACAATTCACAACACGACTGAGGGGCTCGCAATAGCTGCGCCGATGGCAAGACAAAAGCCAATGATCTCAAGGCTTGCGGCAATGGGATTCATTGCAGGAGCGCCAGCAATTTTAGGAGCATGGATTGGGGGATTCCAGTATTCGCCTATTGCAGCAATAGTGTTTCTGTCAGTTGGCGCAGGTGCAATATTTCAGGTAGTGGTATCTATAATGGGCTGGATAAGGCAAGACGAAAAAGGATTCATCTCGGCTCCGACGGCCGCCGGAATTGCAGTCGGAATGATCATAATGTACCTTACAAGTATTCTAGTCTAGGCCGGTTCTGGATGTATTGTGATTATAGAATTCCCGAAACGGCCCCGTATGTCGTGCTCTATTTGCGAGGTAAGGTCGTGGACTCGTTCTATTGGGAGATCCTTATCAAAAGAACAGTTGATGTCGATTTTGATTATCTCGCCAAAGTTCAGAGTTACAATGGTGCCGATTTTTTTTACCTCTTCTCGGCCCTTTAGGAGCTGAATTATATTTTCATCAGTCATCCTGTGGCCAGTTTTTTGGTCCTTTGGTATGGTAACGTGCGGCTCGAGATGAATGGTGATGTGCTCTATTTCCGGGAGAGACTGGCGGATTCTGTCCTCGATTATCTCTGAAATCTTGTGGGCCTGCTCTAGGTTCATTACCCTGTCTACCATGACGTGCAAGCTCACATAGCTAATACCATCAGTGCTGTGGTGGTTTACGTTGTGGACGCCCTTGACCCCGGAAACTCCGGCAGCAATCTCGTGGATTTTCGAGTCTATCGGGACATCCTTCCATGTGGGCTCGAAATGAACCGTGATCTCAGAGTTTGGGACAGAATCTTTAATGTTTTTTTCAACCCTGTCGCTTATCTCATGTGCTCGGTCAAAGCTCACATCTGCCCTGAGTGATATGGTGACATCAGCAAATACAACGTCGCCTGATCTTCGCATCAGGATGGGGCCAGCATCTACTACATCCTCTGTTGAAAGGACTATCTCCCTTACCTTGTTTACCATCTCTGGCGAAATTATGTCTGTGAGATCCTGGGCGGTCTTGTAGACCAGCTTTATGCTGAGTATGCAGAGCAGTACCCCTAGAACCAGCGCTGCAAAAAAGTCCCCGCGTTCAAAACCAAAAGTAACAAGAATTATTCCGATAATCACCACGAGTGTAGAACCAAAATCCAAAAATGCGTGGTAAAAGTCCGCCTTTAGCGTAGTCCCGCCGGCCTTGTCTATTGCCTTTCTTAGCAGAACAATTCTGAAAACGTCCGTGCAAACTGTGTATGCTGCGGCAATCAGCGCAAGGGTTCCGGTGACCGGAAGGTGCGTCGGGCTCTGGATTCTTACCAGCGACTCGAAAATAAAAAAGCAAGCAATCAGAAAAATCGCGATTCCTCCTATCAGGCCTCCGAGGGACTCGATCTTTCCATGTCCGTACGTGTGCTCTGCATCCGGTGGCTTGATCGCAAATCTTGCGGCAAGCAAAAGGATCAACGTCACAACGCTGTCCAAAAGTGCATGAATGCTGTCGGTGAGGAGTGCAAGACTGTTTGAGATTATTCCAAAGACAAGCTCTACTACAAACGCGGACAGGATGGCGATTAGCGATATCTTGAGTGCGCCCGTCCTATTTGCTAAGATACCTTGTACTGAAACCATGATTTACCATTCTGCTATCATCTAATTGACGAATAAATCCTACGGAAACGTTATCTTTGATGAGCACAAAGTTGACGTAATTTGAAAAAGCTGGTATTGTTTGGAGCACTAGGATTACTTTTAATTCCGTTATTTGGCAACGCGAGCGCAGCAAACCCAAACCTATTCGTGTCCGCGGAAAACTCGTATTATGACAATCATTTTACAGGCTCGATGGTAATCGAGGTAATAGTCAACGATCAGGGCCTTTCCGATACGTCTGTGGGGAAAGGAGAGCCGGATGTCACGATTAACGGAAATAATCTCAGAATGGTCCAGGCAACCGACGGAAGATGGTACGGATACTTTGCAAATCTGGAAAAGGCAAAGGCCGCAGATCAAATAGCGTTTGATACCGGAGTGCCAGGAGTGGGCCTCGACTTTGGTGTGTTTTGTAGCAAGGACACCACGGCATTTGGACCTTCGTTTTCAGAGTCTGACGGAATCGCAATTCCGCGGTCAGGTGGTGTGACGGGTGCAACCAACGGGAACTCGGGATTTGGCACATGCACCGGGACACCAGCCGGATCGGTAATCAATAATGTAGTTCGCAATCCAAAATCAATCAACCAAAACTCTGCGATTCCGACAGGGCAGATAGGCCTCAACCCAAACGCATGGCCAATAATTCAACTATACTCGTTTAACAACGATCTCACCATACAATACAATGGAGCTGGTGGAACACAACAGGTCACACTACAGTATGACGAAATTCCAAACATAGCGATAAGCCTTGACAGGGCAAACTATCCGCCTGGCTCCGAAGTCTTTGTAACTATAAAGGACATGCAGCTAAACCAGGATCCGACAGCAAGGGACTCGTGGACATTCAACGTCGGCTCGCCGCAGGCCACCTTTTATGGAGCCTTTAATGAAAACGGAGCAAACGCAGCAAACGGCGGCGCAGGACTGACAAACCTATTCTCAAAATTATCAAACCTTGGATTTGATAGCAACGGAAAGCTTACGATGGTACTGGGACAAGTAATAGAGCTCAAGGCAAACGGGTACCAATCGGCAACTGCAACTGACGGGATCAACACATTCACACAAATCGTGACGTTTGTTGAGTCGCAGCCAAACTCTGCAATATTTGAGAACTTTGACTTTGGAGACCAGTCAAACATCAAGGCAAAATCAGATGCTCCGCGCGGCCAGTCAGCCTCGATCAAATATAACTCAAAGTCACTTTCGATTGTCTCTGGCTTGAGCACCGCGAGCGTGAATCTAGGCACAACACAGCCAGTTTCGGGGCAAAAAGTACCAGTAACCGTAGTGGATCCTGATCAAAACATAAACTCTGGTGCCAAGGACCGCCTGGAAGTCTTTAGGAGCTCGGCAATAATTCCGACTCTGACAATCGGAAGCCCTGCAACGTTGGAGAACGCAGGAAGCGTAAAATTCTATGGCGACTCCATGGATGCACTTACGGCAGGCAC
>Ga0187894_10001528_pt1 | contig 29559 bp, 28 predicted proteins | sample GBC1701081metaG_FD_136650 | JGI IMG/M metagenome (GOLD analysis project Ga0187894, IMG submission 136650) | White microbial mat communities from a lava cave in the Kipuka Kanohina Cave System on the Island of Hawaii, USA - GBC170108-1 metaG ...
CGTCTTGCCCGGCTCACGCCCCGCCACCGCAACCAGCGCCAGCCCGTCGATGCCGCGATCAAGCGCCCGCGCCACCTTGAGCCCGATGGTCCCGAGCCCGGCAATGGCCACGCGCTGCGGTGGACGGGCAGAGGGTTCAGGTGGTCTCGAACGTTCGTTCATGCCGCCCACACGTCAGGTTGAACGAACGCTTCATGGTGAGCCTGTCGAACCATGAAGCGCGACGCACCGACCGTCGTGCGGGGGCCTTCATGGTTCGACAGGCTCACCATGAAGGCGTACTTCCGCTACGCGCTGGCGCTGGGCCGCGCCTTCACGCGCGCATGCCAGGCGACGATGTTCTTCAGCTCGGGATTGATCGGCTGGCCGATGCCGGCAAAGAAGTCGACGAAGCAGAACAGCAGGACGTCGGCCAGCGTGAAGCGGTCGCCGGCGATGTACTGCTTGCCGTCCATCAGCTTGTCGAGCCAGGCGAGCTTGTCCTGCGCCGTCGCCTTCAGGCCGCCCGCCGCCTCCGGGATGCAGCGGATGCGGTTCTCGAACATCTTCAGGCCTTCGGCGAAGCGGAAGCCGTTGGCCATCGGCTCGCAGATGCCGAGGTCGACGCGCCGCGTCCACATGTGCGTCTCGGCGCGCTGCTGCGGGGTGTCGCCGATCAGCGACGGGCCGCTCTTGTGCGTGTCGTCGAGGTATTCGCAGATGGCCGTGATCTCGGCCAGGATCGTGCCGTCGTCCAGCTCCAGCGCCGGGCTCTGGCCGTTGGGGTTCTTGGCGAGATAGGCCTCCTTGCGGTTCTCGCCGCCGCGGATGTCGACCTCGGTGGTCGGCAGCTCGATCCCTTTCTCCTTCATGAACATGCGGACGACCATGGGGTTCGGCCCGATCGAAGTGTACAGGCGCATGGCGTTTCCTCTCACGCTGGGGTGGTACCGACGCTGCCCAGTGTAGCGGATCGCATACGATGCAGCGCAAGAGGCATGGTGGTCGCCAAAGAGGCACAGTGACCGTATCGCGCGAGACCCGCGCCGCATCGAGTCTCCAGCCAGGGCACCTCTGCATCACCACGACCATTGGACGAGCCCTGCACCTCCGGTCATCGCATAGTGCGCATGCATTTCCGTGCATGCGCCATTCGTTGCTTCTGCGACTCGATCGCATTACGGTTTGATCTCTCCAGCCAGCCTGTTTGGGGGCGGCGCTGGCACAGCGCCCGCCGACAGTGTCGACACTGACCGACGCCCTCACGCTTCGCGAGCCAGCGTTTTTGCCGGACGGCCACCGCCAGCACCGCGGCGCGCCCGTTCGTCCCGGGTTCGCGAGGCTGGAGCATGTCCCGTTCGAAGATTCCTGCGTCATTGCGCCTCCCGTCGTCGGCCGCGCGCCATGGTGCGGTTGCCGGATTCGTCTCGACCCTCGGCCTGGCCATGGCGGGCGCGCCCATGATGGCCGCGGCGCAGACGCCGCCACCGAAGCCGCCCGAGCAGTTGCCGCCGGTCACGGTGTCGGGCGACCGGGCGCCCGGCGACTACAAGACCGATACCTCGGCGTCGCCCAAGCTGCCGGTGCCCCTGATCGACACGCCCAAATCGGTGGTGATCATTCCCAAGGAGCTGATCAAGGAGCAGGGCGCGACCTCGCTGAGGGATGTGCTGCGCACCACGCCGGGCATCAGCCTCAGCACCTCTGAAGGCGGTCTCGCGCTGGGCGACCGCATCGTGATCCGCGGCTTCGAGGCGCGCGGCGACATCTTCGTCGACGGCATGCGCGATCCCGGCGTGATCTCGCGCGAGGCCTTCGACATCGAGCAGGTCGAGATCCTGAAGGGCCCAGGCTCGGCCTATACCGGCCGCGGCGCCACGGGCGGCAGCATCAACATCATCACCAAGCAGCCGTTTGCCCGCAACATGTACGCCGCCGACGTCACGGGCGGCACCGACAACACCAAGCGCATCACCGTCGACGTCAACCAGAAGGTGAGCGACAGCGTCGCCTTCCGCGTCAACGGCATGTGGCACGACGCCGACGTGGCCGGCCGCGACGAGGTATTCCAGAAGCGCTGGGGCATCGCGCCGTCGATCACCTTCGGCCTCGGCACGCCGACCACCGTGACGCTGAGCTACTATCACCTCTCGACCGACGAGCTGCCGGACTACGGCCATCCGTTCAACGCCGCCACGCAGCAGCCGCTGCGGGTGGACCGCGACAACTTCTACGGCCTGACCGGCCGCGACTTCCGCAAGACCACGGCCGACGTCGGCAATGTCCTGTTCGAGCACCGGTTCAACGATGACATCAAGGTGCGCTCGCAGTTCCGCTTCGGCGTGACGACCAATGATTACGTCGCTTCGGCGCCGGAAAACCCGAACGTCGGCGCCGGCACGGTCAGCGCCAATGCCAAGAGCCGCAACTCGTGGAACAAGGCCTTCGGCAACCAGACCGACGTGACGGTGAAGTTCGACACCGGCACGGCAAAGCATACGCTGATCGCCGGTTTCGAGATCTCGCGCGAGATCTCGCGGAACCGTCCCTACGCCATCGTACCCGTTGGCGTGATCCAGGACATTTTCAACCCCGGCCCGAACCAGCCGTGGCTCGGCACGGTCGTGCCTGGCCCGACGTTCACGAAGTTCACCGCCGACACCAAGGCGATCTACGTCTTCGACAGCGTCAAGCTCAACGAATCCATCGATATCATGGGCGGACTACGGCTGGACAACTACAAGATCCGGTCCAAGGCCAACCAGGGCAACGCGGTCAACGGCCTGAAGAACAATTCCACCTTCCTCAACTGGCAGCTCGGCGCCGTCTACAAGCCAGTGCCCTACGGCAGCGTCTACGTTGCGTTCGCCTCGTCCTCGAACCCGTCGGGCGAGCAGTTCGACGGCGGTGCCGCCGACGGCGGCCTGGCCGCTGCCAGCGCCCCCCTGAACCCGGAGCGCAACCTCAGCTACGAGGTGGGCACCAAGTGGGATCTCATGAACGACAAGCTGTCCCTGACAGCAGCCCTGTTCCGGATCGACAAGACCAACGCCCGCGTGGCGCTGCCCGGCGCCGGTGCGACGGTGCTGGCCGGCAAGCAGCGGGTCGAGGGTATCGAGCTCGGTGCCATCGGCAGGGTCACTCCCGAATGGAGCGTCTTCGGCGGCCTCACGGTGCTCGACGCCCGGGTGACGAAATCCCCGGTCGCCGGCCAGGAAGACGCCAAGCTGCCCAACGTGCCTGGCGTCACGTTCAGCCTGTGGACCACCTATCGGATCACGGAGAAGCTGACCATCGGCGGCCTGGCCTTCTACTCCGGCAAGCGCTACGGCGGCACCTTCGGCGCCGGCACGGCGAACGTCCCCGGCTATTGGCGCTTCGACGCCATGGCCAGCTACAAGATCACCGAGAACGTCGAGGTTCGCCTGAACGTGCTGAACATCACGAACAAGCTGTATTACGACGCCATCTACCGTAACGCCGCGCCGTTCGCCTTCGTCGGGCCAGGCCGCTCGGCGCTGCTGACCACCTCGTTCAAGTTCTGAAGAGGTTGAACGGCAAGGCTTTGGCGCCCATGTTTCGGGCCTGAACCGGAGAATCGTCATGCGATCGCTCGCAACCCTGGTCCTGGGCCTTGCCGTGGCCGCCTGGTCCGTGCCGGCCCGCGCCGAAGTGGTGGTGAGTTTCGAACATCCCGAGGTCTGGACCGACGCCGCGCTTCATGGCGGCCACGGTAGCCGGGCACGCCAGCCGGCGATGGACGGTCTCCGCCAGCACCTGGAACGGCTGGGTACACGCTACCTGCGCCCCGGCCAGACGCTGAAGGTCGAGGTGCTGGACGTCGATCTCGCCGGCCGCTTCGAGCCGTGGCGGCCGTTCGCGTCCGACGTCCGTATCATGCTTGCCGTCACCTGGCCGCGCATCAAGCTGCGCTACAGCCTGGAGGAGGGCGGCGCCGTGCGGTCGGCCGCCACCGAGACCATCGTCGACCAGAACTACCTCAGCCATGCCGGCGGCTACTTCGCCAGCGACTCGCTGCGCTACGAGAAGGCCATGCTCGACGACTGGTTCCGGGCCCGCTTCGTCGAGCGCCGCGCCGCGCGGCAGTGACGCCCTCGTCATGCTGCTGTGCCTGCCGGCTGTGCTGACCAAGGACCAGGTGGGCCAGTGCCGCGGCGTCCTGGAGGGCGCCATCTGGATCGACGGCAACGCCACGTCCGGCCAGCAGGCGGCGCTGGCCAAGCACAACATGCAGCTGCCCGAGGACTCGCCCGAGGCCAAGCGCCTGGGCGACACGGTGCTGGACGCGCTCGCCGCCAACCAGATGTTCATCTCGGCGGCGCTGCCCCTGAAGATCTTCCCGCCGCTGTTCAACCGCTACCAGGGCGGCGAGTCGTTCGGCACCCACGTCGACAGCGCCATCCGCGCCATTCGCGGCACGCCGTACCGCGTGCGGACCGACCTGTCGGCGACTCTGTTCCTGTCCGAACCGGAGGACTACGACGGCGGCGAACTGACCGTCGAGGGCACCTTCGGCGCCCAGGAAGTGAAGCTGCCGGCCGGCGACATGGTGCTCTATCCCGCCAGCAGCCTGCACCACGTGAAGCCGGTGACGCGCGGCGCGCGGCTGGCATCTTTCTTCTGGCTGCAAAGCATGGTGCGCGACGATGGTGAGCGCGCCCTGCTGTTCGACCTCGACAATTCCATCCAGGACCTGGCCCGGGAGCAGGGCCTCGACCATCCGGTAGCCGTCAGGCTGACCGGCCTGTATCATAACCTCCTGCGGCGCTGGGCGGACGCCTGAACATGGCGGGCGTCGGTCTGACGCATGACTGCTGGATTGCGACTGACTTGCACTCGCGATAGTGTACGAACAATCGGTCGTGCCCATGATCGTAGGGTCGAAGTTTTGGGCGCGACGACCCCTCTTTGTTGCCCGGCCTCATGCCGGGTTTGCCCCGGCACCCCTGGCCCGGCTGCCGGCATGCGCCATTGAGAGTCCGTGATGCAGAGTTTGCCGGTGACAAAACCTATCCTTGCCCCGGAGGGGGAAGGTGGCGCGACGCGCCGGAACAGGGATGTTCGAACCAGAGGGCAGAAGTCAGAAGACAGAAGGCAGAATGAGAAAACCCGCATTCCTTCTGTCTTCTGGTTCCTGTCTTCTGTCCTCAGGCTCCGAACATCCCCCTTCCGCCCTTCGGGCACCTTCCCCTTCCGGGGGACGGTAAGGGGCGCCTGGCTTTCCCTGCTTGCCTTCGTCTATGCCGCCGCGGCGTGGCCCGTTTGGGCACAGGCGCCGACATCAACCACGCCAACGGGTGCGCCGCCCGCCACGCCGCCGGCCGTGCCGCCGTTGACCGCGACGCCCGACGCGATCCCCGGCATCGTCCCCAAGCTGCCGGTCGACCTGTCGCCGTGGGGCATGTTCCAGAGCGCCGACCTTGTGGTGAAGGCGGTGATGATCGGCCTGGCCGCCGCCTCGGTGATCACCTGGACGGTGTGGCTGGCCAAGAGCCTGGAGCTGATGTCGGCCCGCCGGCAGGCGCGCAAGGCGCTGGCGGCGCTGGAGGAGATCGGCAGCCTGTCGGAGGCCGTGGTGCGCGTTGGCGCCGAGCGGGCCACGGTGCCGGCCCTGGTGCGCGCTGCGGCGACCGAGGTGCGGCTGTCCACGGACATGCTGGCCGACGGGGTGAAGGAGCGTGTGGTGTCGCGCCTGGAGCGCATCGAGGCTGCGGCCGGACGGGCGATGACGCGCGGCACCGGCATCCTCGCCACCATCGGCGCGACGGCGCCCTTCGTCGGCCTGTTCGGCACGGTGTGGGGCATCATGAACGCCTTCATCGGCATCTCGAAGGCGCAGACGACCAACCTGGCGGTGGTGGCGCCGGGCATCGCCGAGGCGCTGCTGGCGACCGCCATCGGGCTGGTCGCCGCCATCCCGGCGGTGGTGATCTACAACGTCTTCGCGCGCGCCATATCAGGTTACCGCATGCTGCTGGCCGACGCCTCGGCCGCGATCCTGCGCCTGGTCAGCCGCGACCTCGACCGCGGCGCGCTACCCTTGAGCAAGGCGGCGGAGTAGCGCCATGTCGGTGAAGCTGCACCACGGCGAAGACGATCTGCAGGAGAGCCACGAGATCAACGTCACGCCGTTCATCGACGTGATACTGGTGCTGCTGATCATCTTCATGGTGGCGGCGCCGCTGGCGACGGTCGACGTGCCGGTCGACCTGCCGGTGTCAACGGCGCAGCGCCAGCCGAGGCCGGACAAGCCGGTGTTCCTGACGGTGAAGGCCGATCTCAGCCTGGTGGTGGGCGACGACGTCTTCCCGCGCGACCAGCTGGGCGCGGTGCTGGACAAGGCCACCGGCGCCGACAAGGACAAGCGCATCTTCCTGCGCGCGGCCAGGACGGTGGACTACGGCGCGCTGATGGACGTGATGAACATCCTGCGCACGGCAGGCTACCTGAAGGTCGCCCTCGTCGGCCTCGAAAGCGGCGAGTCGAAATGACCGTGGCACACTCTCCTCCCCACGCAGTGGGGAAGTGGCCCGAAGGGCCGGAGGGGCCGCCACGTGGTGTCGCCCATGAGAGCGGCCACGCTCGGTCCAATGTTGAAGCCAGCACCATGCGCGGTTATGGCAGCGGGGGCCGGATCCTCGTTACGGAGACCTCGTCGGCGGCCCCTCCGCCCCTTCGGGGCCCCTCCCCACTGCGTGGGGAGGGGGCGGGCACCATCGTGCGCTGGGGCCTGAGCTTTGGCATCGTGATCGGCGTGCATCTCGGCGGCGCGGCGGCGTTGCTGGCGTGGCGCATCCCGCATGACCTGCCGGCGGCGGCGCCGGCGGTGATGATCGAGCTGGCGCCGGTGGCAAGCGCGCCGATGCCGGAAGTCAACGACCTCGCGCCCGGCCCGCAGCAGGAGATCTCCGAGCCGCCGCCGCAGCCCGACACGCCGGTCAAGCCGCCGATCGAAACCGAGGCCCTGGCACCCAGGCCGCCGGAGCCTGAAACCCCGCCGCAGATCAAGCCGCCGAACCCCGATCGCCTGAGCGAGCTGATCCCGCCGCCGGAGAAGCCGCCCGAGGTGGCGATCGAGCTGCCGCCGCCTCAGCCATCGCCGCCACCACCGCCGCCCGAGGTCAAGCCACCGCCGAAGGTCGAGAAGCCGGTGACGCCGCGCAAGCCCGAGCCCGACCGCAAGCCGCGCGCGACGCAGACCACGGCGCCGGCGGCCGCGCCGGTGCCGCAGGCGCAGGCCGCCGCGGCGCCTCCCCCGGGCATCGCCAGCCAGCCGTCGCCCGACGCGGTCAAGCGCTGGCAGGCGACCCTGGTGGCGCACCTGCAACGGCACAAGCGCTACCCCACGATGGCGCGCAACAACAACGAGGAGGGCACGGCGTACCTGCGCTTCGCCATGGACCGCAACGGCCACGTGCTGCTGAAGAGCATCGCGCGTGCCTCCGGCCACCGCGCGCTCGACCAGGAGACGCTGGACCTGCTGGAGCGCGCCCAGCCGCTGCCGGCGCCACCGGCCGACATGCCCGGCGAGCGCTTCGAGTTCGTCGTGCCCGTGCAGTTCCAGCTGCGATGATTTTCCCTTCCCCACGCACAGCGTGGGGAAGGTGGCCGAAGGCCGGATGGGGAGCCAACCTGGTGTTGGTTACTGAGACCCCATCGGCTCCCCTCCGCCCCTTCGGGGCACCTCCCCACGCTGCGCGTGGGGAGGGAAGACAGTGTTTGAACTTGGAGTCCCTATGAACGCCCCCACGCATGCCCAACCCGAATCCACCGTGTCGCCCATCGACACCCTGCTGTCGCGCGCCTCGGTGTCGCCGCGGCTGCTGGCCGGGCCGGGCCCGTCCGACGCGCAGCTCGACCTGATCCTCGACGCCGCCCTGCGCGCGCCCGACCACGGCAACCTGAAGCCGGCGCGTTTCATCCTGGTGCGCGGTGAGGCGCGCCAGCGCTTCGGCGACATGCTGGCCGCCGCGCTGCTGAAGCGCGATTCGCAGGCGCCGGAGGCGATCGTCGAGAAGTTCCGCAGCTGGCCGCGCGTGCCGCCGCTGCTGATCGCCGTGGCGGCGAAGATCCGCGCGGGTCACAACATTCCCGAGGTCGAGCAGCTCCTGTCATCAGGCGCCGCGGCGATGAACCTGCTCAACGCCGCGCACGCGCTGGGCTTCGCCGGCATGTGGGTGACCGGCCCCAGCGCCTACGACCCGGTGGTGATGCGCGCGCTCGGCCTGGAGGAAGGCGACAAGCTGGTCGGCTTCGTCGGCCTGGGCACGCCCGCCAACCCGACGCGCCCCGCGCCCCGCAAGGTCGACCGCCAGGCATACGTGTCGGAGTGGACTGGCGAGTGATGGGAGCGCCGGCTTCCAGCCGGCACCGGCGCGGAGCGCCGGATCATGAGCCGGCCGGAAGCCGGCGCCCCCCAGCAATCAATCCGCCGCCGCGGCGAACAGGCGCCGGCGCAGGGCCGAGACCGGGGCGCGGCCGTCGCCGGTGGGCTGGTACACGGCGCTGAACGTGTGAACGGCGCGACGCCACGCTTCCAGCGGTTCGCCCTTGGCCAGCTCGAAGGCATCGAAGCCGCAGCGGCGCATGTGGTGCAGCTGGTCCGGCAGCACGTTGCCGGTGGCGCGCAGCTCGCCGCGGAAGCCGTAGCGCTCGCGCAGCAGGCGGGCCTGCGAATAGGCCCGCCCGTCGCTGAATTTCGGGAACTCCAGCGCGATCACGCCGAAGCGGGCCACGTCAGGCGCCAGCGCTTCCACTGCATCGATGTTCTTCAGCACCACGCCCAGCGGCGCGCCGCGCGCCAGCAGCGCCTCGCGCTCGCTGCGGAAGCGCGTGAAGGTCACGATGACAGCGGCGTCGGCCGCCGGCTTCGCATCGTCGGCGACGCGCTGCCATCGATCGTCGGTCAGCTCGCCGAACTTAAGCAGGGGCATAGAGCCGCTCCTTGAACGGCGCGTTGCCGACGCGACGATAGGTGTCGAGGAAACGCTCGCCGTCGCGGCGCTCCTGCAGATAGGTCCCGACCAGCGACTCGATGGCCTCGACCACCTGGTCTGCCGGCACCGCCGGGCCAACGATATTGCCCAGCGACACGTCGTCACCGGCATGCCCGCCCAGGGTCAGCTGGTAGAACTCGCTGCCGTTCTTGTCGACGCCGAGGATGCCGATGTGGCCGACATGGTGATGGCCGCAGGCGTTGATGCAGCCCGAGATCTTGATCTTCAGCTCGCCGATGTCGTGCTGGCGGGCGAGATCGGCAAAGCGTGTCGAGATGCGCTGCGCCACCGGGATGGCGCGCGCGTTGGCCAGCGCGCAGTAGTCGAGTCCCGGGCAGGCGATGATGTCGCTGACCAGCCCCAGGTTGGGCGTCGCGAAGTCGATGCGCTGCAGCCCGCGCCACACCGCCGGCAGGTCGGTGACGGCGACATGCGGCAGCACCAGGTTCTGCTCGTGCGTGACCCGGATCTCGCCGAAGCTGTAGGCGTCGGCCAGGTCGGCGACCGCGTCCATCTGCGCCGAGCTGGCGTCGCCCGGCGGCGCGCCCTCGGGCTTCAGCGACAGGTTGACGATGGCGTAGCCGGGCTGGCGGTGCGGCACGACGTTGCTGCGCAGCCACAGCGCGAACGCCCGGTCCTCGAAGCGCAGCCGCTCGGTCTCGGTCGCGATCACCGGCTGCGGCTGGTAGGGCGGCGGCGCGAAGTGGCGCGCGATGCCGTCGATCACGTCGCGCGGCAGGTCGAGCGCGCCGCCGCGCAGCTGCTCCCATTCCTCCTCGACCTGGCGGCGCATCTCCTCGGCGCCGATCTCGTGCACCAGGATCTTGATACGCGCCTTGTAAAGGTTGTCGCGCCGTCCATAGCGGTTGTAGACCCGCATGACCGCTTCGAGATACGACAGCAGGTGCCGCTTGGGCAGGAACGGCCGGATCGTTTTGCCGATCATCGGCGTGCGGCCAAGCCCGCCGCCCACGATCACCTCGAAGCCGGGCTCGCCGTCAGTGTCCCGCAGCATGCGCAGCCCGATGTCGTGCACGCGCACCGCGGCGCGGTCGTTGGGCGAGCCGGTGACCGCGATCTTGAACTTGCGCGGCAGGAAGCTGAACTCGGGGTGTACAGTCGACCACTGGCGGATGATCTCGCACCAGATGCGCGGGTCCTCGATCTCGTCGGCGGCGACGCCGGCCCAGTGGTCGGCGGTGACGTTGCGGATGCAGTTGCCGCTGGTCTGGATGGCGTGCATCTCGACCCTGGCGAGGTCGGCCAGTGCGTCGGGCGCGTCCTCGAGCTTGATCCAGTTGAACTGAAGGTTCTGTCGCGTCGTGAAGTGGCCGTAGCCGCGGTCGTAGCGCCGTCCGATCTGCGCCAGCATGCGGAGCTGCGTCGACGACAAGGTGCCGTAGGGGATGGCGATGCGCAGCATGTAGGCGTGCAGCTGCAGGTACAGCCCGTTCTGCAGCCGCAGCGGCTTGAACTCGTCCTCGCTCAGCTCGCCCGCCAGCCGCCGCTTCACCTGGTCGCGGAACTGCGCCACGCGTTCGCCGACAAAGGCATGATCGTATTCGTCATAGCGGTACATGACTGCCTCACAGATACCGCGTCGCGTCGGCCGAGATCGCGGCGAACGTCAGCCCCTGGGCGCGGATGCGTTCGCGCAGGCTCACCGGCATGACCGTATCGCCGTCCTCGGTGACGGCGGTGAGGTACGGCTCGACGATGCGGTGCTCCGCCGCCGCCACCGTGCCGATGCCGAGCAGCCGTACGCCGGCCTCGCCGTCGCGCGCCACCGCGGCGCGACGGATGTCGGACGTCCACTCGCCCGTTGCGGTCAGGAACACCACCGCGCCGTCCCGCAGCCGGTTGGCGGTGACGATCTGCAAGGTGCCGGTCAGGTTCTTGGCCATCAGGATGCCTCCGCCAGGGCGGGTTGCACGGCCGCGTCGGCCAGCGCCGCCACGTCGCCGATGATCATCAACGCCGGCCCGCCGTTCGCGTGACCCGCCGCCAGCGCCGCGAGCCCGCCCACGGTGCCGACGCTGACCTTCTGGTCGGGTCGCGAGCCGTTCTCGACGATCGCCACCGGCGTCGTGCGCGCCAACCCCGCCGCCAGCAGCCGGTCGCGCACCGTGGCTGCCGCACTGACACCCATGTAGACGACGATCGTCTGCCCGCTCTTCGCGAGCGCTTCCCAGTCCGCCGCCGGATCGCCGTTCTTGAGATGCCCGGTGACGAACGTCACCGCCGAGGCATGCTCGCGGTGCGTCAGCGGGATGCCCGCCGCCGCGCCGCAGGCCAGCGCCGCCGTGATGCCGGGCACGACCGTCGCTTCGATGCCATGCCGGCGCAGGTGCTCCAGCTCCTCACCGCCGCGGCCGAAGATGAAGGGATCGCCGCCCTTCAACCGCACCACGTTCCGGCCGGCGCGCGCATGGTCGACCATCAGGGCGTTGATCTCGTCCTGGCTCTTGCTGTGCTGTGCCTTCTGCTTGCCGACATAGACCAGCGTCGCATCACGCCGCGCGTAGCCCAGCACGTCACGTCCGGCCAATTCGTCATACAGCACGACGTCGGCGCCCTGCAGCGCATGCAGTGCGCGCAGCGTCAGCAGGTCCGGATCGCCGGGGCCCGCGCCGACGATGGCGACGGACCCGGCCCACGGGGTGGGGGCGCCGGAACGATTGATGGCGACCAGCATCGCCTCGCGCGCCTCGCGCTCGCGGCCGGCCAGCACCAGCCGCCCGATCGGCCCGTCGAGCACGCGCTCCCAGAAGCGGCGCCGCGCACCGACGTCGCTGAGCAACGCCCGCGCCGTGTCGCGGAAGCGCGCCGCGAACGCGCCGAGGTCGGCCAGCCGCGCCGGCAGGGCCCGCTCGATGCGCTCGCGCACCAGCCGCGCCAGCACGGGCGAAGCGCCGCCGGTCGACACGCCGACGACCACGTCGCCGCGATCGACGATGGCCGGCATGATGAAGTCGCTGAGGTCGGGCCGGTCCGTGACATTGACCGGCACCCGCGCCGCGCGCGCCTGGGCCGCCACCTCGGCATTGCGCGCAGCATCGCCGGTCGCGACGAACACCAGCGCCGCACCCGCGATGTCCGCGCCGTCGGGCCAGCGTGCCTGCCGCTCGAAGGCGCCATGCCGTGGCAAGTCGTCGAACGCCGCGCCCAGGTCGGGCGCCATGACGGTCACATCGCCGCCGGACGCCAGCAGGGTGCGCACGCGCTGCGCCGCCGCCGGCGTGCCACCGGCCACCAGCACGGCGCGCCCGTTGAGCGCAAAAAACGTCGGAAGATGCTTCATCGCCTGTCTTTCGCGGGATGGGGTCGGGCTGGGGTGTTGCCTTCAGCCGGTCAGCGCCCGGACTGCGAAATAAAACGCGACCCACGCCGCCACTTCCGCGCCACGAATCACCCGCGACGCTGCCTTGGGATGCCGGACCCGTAAGCTCGCCAGCAGCCCCGGCCCGCCAGCGGTCGCCTGGTCCGCTGTCACATCCAGCTTGTCGTCCGCTACGCTCACGGCCGCCCCCGCCTTGTGGCGTCTTACATCCCTGACATTAGCCACCGTTGACATGGAAATTCAACACAAAATAACCTCATGAACTGTAGAACTAACATATTACACATATCTAATATGTTGTTATGATGGCTTGACATCGAATCTGTCAGGGTTTACCTGACTGTCAGGAAGCACCTGACAGTTGGAGATTCCGATGTCAGAGACAGCAGGAGTCAAAGCAGAGTCGGCGCCGGCAGCGTCCGGCGCGGTGTCAAACAAGACCCTCTACTGCTCGTTCTGCTTCAAGTCGCAGCACGAGGTGAGGAAGCTGATAGCCGGCCCCGCGAACCTCTTCATCTGCAGTGAATGCGTCGAACAGTGCAATGCGGTCATTGCCGACACGCCACTGAACGCATCGAAGCCTTCCCCCGAGGAAGTGCCGACGGAGCGTTTTCTCGAACGCCTCGGGGCCATCGAGGACACGATCCAGGGCAAGGGCAATCAACTCCAGTGGGTTGTCGACCTGCTTCGAGGCCGTGGGGTAAGTTGGGCTCAAATCGGCGCCGCGCTGGGCATCTCGCGCCAATCCGCCTGGGAGCGGTTCACCTGAATGGCGCGAGATGAGGCGGGGGAGGATTGGCAAATCAGCCGACTTGAACTGCACTCCGTGCGAGGAAACCAATTTGCTGCGGCCGGCTTCTTGCGGTTGCGCGCCCGATCCTGGAGCCACTCGGAGCGACCCCTTGCGCGCGACATTGAGCCCGCTGCCTCGTCGGTAGTTTTGTGGAAGTACGCGCTTGCAGCTCTGCTCTTGCCGGCTCGACCTACGATGACACCATTGAATTGGACCATCAGATGGTCCATAACGATATCTTCCAAAGGGCAGACGAAATGCGGATTTCGGTAACCGCGGCCAAAGGTCAGCTGACCGAGCTGGTGCGCCGCGCGGAAGCCGGTGATGAGGTTATTCTGACCCGCCACGGCCAGGCAGCCGTTCGCCTCGTTCCCGTGAGGCAGGTTGTCGACGCCGAATCCCGCCGCGCGCTCCTCGAAGCGGTCCGGGCTGCGGGCGGCGCCAAGGCGACCGCCGGGCCGACAGCCGCCCGGAGCCAGGATTTCCTCTATGGTGACGACGGCTTGCCTGAATGATCGCGGTCGACACGTCGGCACTCATGGCGATCGTGCTCAATGAGCCGCATGCCAGTGCCTGCATAGCAGCGCTTGTGTCCAACGATGAGATCGTCATCTCGGCCGGAACGCTGGCGGAGGCATTGATCGTTGCGGCTCGCCGGGCCGTCGGCGAGGAGATGGTGAAGTTGATCGAAGGGCTCGGGGTCATCATCGCGGATGTGACACCTGCATCGGCGCGCCGGATCGCCCATGCGTACGAACGCTGGGGCAAGGGTGTCCATCCGGCTGGCCTGAACTTCGGCGATTGCTTCGCCTATGAGGTGGCGAAGGAACGGGGTTGTGCGCTGCTCTATGTCGGCGAGGATTTCACAAAGACCGATCTCCAGAGTGCTCTGCCCCGATGAGGACGTCGCCCCGGTGGCCCGTCTCGAAAGCAGCTTCCGAGGAGCGCGAGCTGCCCTCTTTCGAACCCCCTTCTCGCCTTTTGAGAGGCCGGCCGCCCCTCCGGGGTCGGGACGGGGTTGGACAATCAGCCGGAAGTGAACTGCATGCGCGCGAAGAGACCAGCGCTCCGGCCAGCTTCTTGCTATGTTGCGGCCCGCCCGATCCAGGATCCGCCATGAGCGAACCCCGCGCGCGCGACATTCCACCCGCCTGTCCGGCCGCTTTCCGGAACGGTCGGCGCGCCGTGGCTTGCGTCGCCACCGCGCCGGGCTGACCCGCCGTGAGTCTCTACGAGCTCTGCATCCGCCGGCCGGTGTTCGCCACCGTGCTGAGCCTCATCCTGATGCTGGTCGGCGCCGTGTCCTTCGAGCGCCTGTCGGTGCGCGAGTACCCCAACATCGACCAGCCGGTGGTCTCGGTCGAGACCGTCTACCGCGGCGCCAGCCCGGAGATCATCGAGGCCCAGGTCACGCAGGTGCTCGAGGAGTCCATCGCCGGCATCGAAGGCGTCGAGGTGCTGAGCTCCAGGAGCCGCCCGGAGCAGAGCAACATCACCGTGCGCTTCCGGCTGGGCGTCGACCAGGACGCCGCCGCCAGCGACGTGCGCGACCGCGTCGCGCGCGTGCGGCGCAAGCTGCCCAACGAGATCGAGGAGCCGGTCATCGCCAAGGTCGAGGCCGACGCCCAGCCCATCATCTTCCTGCCCTTCACCAGCTCGCGCCACGACACGCTGGAGATCTCCGACTACGCCGACCGCTACGTGAAGCCGGAGCTGCAGAACCTGCCCGGCGTCTCCGGCGTCAACATCTACGGCGAGCGCCGCTACTCGATGCGCATCTGGGTCGACCGGACCCGGCTGGCCGCCTACAACCTCACGGTCCAGGACATCGAGACCGCGCTGCGCCAGCAGAACGTCGAGATCCCGTCCGGCCGCATCGAGAGCGCCGACCGCGAGTTCACCATCCTGTCGCGCACCGGCCTGGTCACCCAGCAGCAGTTCGAGCGCATCATCGTCAAGCAGGCCTCGGGCTTCCTGGTCCGGCTCGGCGACGTGGCGCAGGCCCGCATCGGCGCCGTCGAGGAGCGGCGCACCACCCGCTACAACGGCCGCACGGCCGTCACCCTGGGCGTGGTCAAGCAGTCGACCGCGAACCCGCTGGAGGTTTCGAAAGCCATACGCGAACGGCTGCCCAGCCTGCGCGACCGCCTGCCCGAGGGCATGCAGATCGACGTCGCCTACGACACCTCGGTGTTCATCGACGAGTCGATCAAGTCGGTGCTGCGCACCATCGTCGAGGCGCTGGCGCTGGTCGTGGTCGTGATCCTGCTGTTCCTGCGCTCGTTCCGCGCCGCCCTCATCCCGGTCGTGACCATCCCGGTGTCGCTGGTCGGCACCTTCGCCATCATGTTCCTGCTCGGCTTCACGGTGAACACGCTCACCCTGCTGGCCATGGTGCTGGCGATCGGCCTGGTCGTCGACGATGCCATCGTGGTGCTGGAGAACGTGCACCGCCACATCGAGGAGGGCATGCGGCCGATGCAGGCCGCGGTGAAGGGCACCGGCGAGATCGTCTTCGCCGTCATCGCCATGACCTTGACCCTGGTCGCGGTCTACGCCCCGGTCGCTTTCACGCCCGGCCGCACCGGCAAGCTGTTCGTGGAGTTCGCGCTGTCGCTGGCCGGGGCCGTGCTGATCTCCGGCTTCATCGCGCTCAGTCTGACGCCGATGATGTGCTCGCGCCTGCTGAAGGAGCACGAGTCGCATGGCCGGCTGTACAACCTGCTCGAGCGCGGCCTGCATGGGCTGGCGCGCAGCTATCGCACGGCGCTGGACGCCGCCTTGCGGGCCCGCCCGATCGTCGTGCTGGCGCTGCTGGCGACCGTCGGCGCCGGTGCCTGGCTCGGCGTGACGATGAAGTCGGAACTCTCGCCGCTCGAGGACCGCGGCGTCATCCTGATCCTCGGCACCGCGCCGGAAGGCGCCACCATCGACTATTCCAGCCGTTACGCCCGCGAGTTCGAGCCGATCGGCATGAACCTGCCGGAAGTCGGCTCGACCTATGCGGTCGCCGGCTCGCCGACCGTCACTGATGCCATCGCCTTCCTGCGCCTGCGCCACTGGGACGAGCGTAGCCGCAAGCAGCAGGAGATCGCCGAGGCCATCCGGCCCCAGGTCGATGCCGTCCCCGGCGTGCGCGCCTTCGTCAACAACCCGCCGTCGCTGGGCCAGAGCTTCCGCAGCCGGCCGGTGCAGGTCGTGATCATGAGCTCACGGCCCTTCGGCGAGATCGAGGGCCAGGTCGAGCGGCTGATGGAGGTGCTGCGCGATCATCCCGGCCTGATCGGCGTCGACCATGACCTGCGGCTCAACAAACCGCAGATCGACGTGCGCATGAACCGCGACAAGATCGCCGACATGGGCCTGTCGGTGGAGGCGACCGGCCGCACGCTCGAGACGCTGTTCGGCGGCCGGCAGGTCACCCGCTTCAACCGCGAGGGCAAGCAGTACGACGTCATCGTGCAGGTGGCGCCCACCGACCGCGAGACGCCCTATGACTTGTCCCAGGTTTATGTGCGCGGCCGCACCGGCGAGATGGTGCAGCTCTCCAACATCGTGAGCGTCGGCGAGACGGTGGCGCCCAAGGAGCTGAACCGCTTCAACCAGCTGCGGTCGGTCACCATCACGTCCAACCTGGCGACCGGCTATTCGCTGGGCGAGGCACTGGTCTTCATCGAGCGCCAGGCGAAGGCGATCCTGCCGGCCGACTACCAGCTCGACTACGACGGCACCTCGCGCGAGTTCAAGCAGTCCGGCGCCAGCCTGATGATCGTCTTCCTGCTGGCGCTGGGCTTCATCTTCCTGGTGCTCTCGGCGCAGTTCGAGAGCTTCACCGATCCGCTGATCATCATGATCTCGGTGCCGCTGTCCATGACCGGCGCCTTCGCGGCGCTGCACTTCTCCGGCTGCACGCTCAACATCTACAGCCAGATCGGGCTGGTCACCCTGATCGGCCTGATCACCAAGCACGGCATCCTGATCGTCGAGTTCGCCAACCAGCGCCGCGAGCATCTCGGCGAGGGCATCCGCCAGGCCGTGATCGAGGCCGCCGTGATCCGCCTGCGCCCGATCCTGATGACCACCGGCGCCATGGTGCTGGGTGCCCTGCCGCTGGCGCTGGCCAGTGGCGCCGGCGCCGAGAGCCGCCACCAGATCGGCTGGGTGATCGTCGGCGGCATGACCTTCGGCACGCTGCTGACCCTGTTCGTGGTCCCCACCGTCTACACCTTCATGGCCCGCCAGCATCGCGCCGCCGCCGACCTCGCGACCCCCGCCGCCACTCCCATCCACGCCGGCGAGGACTAACGCCGACTCCTCCCCAGCTTCGCTGGGGAGGTGCCCCCGAAGGGGGCGGAGGGGCCGCCCACGCGGTCTCCGCAAGGAAGACCGTGCGAAGCGACGCCGCAGAAACGGCACCATGCAACGAAAGCACGCTGAGCGCCCGCCCGCGTCGTCACCGCCGCGGCATGATCTCCACCTCCGCCCCCACGAACACCTGCCGCCCCGCACGCCGGGCGGGTTGACCACGCAGGGTCACCCGGCACCCGCCGCCGAACCGCCCCGGCGCGCTGCAGTCGGCCTTCAACCGGCCGACCGTCGCGGAAGAGACGTTGGCCACATCCACCTCCATCGAACCGCGCGCCGACATTTCGCTGGCGTTGAAGAACATGCCTTTTTCGGTGAGCCAGGCATGGCCGGCGACTTCGATCGAGTCTCCGTCGCGGACGCGCCCGTCGAGCAACTCCCCGCTGCTGACCGGCCGATAGTACGGCGGCTCCAATGCCAGCCCATGGCCCACGAGCAGGAAAACAACGGCCGCCAACACCGATCCCGTTTTCCAGCCCATGCCCCGCCCCCTTTGACCGTTCGGCCTGCCAAGGTGCTCGCTGACTTGGCTGGTCCGGTCCGCACATGGCTATCGCACCCATATGGCGTTTCTTTGGTCGTAGCGCGCCATGCCGGTGGCGCCTTCCTCCAGACCCGCGACACCGCACCCTTCTGTCATCTCGAGCGCAGACCGTTCAAAACGGAGTGCGTTATGGGAGCGTCGGCTTCCAGCCGGCTTATGATCCGGCGCTTCGCGCCGGTTGCCGGCTGGAAGCCGGCGCTCCCATATGAACGTACACTCCAGGGGCGACGCCTGGACCCCTCGCTGCTCCGAAATGACAAAGGTGCAGTGGCGCGAATCCGTGCCCTATTCCACATGCGATCGCCCTGTTGCCACTCGGAGCGGACTTTGCTGCCCGCAGTGGCGCGCGCCGGCCGAAGCGCTATCGTGTGTTCCACCCGACCCGCACGAGCCCGGAGCGCCGTCGCCATGCCCGAACCCCGCACCGCCGACACGCTGCACGCCGACCAGGTCACCTTCTGGACCGGCGACGGCGGCGCCATCTGGATGAAGGCCGAAGCACGGATCGAGACGGCCATCGCCACGCTCGGCGACCGCGCGCTGGCCGCTGCGGCGCCCCGGCCCGGCGAATCCGTCCTCGACGTCGGCTGCGGTACCGGCCCCACCACAAGGCTGCTGGCGCGCGCCGTGGCGCCGTCCGGCACCGTGCTGGGGCTCGACCTGTCGGTGCCTATGATAGCGGAAGCGGCACGACGGGCCGCCGCCGAGAGCCTGACCAACGTGCGTTTCGTCGCCGGTGACGCGTCGGCCCACGCCTTCGAGCCGGCCTCGATGGACCTGCTCTTCTCGCGCTTCGGCGTGATGTTCTTCGGCGATCCGCCGACGGCGTTCACCAATCTGCGCCGCGCGCTGAAGCCGGGTGGGCGGCTGACGTTCCTGTGCTGGCGGACGTTCAAGGAGAACGGCTGGGCGTTCGTGCCGTTCATGGCCGGCGTGCCGTTGCTGCCGCCACTGCCGCGCCCGGCGCCGGACGAGCCCGGCCCGTTCGCCTTCGGCGACCCGGCGCGGGTGACGGGCATCCTCACCGCCGCCGGATTTGCCGGCATCACGATCGAGCCGATCGACGAGCTCCAGGCGCTCGCCACCGGTGGCCTTGACGAGGCGGTGACCCAGGCCACCGAGATGGGTCCGCTGGCGCGTCTCCTGCGCGACACGCCGGATGACCTGCGCGCCAAGGTCGCCGACGCGGTGCGCGCGGCGCTCGCGCCGCATGCGACGAAAGACGGCGTGCGCCTGCCGGCGGCGTGCTGGCTGGTGAAGGCGGTCAATCCTGGGTGACGGCTGGAAGCCATCCCTCACGGCACTGCTTGGCCGCAACGAGCGCCCCTGCGCGACTTCCTGCGGGACGCGACCGACTGACCGCGCCAACATGCCACGCCGCAGCCCAGCGTCGTCTGCCGCGGCCGACCGAAGTATCCCACTTGCCGGAAAAATCCTGCCGGTGGCCGGCTTCCGCTTCGACGCCAACGAGATTGCCGCGGCTACGGCAACGTCGAGGCTCTGAACAAGCTGATGGCGAAGGCAAAGAGCGTGCACGAGAAGCTGATCGCCAAGGTCAAGGTCCACAAGGGCGTCCTCGCGGCGGCGGCCATCAGGCTCGAGGAGTTGCACCAGAAAGTCGAACAACGGACCGACGGCTGGACGGCAGAGATCCGGCGGTCGCTGGAAGACGAGATGCGGCGAACGAGGTACCACCCGCGCGTCTGATCGCTGCTCGCCGTTGCCCTCGCCTTCCTCGAAGCGGGCTGAGCGACCCCATCACGCGAGGCGCGATGGGGAGGAGTGGGTGTTCGGGGGTATCCAGAACCGGACCGCGAACGCGCACTCGCGCGTGGTCTATTTCCGATGCCTCATCCTATCGTACCTGCATCGCCCGGACGCGCACCCCGCTGATGCTCAGGGGCAGCGTCACCAGCTCATCCTGCGCTGACACCACGAGCGAGAGGCTGAGGTCGGCAACCGATACGCCCTGAAGACCACCCGAGTCGCAGAGTATCGCGACCCCCACCGTGATCCGTGCGCCGGCGGCCAGCCAGGTCAGGGACTTCCGTTTTTGCGGCTCCGTCTCGAGTTCACGCAATCTTCCGTACGAGGCGTTGATCGACGTTACGCCAGTGAGCCGGTCGACGCGGCCCGAACAGGGCCCGGCCGAGGCGTCGTCGACCAGGATGCCCACTCCCACGCCGAGACCGCTCTGGTTCACGAGTGTCAGAGCGGTGGCGGCGTGGAAGGGATTCATGCCGACGCGCCCGTGCGCGATCTCGCTCGCGCTGGCCTTGAAGCTCTCCGGCCGCAGTCGTGCGCGGATGTCGGTCTCGGCGGTGTTTCCGCCGCCGCCAGCGGCGGGCGCGGCGCCACCGGCAAGCCGGTTTCGCGCCATTCGGGCGAACCGTCCCTCGGGATATTGCCGCAGGTACTCCTGGTAGTCGGCCGGGTCGCCAGTCCGCTCGGCGGACTGCCACAGGGCCAGTTCGATTGGATCGCCTTCGCCTGCGCGAGGGCCCGGCGCTTTCGGTTGCGGCGCGGCCGCGACCGGCGGCAGTGGGCTCTGCGGCGCGCGGTCCGCGCCGGACTTCAGATAGAATTCGCCGGTCAGGGACGCGTTCATCCACGGCCGCTGCCGTGCCTGTGTCGCCTTGTAGACGTCCTGCGTCACACGGCGGAACATCAGGCCAATCTCCACGCCGGGCGCTTCCAGATGCTGCAGCAATGCCGCGGTGAACGGGCTGTGCGTCCCGGCGCCGTCCAGGGCGACGGAGCCCGGGTCTGTGGCAAAGGCGATGATTGTTCCGCCGCTCCCACCAATCTCGGCCAGTCCCCGTTTGACAGCGGCCGAGCGTGTCTGCCCCATGCCGCGCGCCAATTCTTTCGCGAAGGGATTGTCGCGGCAGGCGTCGAGGATGACGATCTTGACACCGGGCCCGCGTTCCATCTGGCGCAGGACGAAGTCCATCCGAACGGCGTTGAAGTCGAGGTCGACTTCCGAACGGATCGCGGCGTCGGTCGGGATCAGGAAGTTCTCGCCAGACACCTGCAGACCGTGACCGGCGTAGAAGAACAATGCTACATCGGCTCCGGGCAGCTTGTCGGCGAAGCGGCGTATCGCATCGCGCAGCCCGTTGTTGCCGAGATCGAAGCCGGCCACGACGTCGAACCCGAGCCTTTGCAAGGCCACACTGACGGCACGCGCATCGTTGGCCGGATTGATGAGCGGTGCCGCTTGCTTGTACGCGCCATTGCCCACCACCAGTGCGACCCGGCGCTCTGCGTGCGCAGCCGAACCGATTGCGAGGCAAAGGGCCATGGCGACGAGAGCAATGAGTCGGACCATCGTGTTCCCCATGCCGCGACAGGCGTTGGCTGGCGCTCATACGCCCACCGCACCGGAGGACGCAGCCAAGCGAAAGTCCCAATCCATTCTTGTCCGCCGGCGGCTCACCAATTCTCATATAGTTGCAGGGATAGAGCAACAATCAACTCGGTAGGCTATCTGGTCTTCGTGAATGTGGCGGCGCGCTGCCGGCAACCTCGATCAGGGACATCGCGACCACTGATGATTGCAGCGGTCACATAGGGGGTTGCCGTGCGGAAGATTCGACTTCGAGACGCGAAGGCGAGCCTCTCGACGGTGGTGCATATGGGAGCGCCGGCTTCCAGCCGGCACCGGCGCGAAGTACCGGGTCATGAGCCGGCTGGAAGCCGGCGCTCCTATAACGCGACTTCGTTTGAACGAGAGGTGCGCCAGCGGCTGCGATCCTCACGGCTGCTCGTCAGCCACCTGTCTCTCCGCCGTCTGCTTGCGGGCCTCAATGGCCGCGACAGTGTCGCGCCTGCGTTTGAGGCCAAGAACGACGGCCAGGATCATGCCGCCGACGAAAATGGCGAGGCTGGTGGCCGAGGAAGCCGCGGTGCGCGGCCCGAACAGGTTGAGGCCGGTGCCGACGATCACCGAGACGGCAAGGGGCAGCAGCGCGCCCTTGTGGAACGCTTGAAAGGCTTCCTTCCTTTCTTCCGGCGTAAGCTGTGCCATGTCGCGTCTCCTGATGCGGTTGAGTCATCGCCTCGCGCGACACCGTGTGCTCGCCACCGGCCTGCCAACACCGAAGTGTTCGGCGCTTATCGCGGTGGCGTCGCCTTGGGCGGTCGACCGTGGCGCGTATCCCACTTCGCCCTGTGAAGGGTGACGTCGCCGGCGTCGTTTGCCTTGCCGGCCGTGGCGACGATTTCCTGGTAGCCGGCGACAAACCATCGGTCGCCGCGTCTGTCCGGCTTGACGGCCATCGAGTACTCGCCGGCAGAGACGTTCTCGAAAACGAACCGTCCCTCGGCGTTGGTCACCGCCGCCGCCTTCTGCTGCTTGCCGTCGCAGGGCGATTCGACGCCGTCGGTGGACAGCGAAATCGACAGGCAGACTTGGATCTCGGCGTCGGCGATGGGGGCGCGGTCATGCCAGAGGAGGCGGCCGCTCAGCGTGCCGGTCGTCATCGCCACGGCGGGCGGCAGGGCCGGCGCCTTGCCGAGCACGGCCATGTTGAACAGCTCGTTGCCGGGCAACGTCGAGTTGGCGGTGTTGCGCCATTCCCATGTGCCGCCGCTGAACCGGCCCATGCCGGTGTCCGATGTGACGTAAAGGGCACCGGCGCCATCGGAATACAGGGAGTTGATGTTCGCCGGCACCGGCAAGGCGACCTCGTCCCACTTGCCGCCCGCGTATCGCAGCACCGTCGTCCGGGTGTCCATCCAGAGGTCGCCGGCCTTGTCCTGGGTCATGTCCCGGATTGCGTTGCGAGCCGGCAATCCATGCGCGATACGGGACCAGCTCCCGCCACGGAAGACTTTGAGGCCTGTCGACTGTGCCATCCACAGCGAGCCGTCTGCATCGACGACCATCCGGCCGTTGTCATCGGCGAACCGCTTCCAGGCGCCGTCGGAAAAGAAGTACGTGGCACCGTCACCGGTCCCGATCCACGTCGAGCCGTTGGGCCCCGCCGCCACCGCATAGATGCCGATGATGCCGCGCTTTGCCTGGATGTCGCGGGCCAGCCAGTGACTGGCTTTTGCCCCATCCCACCGCGTTATCCCTTCCTGCCAGGACACCCAGAGCGGTCCATCCTTGCGGCAGGAGATCTCCATGATCGAAATCCCGAAGGGGCTGACGGAGAGGCTCTGCGGGATCGTGAGGATCTTCTCGAAGCCGGCACCGTCGAAAGCCAGCACCATGTCGCCATTGCCGAAATAGATCCTGTTGCCGCACGTCGCCGTCGAAGCCCCGACGTGCTCCCTGACCAGGGGGCCTGATTTCTTGTCGTGGAGCCTGAACCCTGCCTCGTCCAGGCAGACGAGCCCGATCCGCGAGCCGATGCACATGAGGTCTTTCGACAGCGCCGAGGACGTCAGGATCGGCACTGCTCCAAGCACCAGAGCGACCATGATCGACGTCGCCTGAGCCAGCCGGGAAATCCTCGACATTACCGGGTGCTCCGCTTCGAGTTGGCGTCAACGATCTGGAAGCCGAGGCGCATGTATCATCAGGGCATGGTCGGCACGATTGCCGCCGTCGGCGACCGTCATGTCTGATGAGCGCTCACTTCATTATAGCTGCGCGCGCCGTCGTCGCCTTATTTGATTTTCTTATCGAAACCCGAGAATGCGGTCCGCTTGGCCCGAGCTCATCCCGGGCACTATAAAAGCCACGCCTGCGGCCACCCGGGGCGCTTTCGCAGGCTCAGGCATGGGCGCGCCGAACGAGTGGCCATGGAGGCGAGCGAAGGGACCGCGGCTCGATCACTCCTGCCAAGGGAAGCGCGGCGCGAACAGGTCGACCGTGTAGTGCGACAGCCGGAACGACTCGGTCGCGTTGACCAGCGCCGCCCGGATGCCCGGCTCGAGCGCCGAATGGCCGGCATCGGGCACGATCACGCAGTTGGCTTCCGGCCAGGCATGGCGCAATTCATCGGCGGTCACCGGTGGGCAGACGATGTCGTAGCGCCCCTGGACGATCGTGCAGGGCAGGTGGCGGATGCGGTCCAGTTCCTTCCACGGCCAGCCCTCGGGCAGGAACACGCGGTTGACGAAGTAGTGGGCCTCGATGCGCGACAGCGCCAGCGCGAAGCCGCCGCCCTCGGCCTCCAGCGGCCCCTTGCTGCCGGGATACAAGGTCGAGCACGCCGCCTCGTAGCGGCTCCAGGCGCGCGCCGCCGGCTGGTGCCGCGCCGGGTCGGGGTCGGTCAGGCGCCGGTAGTAGTTGCCCAGCACGTCACCGCGCTCGGCCGGCGGCAGGTGGCCGACGAAGTCGCGCCATGCCTCGGGGAACACGATCTTCATGCCCTGCAGGAACCAGCGCACCTCGTCGTCGCGGCCCAGGAACACGCCGCGCAGGATGAAGCCCAGGACGCGCTCGGGGTAGCGCTGGCCATACGCCAAGGCGAGGGTCGAGCCCCACGAGCCGCCGAACACCAGCCACTGCCGCACGTCGAGGTGTCGGCGCACCTTCTCCAGGTCCTCGACCAGGTGCGGCGTCGTGTTGTCGGTCACGTCGCCCAGCGGCAGCGACCGTCCGGCGCCGCGCTGGTCGAAGATGATGATGCGGTAGAACGTCGGATCGAAGAACCGCCGGTGCACCGGCGCCGAGCCGGCCCCGGGGCCGCCATGCAGGAACACGACCGGCACCCCGTCGGGGTTGCCGCTCTGCTCCCAGTAGAGGGTGTGCCGGCCATCGACCGCCAGCATGCCGCTGGCATAGGGCACGATGTCCGCGAACAGTTCCGACCGTAACGGATTCTCCGACCTCGGCATGCGTCCCGTGCTCTCCGGCCAATGCGCGGGCACCCAGCCGACGCTGGCTTCCGTCGCCCCAGTAATGAATGCTGATCTTATGCCAACACGAGTAGCCGTCAAATCATTGGTCGGGGCGCGCCACTCCAGTGGCGCAGGGGCACGCTGGGGGCGCGTCACTCCAGTGACGCGTCATCTGTGGCGAGTGGCGAAGACGCGCGACTGGAGTCGCGCGCCCCCAGCAAAGCCGGTGTGTCACTGGAAAGGCGCACTCCCGGCGGCGCTCGTCGCGCTCGCCCTGCACGCCGGTGTTGCCGTCCCCGCTGTCGCGCAGGGTTGTGGCGACGCGCGCGCGACGTCCGTTGTCGGCCTCGACGCGGTCGACGGCGATACCTTCCGCACCATCGACGGCCGCGAATGGCGTCTCGCCGGCGTGATGGCCCCCAAACGCAGCGACGGCGCGCGGGCGCCCCGCAGCGCCGACGAGCCCGGCGGCCGCGACAGCGGCCGTCCGCGCGGTTCACCCGCCGACGCCGCCCGCGCGGCGCTCGATGCCCTCGTTGCCCGTCAGACGTTGTGGCTGGCCGAGGTGAGCGAGACCGCCGACCGATATGAGCGCCGCCTCGCCGTGGCGCGAGACGCGACCTGCGGCTCGCTCGCCGGCCGCCTGCTCGCTGCGGGCCATCTGCGCGTCTACCCCACATTTGCCACACGGGCCCTCGCACCTGATCTGCATGAAGCGGAGGCAGGGGCGCGCACTGTGTCGCGGGGCCTGTGGGCCGACGTGCGCTATCGTGTGCTGCCGGCGGCGGAGGTCGGCGGCCGTTTCGACTCGTACGTCGTTGTCGAGGACCGCCCGGTGTCGGCGCATGATACACGCGCCGGCACGGTCCTGGTGTTCGGTCCGGAGATGCGGCGTGATTTCGGGGTGACGATCGCGCCCAAGGTGCGCAAACTCATGAGGGCGGCGGGCCGCGACCCCGCCAGCCTCGTCGGGCGCCAGGTGCGGGTGCGCGGCTGGCTGCGCAACCGCGGCGGCGCGCCGGTCATCGAGCTGGCCGTGCCCGAGCAGTTGGAGGTGGTCGAGCGATGAGGATGCTGCCTTTCGGACCGCGCGCGTCCACGCGCGCTCATGATCCGGCGCCCTGCGTCGGTGCGCGCGCGGACGCGCGCGGTCCGAAGCATGAGCGCTTTGGCGGCGAGAGTGGCATGACACGCTGGGTGCGCGCCACGCTGCTGGCGCTGCTCGGCCTTGCGCTCGCCGCCGCCTGCACGCCGCAAGACACCCCCACGACGTCGGCGCCCCCGGCGACGAGCCGTGACGGCCGGCAGGGCGCCGACGCCCTGCGCGCCGCGGCGTTGCGGCGCTTCGGCGGCGCCTACACCGAGGGCCCGGCCGCCGCCTATGTCGAGCGGGTGGGCCGCAATCTCGTGCAGGCCAACAACCTCGGCGCCAACGGCTGGCGGTTCACCGTGCTGAGCGCGCCGGCCGCCAACGCTTTCGCCACCGACTACGGCGACGTCTTCGTGACTCGCGGGCTGCTGGCGGTGCTGCAGGACGAGGCCGAGCTGGCCTCGGTGCTCGGCCACGAGATGGGCCACGTGCTGGGGCGTCACGCCACGCAGCGCCGCGCCCAGGAAGCCCGCGTCTACCAGGCGGCGCTGGAGGTGGCACGCAGCACGCGCGACCCGCAGCTGGCGCTGGCCTTCGCCGAGATGGAGCTGGCCAACGTGCGCGCCTACTCGCGCGACCAGGAGTTCGAGGCCGACCGTATCGCCGTGCGGCTGACGACCAGGGCCGGCTACGATTCCGCCGCCGCCGCGCGCTCGCTGCAGCGCCTGCAGGCGTACAACCTGCTGCAGGCCCGCATCCAGGGCCTGCCGCCGGAGATCTTCGAGCGGCAGAGCATGTTCGCGACCCACCCGCGCACGGCGGATCGGGTCGAGGCGGCACGTGCCGAAGCGGGCGGCACTTCCGGCGGCCGGCGCGAGGCCGATGCCTATCTCGATGCCGTCACCGGCATGCTCTACGGCGATCCGCCGCAGGAGGGTTTCGCCCGCGGCCGGCGGTTCATGCATCCGCAGCTCGGCTTCGCTTTCGAGGCGCCGCAGGGCTACACCTTGTTCAACAACCCGCAATCGGTGCAGGCGCGCGGGCCGGACAACGCTCAGATGATGTTCGCCTGCACGGCGCGGCCGCCCGAGGGCAACATGGTCGATGCCATGCGCCGGCTGTTCCCGTCGGTGCCGCTGATCGAGGCCCGGACGCTTAACATCAACGGCTTCGAGGCCGCCACCGGCGTGACGCCGCGCTCCTCGACCAGCGGCGACGTCGACGGCCGCGTCGTGACGATCCGTTTCCCGCCCGGCACGTGCACCTTCCTGCTGGTCTCGCGCGCCTTCGGGCCGCCGGGCCGCGCGCAGGAGCTGTTCCGCGCCGCGCAGACCTTCCGTCGCCTGGGGCCCAACGAAGCCGCCCAGGCCCGCCCCCTGCGCCTGACCGTCGTGCAGGTGCGTCCCGGCGACACCGCCGAGCGCCTCGCCGCCCGCGGCCCCGCCGACGAGGGCTATCGCCTCGAGCGCTTCCTCCTGCTGAACGGCCTGCGCGCTGGCGAGCCCCTGACCCCCGGCCAACGCATCAAGCTCGTGGTGCCGGAGTGACAGGGCGTTGCATGTCTTGGTCGGCGCGCGCCCCTCCAGTGGCGCTCTTTGTCTCCCTTCCTCTGATGAGGGCGGATAGGAAGGGCACCGCTGGAGCGGCGCGGCCCGACCGAAGAAGGCTCTCGCCTTGACCGTGCTCGCGAACGCCCTGCGCCAGGCGACGACGTTCCCCGTCATCTCTGACCCGGACCACCCCACGCGCGGCTGGCTCGAAATACCGACCCTCGGCCACCGCCCCTGCGCACTGGGACGAGGCGGCGCGCGCCGCGACAAGCACGAGGACGACGGCGCGACGCCCGTCGGAACCTGGCCGCTGCGCCGCGTCTGGTACCGCGCCGACCGCCTCGCCACGCCGCCGCACACCGCATTGCCCAGCCGCGCGATCCGCGAAATCGACGCCTGGTGCGACGATGTCGCCTCGCCCGACTACAACCGCCACATCGAGCTGCCGCACGCCGCGCGACACGAACGGCTGTGGCGCGACGATGCGGTCTACGACGTCATCGTCGAGCTGGGGTACAACGACGACCCGCCGATCCCGCCGCGCGGCAGCGCCATCTTCCTGCACGTCGCCCGTCCCGGCTACACGCCCACCGACGGCTGCGTCGCGCTCGCCCTCGAAGACCTGCTCGCCTTGCTCCGCGCCTGCGGTGTCGGTGATGCGCTGTGCATTGCTTTGCCCGGGAGCGGCGGTACATGATTTGGTCGGGGCGCGCCACTCCAGTGGCGCACGACGCCAGGCGGCCTCGATCGGCCGCCCGGCGTCGATCTCGCCGGCCGTTCCAGGTCGCCCTCTGCTTGCGCTCCAGGTCGTCAACGGCGAAGCCGCGCCTGCGATGCGCCACTGGCGCGCCCCGACCGTAGACGTGCCCCACCTCGCCGCCCCTGACGCGGCCCGGTATACTCCGCCCGTAACAACGAGAAAGATCGTCCCCTCATGACCGCAACCTACGACGTGCTCGGCATCGGCAACGCCATCGTCGACGTGCTGGCGCGCGCCGACGACGAGTTCGTGCGCCTGAACAAGCTGGCCAAGGGCGCCATGTCGCTGATCGACGCCGACCGCGCCGAGGCGCTGTACCAGGCGATGAAGGACGGCGTCGAATGCTCGGGCGGCTCGTGCGCCAACACCATGGCCGGCATCGCCTCTCTGGGCGGCAAGGCGGCCTATATCGGCAAGGTGCGCGACGACGGGCTGGGCTGGACGTTCCGCCACGACATCCGCGCCACCGGCGTCGCCTTCGACACGCCGGCCGCGACCTCGGGGCCGCCGACCGCGCGCAGCCTGATCTTCGTCACCGAGGACGCGCAGCGCACCATGAACACCTACCTCGGCGCCTGCGTCACCCTGGGCCCGGCCGACATCGACGATGCCTTGGTCGCCTCGGCCCAGGTCACCTACATCGAAGGCTACCTGTGGGATGCGCCCGACGCCAAGGCGGCGGTCATCAAGGCAATGGACGCCGCCCACGGCGCCGGCCGCCTGGTGTCTCTGACCCTCAGCGACGCCTTCTGTGTCGATCGCTGGCGGGCCGAGTTCCTCGACCTGGTGCGGGCCAGGGTCGACATCCTGTTCGCCAACGAGTCCGAGCTGCTGTCGCTGTACCAGGCCAAGACCTTCGACGATGCCCTGCAGGCGGCGCGGCACGATGGCAAGATCACCGCGCTCACGCGCAGCGCCAAAGGCTCGGTGGTGGCGCGCGGCGCGGAGGTGCACGTGGTCGACGCGGCGCCCGTGATCAAGGTCGTCGACACCACGGGCGCCGGCGACCTCTACGCCGCCGGCTTCCTCTACGGCTACACCAAGGGCATGGGCCTCGCCGAGTGCGCCCGCATTGGCGGCATCGCCGCCGCCGAGATCATCTCCCACTACGGCGCCCGGCCGGAGAAACCGCTGAAGACGCTGATCTAGGGCGGGTTAAATCGGATGGTTCGACCACACCATCTCACCAGGTGCCACAACCGTCATCCCGAGCGAAGCGAGGTAGCGCCAGGGTAAGCCCTGGGAAGGAGGAAGGCCATGTGAGTGACCTGAAACCTTTCGAAGCGGTCCAGTGGGTTCGACTCCCACTCGGTAAAGGCGTGA
>Ga0187894_10001529_pt1 | contig 29516 bp, 28 predicted proteins | sample GBC1701081metaG_FD_136650 | JGI IMG/M metagenome (GOLD analysis project Ga0187894, IMG submission 136650) | White microbial mat communities from a lava cave in the Kipuka Kanohina Cave System on the Island of Hawaii, USA - GBC170108-1 metaG ...
CTGTGGAAATGACGCGCTTACGGAAAGCGACAAAAAGCGTCGCTTCCCGCAAGCGCTTGGAAAAGTCAGGCAAAAAAGCCGCCTGACTTTCCCACATTCCCACAGCCACTGCGGCTAGAGATATTTTTCGATGAAAGCAAAAACAAAAACCAATTCCTGTGGTGCGCCATTACTCAAAAATGGCACACTACGAGGCGCAAAACCCAAGCCTGTTTCGAGTAGATTTATTTGTGAAGCAACGAATCATCGTAGGAGTAGATTTTATTTTGAGGCAATAGGTAGAAAATTGCACTCACCTTAATTTTCGCGCGCGGCACTGCTTCACAACTTTTCGCCGTTTGCACAGGTCGGCGTTTTCCGCTAAAAGACTCCGCAAGAGTTCAACCGGAATGACCTATCCGTTCACAGCAATAGTCGGCCAGGAAGAAATGAAACTGGCCTTGATTCTTAACCTCGTCGATCCGTTGATTGGCGGCGTTCTGATCATGGGCCACCGCGGCACCGGGAAATCCACGGCCGTGCGGGCATTGGCGGATCTACTCCCCCCGATCGCGGTGGTGGCGGGCTGTCCTTATAACTGTGACCCGCGTAATCCCTGTTCCAACTGCCTGACAAACGAAGAGCGCTCGCCGCGTTCTACACCGGTTCCGGTGGTCGAACTGCCACTGGGCGCGACCGAGGATCGCGTCTGTGGCACGATCGACATCGAGCGCGCGCTCGCCTCGGGCCGGAAGGTTTTCGATCCGGGATTGCTGGCGCGGGCCAATCGCGGGTTTCTTTACATCGACGAAGTGAACCTGCTGGAAGATCACCTGGTCGATCTTTTGCTCGACGTGGCGGCGACGGGGAAAAACAGAGTCGAGCGCGAAGGCATTTCAGTCGAACACCCGGCGAGTTTTGTGTTGATCGGTTCGGGCAATCCCGAGGAAGGCGATCTGCGGCCGCAGTTACTGGATCGTTTTGGGTTGCACACGGAAGTCATTACCGAGAACTATCTGAAGAATCGTGTGGACATTGTGGAGCGTCGCGATGCGTACGATCGGGACGCGGCAGAGTTTTGTGAATCGTTTGCGCCTGAACAGCAGCAGTTGGCGAAGCGAATCGCGCGAGCGCGTACGAATTTGCGAAAGGTCAGCGTCCCGCGACCGATGCTCGAAAAGATCGCCCAGCTCTGCGCAGACTTGAAGGTCGACGGTCATCGCGGCGAGCTCACGATCATGCGTGCGGCGCGCGCGTTGGCGGCGTTTGAGGGACGGCGATCTGTTAACGATGAGGACGTGAGACGTGTGTCCGCGATGTCGTTGCGGCATCGTTTGCGCCGTGATGCGCTGGATGAAACGGCAACGAGTGAACAGATCGGTCAGGCAGTTGAAGAGGTCTTTCCGAGCAAAGCACCGGGACCGAGGGAGAGACCTCCTGGCGGTGACGAGAGTGAAGAAGACGAAGATGACGATCGCGACGCCGGCGGCAGCGATCCGGTTTTCAATCCGCGGCCTTCACCCTCGAAGTCTCGCAACGGCGCGCGGCCAAACAAAACCGAGGGACCATCACCACCGGCGGTTGAGAATCGATCGCGCGAGACGCGTCTTGAAGATCAATTGCAACCGAAAGGTCGCACGCGCAAGTCGCGGACGAAGACGCGGCGTTCGGCCGGCGCGAAGGCCGCGACGCAACAGTTGCGCGGGCGGTATATGCGTTCGGTCGAGTTTAAGAACAACGGCGCGAGAGTGGCGGTTGATGCTACGTTGCGCGCGATGGTCGCGCAGGCACGTGCGCCGTTGACTCCGGTTTCTTCGAATGCGTTGCGTTACAAGTTGCTCAAGGACAAGCAAGGCACGCTTTTCATCTTTGCGATCGACGCTTCGGGAAGTATGGCTGCGAATCGTATCGCGCGCGCCAAGAGTACGATTCTGAAGCTGCTGCGCAAGTCCTATTTAAATCGCGACAGCGTGGCGATCGTTTCGTTCCACGGGATGACCGCGAATCTCGACTTGCCGCCGTCGCGCAGCATCCTGCGGGCGCGGCGCGTGCTGGATTCGTTGCGCATGGGTGGAAGCACGCCGCTCGGCGCCGGGCTCGTCACGACGATTGAGCTGATCAAGCTCGTCGGCGATAAATTTGGCGAGACGGTCGTGTTACTGTTTACCGACGGGCGTTCGAATGTTCCGCTGCGCCGCAAGGGGCTCAACGTACGCGCTTTACGCCATCTGAAGATCGAGGCGGAATTGCGCGAGCTCAATGTGGCGCTGCGAAAGACAAAGGCGCGCGTGATCGTGGTTGATACGCAAAAAGAGTTTGAGTCGAGTGAAGAGACGCGACGGCTCGCCGAGATACTCCAGGCGCAGTTTGTAAAGTTGGCGCCGGCAATTAATGCCTGACAAACAAGACACAGAGCAAGACACAGAGCAAGACACAGATCGTGACGCGCGAGTTTTTGCGCTCTACGAACAGTTGCTCGAGATGGAGCAGCGGCTGATCCCGACTGGTCTGCACGTGTTTGGCCGGCCGTCTTCATCATGCGAACAGGCAGACCTGTTTAAGATGATCGCGTCGTTCGATCGTCCGGAGCATGGCATACGCGCGTTGCCGCCGGAGCTTGTTGGAGACGCTGTACGAGAGTTTTTAGACCGGGGATCTGAGGCAGCAATCCGTTTTTGTGAGAGGCATGGATTAAATCCGGAATCGACACAACCGGTGTTCGCGTTGCTCGAAGGTGTTTCGGCAAAGCTTCAAACAAACAGCGAGATTGAGTCGTTGATCCGTGCTCTCCGTGGCGAATTTGTTGAGCCGGGGCCGGGCGCGGATATCATTCAGAATCCCAACGTCCTGCCGACCGGCAGAAACACGCACGCGATCAATCCGTACTCAGTTCCTTCCGCGGCCGCGTTTGCGCGCAGCGAGATCGTGGCCACGAGTTTGCTCGAACGTTATCGCAGTGAGAACGCACGCTATCCCGAAGCGATGGCGCTGGTGCTGTGGGGCCTGGACAACATCAAGACGCAGGGCGAGGGTGTGGCGCAGGCGCTTTGGCTGCTCGGTGTGCGGCCCGTACGCGATGCTTTAAACAGGACCACGAGTGTTACGGCGATACCTTTGGAGGAGTTGGGACGGCCGCGTATCGATGTTGTGATGACAGTGTCGGGAATCTTTCGCGACCTGTTTAGTCCGACTGTGCAACTGCTCGATAAGGCAGTGCGTCTGGTGGCCCAACTCGATGAACCATTGGAATCGAATTATGTTCGCAAGCACGTACGCGAACAAATCGAGCAGGATGCTTGTTCGGCTGATGAAGCGGCGGTGCGTGTGTTTTCCAACGCGCCTGGTAATTACGGCGCCAATGTGAATTTCATGGTGATGGATTCGCAGTGGGAACGCGAAGAGACGCTCGGCGATCTCTTTGTGACGCGCAAGTGTTTCGCCTATGGCCGCGATTCGCGAGGGTGCGCGATCGAGGGCAGGGAAGCGCGGCTGGCGATGGACCGTGCCTTGTCGCGCGTCGAAGCGACGTATCAGAACATCGACACGTTTGAGATCGGGCTGACAGACGTGGACCACTACTTTGAATATCTCGGTGGCGTGTCGAAGGCGGTTGAGAAGCGCGCGCGGGCGCGGCCGGCGATCTATCTGTCTGACAGTTTGTCGCGCGAGGTGAAGATTCGTTCGCTGGAAGAGACGGTTCGTCTGGAAACGCGGACGAAGACGTTGAATCCGAAGTGGTATGAAGGAATGCTCAAGCACGGCTTTCGCGGCGTGGCCGAGATCGAGAACCACGTTTCGAATACGTTTGGCTGGAGTGCGACGGCGGATGCCGTCGACGACTGGATTTATACAGAAGTAGCGAACACGTTTTTGTTTGACGAGTCGATGCTCGAGCGGCTGCGCGATCTGAATCCGCACTCCGCGCACGCGCTCGCACAGCGTTTGTTGGAAGCGAACGGGCGCGGCTATTGGGACGCAGACACGGAATCGCTCGCGAAGCTGCGCGACATCAGCCGCAGTCTGGAAGATCAGTTGGAAGGCGTCGCATGAACATCACCGTTCTGTATGTGGGTTCGAGTCTGCTGGCGCCGCTGAAGAATGCCGAGCGGGAGATCAATCGTACTTACGATCTGAACCTGCGTGTCGCTGCTTACAACTTCGGCTCGCCGCTGAGCGACAAAGATTGGATCGAAGTCGAACGCGATCTCGCGCAAGCGAATGTGGTTTTCGTGATTCACGTGATGGACGGCGAGAACGCTTCGCGACTCGTCAAAACGTTGGAAGGTCGAAAACACGACGCCGTTATAGTGATCAACTGTATGCCTGAACTAATGCGGCATACGCACATGGGCCGGCTGGACATCGGACGGTTGCGCTCTGTGAGCAGTTTGTTTGGGGGTAAATTTAAAGCCGACAAAAGAAAAACAAATCATGGGAAGTATCTGAGACTCGTCGATCGGCTGCCGAAAATACTGAAGTTTGTTCCGACGACCGGAGCTCTTACCGACGCAAAGCACTACCTTTATCTCTTCTGCTATTTCCTTCAGCCGACGCCATCCAACATCCAGTCGATGCTGCTTTACTCGTTGAAGCATTATGTCCGCGACGCTCGATTGAAAGCTGTAAGAATCGAACCGCCGCAGCAAGTGCCGTCGGTAGCGATTTATCACCCGGACGCAAAAGGACTGTTCGAAACCTTCGCCGCTTACGAAAAGTGGTACGCGTCGAAGAAGAAGCAACCGCTCGATCCACAATTGACGATCGGCTTGCTCTTGATGCGTCCACAAGTGGTCAGCAAAACCACCAAACACTACGACGCGCTAATCAAATCGATCGAAGCCGAGGGCTTGAGCGTCATTCCCGCCATTGCGACGCTCATGGATAACCGCGAAGCCGTTTCGCGTTTTTTCACTGATGCAAGCAAGCCTCGCGTCTGCCAGATAATCTCCCTCACTGGTTTTAGTTTCGTCGGCGGCCCGGCAATGAACGACAGCGCTGCCGCTTCGGAGTTTCTCAAACAGCTAAATCTTCCGTATCGCTCCGCCGTCAGTCTCGACACACAAACCATCGAAGCCTGGACCGACTCAGCCACCGGTCTCAATCCGGTCCAGGCCGGCATGCAGATCGCCATTCCCGAAATCGACGGCGCCACGGAGCCTTTCATTTATGGAGGCATTCCCAGTCGCGGACAAGAACCGATCGCGCTCGCAGATCGCTGCACGCGGCTCGCGCGCCGTCTGAAGCGATGGCATAACCTGCAAACCGCGCCACGCGATCAAATCAAGTTGGCCATCGTGCTGTTCTGTTTTCCCCCAAGCAAGGGCAACATCGGCACCGCCGCGGACCTCGATGTCTTTCCCGGCGTTTGGGACGTGCTGAATCGACTGCGTGAGGAGGGTTACAACGTCGAAGTTCCTGAAACTGCGGATCGCCTTCGAGACCGGCTACTCAGCGGCAACAGCGACGAATATGGCGTCGTCGGGAACGTCGCACATCGGCTGACCGTAAGTGATTACAACCGGCTTTGTCCTTACGTTCGAGAAATAGAGAATGACTGGGGACCGGCACCGGGTGCAATAAATGCGTTTGGGGGCAGTCTCCTGATTCAAGGTCTTCAGTTGGGGAATATTTTCATAGGGATACAACCGACTTTCGGCTTCGAAGGCGATCCGATGCGCCTGATGATGGCGCGCGGCGGTGCACCGCATCACGGCTTCATGGCCTTCTATACCTACTTGTCGAAAGTGCTGAACGCCGACGGCGTGATTCACTTCGGCACTCACGGCTCGCTCGAGTTCATGCCCGGCAAACAGATCGGACTCTCCGGTGAGTGCTGGCCGGATCGTCTGATTGACGAACTGCCAAACTTTTACGTCTACAGCGTCAACAATCCTTCCGAAGGCTCGATCGCCAAACGCCGCTCGTATGCGGAGTTGATCTCCTACCTCACGCCGCCAATCGAGAACGCCGGCTTGTACAAAGAGTTTGCAAACCTGAAAGAGTTGGTGATGGCTTACCGCGAGTCGCGCTCTGAGACCGAACGCGCCCGGCTGTTTGAGTCGATCGATCAACTAGCCGTGGAACTTCACCTGAACTAGTCCTCTAAACTGATCCTTATCCACCCGATGCCGAAACGCCTCAGTGCCATCGATCAGCACTATGGGAATGTCGTACTGATATTTTCTTAGCAGCTCGTCATCAGATTCGATATTGATCTCTTCGAGGGTGAAGCGATCGCTACAGCCGGCGGTCTCGATGGCGAGCTTGGCGTCGTCGCAGAGGTGACAGCCGGGTCGTGAATAAACAATTACATGGGGTTTGGTCAACTAACAACTCCTCTCGCTTGGCGAAACCCACTGGAAATACCACTAAATTTTCTTGCCAGCCAATCGCGAAACAAGGTATAAATGTCACGCCGACCACATTATATTGTTTTGATAGGCGCGGCGCTCTTCATGTTTAAGCAAATAATTTGCTTTTCTGCGCAGAGAGTGATCCCTGTACGACGGGGAGTTGTATACTCGGCTCTCTGCTAGCTATGTCGAAGTGTACCCACGGAAGTTCGCAACGCCCACAAAGGAATTAGAAGTGACGGAGGTTTCGACTTGGATAGTCAAGCCGATCAAATATCCGCTCGACCAGGCGCACTAAACGTGCCGACTCCGGCAAATGTTCGCGCAGCAGCACCTGCTAAACCCGAGGCGCTCGAGGCGACGTCTGATCCTCCAGTGAACAAAATGCGCCGCCGCATCGTCTGGGCGACGGTCGCCGGTTCGCTGATCACTTTCTTTCTGATGTTCGTGCGGTTCTTCCTGCCACGCTCAATCCTCGAACCATCCAGCACTTTTCGTATTGGGCCACCGGGCGACTATGCCATCGGCGTGGATACAAAATGGCAACAGCAATACCGCATCTGGGTCACCCGCACTTCCGATCGTCTTTTCGTTATCTATGCACGATGCACGCACCTGGGCTGTACGCCTGACTGGAAAGCCAGCGAGAACAAGTTTAAGTGCCCGTGCCACGGCAGCGGCTACGACAGTGAGGGAATCAACTTCGAAGGCCCGGCGCCGCGTCCGATGGACCGCGCGCAGGTGAGCCTGGATGCTGAAGGGCAGATTGTGGTTAACACGGGCAAGCTTTTCGAATGGCCAAAGGGCGGCACTAACCACTTTGAAGATGAAAAAGACGGCGCCTTTATCAGGGTGTGAACCACGGATTTACACAGATGGACACTGATCCCAAAGAGCAGAAGCAACTGACGACCGGCGACGAAAACGAGAGCAAGAGCATGAGGTCGCGCGTCAAAGAGGGCACGAGTGCGCTCAAAGACCGCGCGATCGAAGAGGCGAAGGAATACAAAGACCCACAGGAGACGCAGCTTTGGAAGTCGATCTTCCGCGTCTCGCATGACCGCTCGGATCCGCGTAACCGATCTCTGGCGATTCTTTCAAACGTCTTTCTGCACCTGCACCCGGCGAAGATCAATCGCGACGCGGTGCGGTATCCGTTCACCTGGGGCATGGGCGGTATCACGTTCTATCTCTTCATCGTGCTGACCTTCACCGGTGTGTTGTTGATGTTCTACTACCACCCGACCAAGGTCGATGCTTTTCGCGACATTCTCTATCTCGAACACGACGTGCCGTTTGGCAAGCTCTTGCGCAACATGCACCGCTGGGCGGCGCACTTGATGGTGATCACGACGTGGTTGCACATGTTTCGCGTCGTGCTGACGGGTTCGTACAAGCGGCCGCGCGAGTTTAACTGGTGCGTGGGCGTGGTTTTGTTGGTGTTGACGCTGCTGCTTTCGTTTACGGGTTACCTTTTGCCGGACGATCAACTCGGCTTCTGGGCGGTGACCGTCGGCACAAACATGGCGCGCGCGACGCCGATGCTCGGTCACGAAGGTCCGTTTGGCGCGCAGCTCGGGTTGACTGCTTACAACGACGTGCGGTTTGGGTTATTGGGTGGCTCGATCGTGGATTCGAACGCCTTGCTGCGGTCATACATCTGGCACTGCATCGGCATTCCGCTCGTGGCATCGATATTTATGGCAGTGCACTTCTGGCGCATACGTAAGGACGGTGGCATCTCCGGTCCCGCGCCGGTTGTGCTCGAATCCGAAATGAAGGCCGTGAAGAAGAAGTGAGCCACGGATAAACACGGATGACACGGACAGAATGAAGAGACTTATCAATAAGTGGACCGTGCTGGTTGTTCTCCTGTTGATCGCCGGATTCTGGGCGATTAACGTTTCTGACTGGCATCAGCTTTGGATGATCTCGTCGGCGCCGGATAACGTGCCGATCGTCGCGATGCTTTTCCTCGTTCCGTTTTTCACCTGGCTGGGCATCAGGCAGGCCGCCGCGAACGACCGGCTCATCGAGGAGCTCGAAGCCGATCCGAAGCTCGCCAAGACGCATCATCGCAAAGTGGAACCGTGGCGGCCGGGCTGGGCACGGGAACTTCACGTCTGGCCCTATCTTGTGCGCGTCGAATTTCTGGCCACCGTTATTGTTACGGTGGTTCTTTTTATATGGTCCATCACCCTCAACGCGCCGCTTGAAGAACCCGCCAATCCAAACCTGACGATGAACCCGTCGAAGGCGCCGTGGTACTTCCTCGGGTTGCAGGAGATGCTGGTCTACTTCGATCCGTGGATCGCGGGCGTCGTGATGCCGTCGATCATCATGGTGGGCTTGATGGCGTTTCCGTACGTTGATTCGAATCCACTTGGCAATGGTTATTACACGTTGCGCCAGAGACGGTTTGCGCTCTGGATGTTTGGCGCCGGCTTTTTGCAGTGGATTTTGTTGATTGTGATCGGGACGTTTATCCGTGGTCCGGGCTGGATCTGGTTCTGGCCGGGACAGACGTGGGACCACAACGCGGTCGTGTTCGACAAGAACGTCGACCTCCACGACATGATCGCGATGAGCAAGATCGGCAAGTTCTTGCACCTCGGGTTTCTGACAACCACCACCGGCAAGTTTATCTTCGGCTTGATCGTTGTAGGCGGCTTCTACATCGTCGGCGCGCTCTTCTTCCACTGGTTGATGACCGTCGACTTTAAGCAGCTCCGTTTCCCGCGACCGTTTTTTAGTCTGGCGGCGTGGCGCCGGGATCTTTTTCCGAAGAACGAGTTTGAACAGAAAATCATGGCGCGGACGAGCCTGTTGCAGTATCTGACGTTCCAGTTCTTTGCGGTCAGTGTGCTGCTCGCGTTGCCGGTGAAACTGATCTTGCGATTAGCGTTGACGATTAAGTACGTGTGGGTGACTCCCTGGTTTAACATTTGAGAAAAGCTCAACATCTGAGCATGCGGAGGGACGATCATAGTGGCTGATTCTCCAGCACCAGGCGAATCATTGATCAAAAAGGAACCGGAGTTACCGGCGAACGATCCTATTACGAGCTGGTCGTCCAGCGGATGGATGCTTGTGTCCGCGCTGCTGATGACGATCTCCATCGCGTGGGCGCTCTACGACGAAGCATTCGGCCAGCGCCCGTGGAAGGGAATGCAGCGGGAGTTCGTCGCCCGCTACTCCCGCTATCTCGACAGCATCAAGGCCAACGCCGGCAAGTCGGAAACTGAAATCAAGGAAAGCCCCGAGTATCAGCAGCTCGACGCCGAGGTCAAAGACGCCGAAGAACAGGTCAAGGACGAAGTAAAACAGATCGACGCCGAGGTCATTCAGGTTCAGAGAAAACTCGACGCGATCACCGATCCGTTTCAGAATCAACGCGGCCGTCTTACTGTCATCAACTACTACGTCGAAACCGCGCACAGTGACGCCGCGAAAAAGCGTTATCGCGATCAGGCCGAAGCCAAGAAGCAGGAGATGATGGAAGTTGACCTGCCTTCGGATGATGGTAGTTCGACCAAAACAGAGCGGATGAATTACGCCGCACTCGAGCAGATGTACGACCAGTTGCGCGAAAGGAAAGCTGAGCGGCTGGGAAAGAAGGCGGAGTTACTGAAGACGCCGACCGAGTTAAGAAAGAAACGCGACGACTATCTCCGGAATCAACTGCTCAGTCTACCGCCCGCGGCGATCGAGGGCCTCAAAGCCAAGATGGCCAACTACGATTACACGATCCTGGGCCATCAGCTCAGTGTTAAGGAGTACGGTATCGTCGATCGTTGTGAAGTCTGCCACGCCGGTATCAGAGAGCCGCTCGAAATAATGCCCGCGAGTCTCGCGCCTGATAAGCCCGGCGGCACGCCAGACAATCTCGCGCGCGCCTTCGTCAGCCATCCAAACAAAGAGATTCTCGCGATTCACAAGCCGGAGAGATTCGGTTGTTCGAGTTGTCACTGGGGCAACGGACGCGCGACCACGAGCGAAACGAAAGGTCACGGGCGTCATCGTTTCTGGCTCTGGCCCATGTTTGAGAAAGAGAACACGCAGGCGGGTTGTCAGCAGTGTCACTCGCGCGATCGCGTCACCGACGGCGCCGACACGTTAAACCTCGGCCGCGATCTTTTCTCACAACGCGGCTGCATGGGTTGTCACCGTTATGAAGGCTTCGATCGCGAAACCGATGCGCTCACAGCCGCACGACAGCAGGTCGGCCAGCTCGAAGATCAGATGACGGCTAATGAAAAACAGATTCGCGCCGACACGCAGCGTTCGGGCGAAGTTGAGGACAACGACGAAGCCCAACGCCTCCTGGCCCACGCCGAGAGTCTTCGGGTTACGAACAGTTTGCTGGCAGCGCGCAGAGATCAACTAAGTCTGCAAACGAAGTACTTGCTGCAGGACCAGAAGAAGGTTGGTCCAAACCTGAAAGACGTCCGGGTGAAGTTGCGCAAAGAGTGGGTGCCGCATTGGCTCGAGAACCCGCAGGGTTTTCGTCCCGGCACCAAGATGCCGACGTTCTGGCGCTTCGCCGCGCCGCTCGACGACAAGCATGATATGCGCGACAAGGATAGTGCCCAGCAGGTTCAGGCGATTGCGGCATATCTTTGGCAGGACAGCTTTAGCATCAAGCTTCCCGAACAGCAACGCGGCGATGCTAATCACGGCAAACAGCTCTTCGAATCGCGCGGCTGTCTGGCCTGTCACTCAATCGGCGAAGGCGAAAGCAAGATCGGCGGCGACTTTGCCGCAAACCTGCAACGCGTCGGCGAGAAAGCAAACTTCGATTACATCGTTCGCTGGATTCACAACCCGCGCGAGCGCGTCGCGCCTTATTGTCCAAAACACAAGCGCGATCTGACGCCTGCGGACTATGCCGAAAAGGGACTGCCGTTTGTTTTCGACACTGAATTGCACTCCCGCTGCCCGATCGACAACGCGGAGTTGCAGGTGCAGAACATGACGGTGATGCCAAACTTCCGGCTCTCTGAACAGGATTCGCGCGACATCGCCACTTATCTCTTCTCGCTCTCGTCACCACCGAGTTATGCCGACGCGTCGTTCATGGATGACGCGAAGTTGAAAGAAGATGGCAAGAAACTCATCAAGCAGTACGGTTGCGCCGGTTGTCACGAGATTCAGGGCTTTGAAGACGAGCAGCGTATCGGCAAGGAGTTGACGGTCGAAGGTGCGACGCCGATCGAACGTCTCGACTTCGCGCTCCAAACGCATCATGCCGAGGATGGCGAGGATCCGTTAGAACTGCGGCCCGACCAACCGAATAAACCGTGGTACAACCACAAGGGCTTCTTCGAGCGCAAGATCACGCAACCGTCGATTTATGACGAAGGCAAGGAGAAGGATCCGAAGGATAAGTTGCGCATGCCACAGCCTTATCTGACGCCGCAGTGGCGCGTTGCCTTAACGACGTTCCTGCTTGGCAGCGTCGGCACGGAGAAGGACGGCGCGAACGTCCCCAGCACGCTCTTCTACAATCCGCAGGATCAGCGGCGACAGGACATTCAAAACGGCTGGTGGGTGATCAAGAAATACAACTGTCAGGGTTGTCACCAGCTTCAGGTCGGGCAACGATCCGTGGTCCAGGACCTGCCGTTCTATCAAACGCCTGAAGGCAAGGATTTGCTGCCGCCGCGTTTGACGAGTGAAGGCGCGCGTGTCGATCCGGCGTGGCTGTTGAAGTTTTTGCATGATCCGTCGCTGAGTGGTGAGAAGACGGCGGAACAGACGCGGCAGATCAACGCGCTTGCGAGTCCGCAGCCGTCGGCTTCGCCAGGCGCGAGTCCGGCGGCGACGAGTCACGGAGGTAATCAAGCGGCGAAGTTGCCGCCACAGCCGGGTCTCGATCGCAATGGCGTGCGCCCGTATTTGCAGTTCCGCATGCCGACATTCAACTTCTCGCCGAATGAGTTGCAGATTCTGGTGCGGTTCTTCATGGCGATGTCGGGTCAGCAGGATCCGTACATCAAGGAACCGTTGCAACCGTTAACCGAACAGGAGCGGCTCACCGCGCGCCAGATGTTTACGTCGGGAACGCCGTGCTTGAAGTGTCACATCACGGGCGAGCCGGAGCACGATGCGAGAGCGATCGCGCCGAACTTCCTGTTGGCAAGCGAACGCTTGAAGCCGGAATGGACGTTCCGCTGGTTGCTCGATCCGGCGCAGATCAGTCCGGGAACGGCAATGCCATCAGGACTGTTTCGCAAGGAAGGCGAGCGGTGGGTGGTTAATCTGCCGAATCCGCCGGCGAGCGCGAATGCTTATCACGACGACCACGCGTGGTTGTTGGTACGTTACATGTTCCTGATGAATCCGGCCGAGCAGCAGGCGTTGCTGTCAACGAGTCCGGCCGCGCCGGCAGCTCCGGTCGCGGAGAACCACGCGCGCGCGAAACGGAAACGTGCTGGTTTTCATCATCGACGCAAGCCGTCACGCGCCGCGGTCGGCCGGAGCGCCGCGCTGGCGTTGCAGTCAATGTGAAACCGCTTTGAGTTCAAAGTGCGCTTCTGAGAGTTTGCAAGCTCTGTGTCTCTGTGCCTGCTGTGGTTGCTACGCAGTTTTGAACCACAGGGGCACAGAAACACAGAGAAGAGTTCAGAAAAGGATTTTTCGAGCAAAACCGCTTGAACTCAAAACTGGTGCGTTCCGCGTTCGCGCGGCTTCCGTGCTACAGTTATTGCGCAACTATCTTAGTTTGGAGGAATTGCTCAAATGAGTAAGCAGACAAAAGTCTGGCTTGTGTTATCGATTGCTCTGTCGCTCGTGCTGGCGGCTGCCTGCGGGGGCGGACCGACCAATTCGACGAACCCGCCGACCAACACTGAAAGCGCTAATGCTCCATACAGCGGTCCGACCGGAACCGTCTCGGGGGTCATCAGCTTTAACGGAACACCGCCGGCGCCTAAGAAGATCGACACTTCGGCGGATCCGGTCTGCGGTCAGAAGAATCCCAACCTCGCAACCGACGATACAATCGTGACAGATGGCAAACTTGCCAACGTCTTCGTCTATATCAAGGAAGGCACTGTCGAAGGCGGCAAAAAGATTTCTGACTACAGCTGGGCGACGCCCAACACGGCAGTTCAGCTCGATCAGAACGGTTGCCACTACGCACCGCACGTAATGGGCGTACAGGTCAACCAGAAGATCAGCATCACCAACAGCGACGCCACGCAGCACAACATCCATCCGACACCAAGGCAAAATCCGGAATGGAACCAGACGCAGGCTAACGGCGCCGCTCCTATCGAGAAGAGCTTTGCGCGCCCGGAAATCCTGATCCCGGTGAAGTGCAACCAGCACCCGTGGATGAAAGCCTACATCGGCGTGATGAGAACTCCATTCTTCGCGGTGAGCGGTACCAATGGTGCGTTTGAGATAAAGAATGTGCCTCCGGGCAAATACACCGTGGTTGCGTGGAGAGAAGGTGGCGCAACCGGAACCGAGAAGACGATGGAAGTTACCGTAACCGCAAACAGTGCCGCCAAGGCTGACTTCGCGTTTGGCGAAGGCGCTGCGACGACTTCCGTTACTCCGTCATTGAAGATGATGCCCGCGATCGAATTTCCGATGATGCGGCACTAAGTCATTGTTGATTGCCGATTGCCGATTTGAAATTGGCAATCGGCAATCGAAAATCGGCAATATGAACAAGGGTCTAAATCGATTTGCCATTCTCGTCGCTTGCGCGACGTTTTTCTTAATCATTGCCGGAGCGCTGGTCACCAGTAACGATGCCGGACTGGCGACTGAAGACTGGCCGCTGTCCAACGGTCAGTTCTTTCCCAAGATGGTCGGTAACCTGTTTTGGGAACACGGGCACCGCATGGTCGCGACCACGGTCGGGTTCCTGACCATAGCACTAATGATTTATATCCTGGTGGCGGAGAAACGATCGTGGGTCAGAAAACTGGGGGTCTTTGCGTTGCTCGCCGTGATCGCTCAGGGACTGCTGGGCGGACTGACAGTCAAACTGTTGCTGCCGGTCCCCGTCTCTACCGCGCATGCAACGTTGGCCCAACTCTTCTTCTGTATCACGGTCAGCCTGGCAGTGTTCACGTCGCAAAGCTGGATCGAAACGCAACCGTTGCCGGAAGAAAAGACCGTTCAAGAGAAGGCAAACGTGCCGTTGCGTTACTTGTGTACAACGGCACTCGTAACAATCTTTCTTCAGCTAATCATCGGCGCCACGTTGCGTCACTCGGCAACGTGGGATCACCATCTGCCGACAGAGTTGATTCTGGCGCACGTTGGTGGCGCTTTGGCAGTTACTCTGGCGCTCGGTGGTGCGGCGTTGACTACGTTGCGGCGCTACAAGGGCTACAGATTCTTGACACGGCCGGCAACGATTGCGCTGAGCTTGCTCGTCGTCCAGTTGTGTCTCGGGTTGGCCGCGTATCTCACGCGATTGGCGTCGCCAAACGATCCGCAACCGCTGAATCCGATGATTAGTATCACTGTGGCTCATGTCGCATGTGGCGCACTGGTGTTTGTAACGACGATCGTGTTGACGTTGCGAACGTACCGAGTCTTGCCGGCTACACACGGCGCACTCGAGCTGGGGGCGAGGCCACTGGAATCATAAATAGGTAATTAATGGAAGAGTTTGCTGTCGATTTACGTACTCAGTCGGTCGACGTCATCGAACGCTCGCGTCTCTCGTTTCGCGAACGCATCGCGGCGTACGCCGAACTGACCAAACCGCGGATTACGTTCCTGATCGTCTTGACCTCGGCAGCCGGATTTGCGCTCGGCTCGCCGGGACCAATCAATTACGTCGCGCTGCTGAGCGCGTTGTTCGGTATCGGTCTGTTGTCGTCAGGCATCGCGACGCTCAATCAGTACGCCGAGCGCGAGCTCGATGGCCTGATGCGCCGTACCGCTAATCGTCCACTGCCTGCCGGAAGGCTGGCGCCGTGGGAGGCGCTGGCGTTCGGCGCAGGCACAACCATTCTGGCCGAAGCGTATCTGCTGATCCTGGTAAATCCGCTGAGTGCGCTGCTCGGTCTTACAGTTATCGCCGGTTATCTCTTTGCTTACACGCCACTGAAAACGCGTACGTCGCTTTCAACTCTCGTCGGTGCGTTTCCCGGCGCGGCGCCACCGTTGATCGGTTGGACCGCGGCGCGTGGCTCGATCAGTCTCGAAGCTTGGGTGCTGTTTGCGATTCTGTTTCTCTGGCAGTTTCCCCACTTCCTGGCGATCGCGTGGATGTATCGCGAAGACTACAGCCGGGCGGGAATCCTGATGTTGCCGGTGGTCGAACCAAACGGTCGCGTCACCGCGCAGCAGATCGTCGTCTACACGCTGATGTTGTTGCCGGTTAGCCTGCTTCCGGTGGCCCTCGGCATGGCGGGCAAGATTTATTTTTATGGCGCCCTGGTGCTCGGGCTGCTCTTTCTCTACAGCAGTTTGCGCGCCGCATTCTCAATGTCGCGGCAGTGGGCGCGCCGTTTATTGTTGGCTTCAGTTCTCTATTTGCCACTCCTGTTTATCTTGATGGTTTTGAATGGTAGATAAGCCACGGAGTGACACGGACTACACGGATTAGCATTTCGGTCCGTGAAATCCGTGTAATCTGTGGCCCAATACTCCAAAAGGAGATGTAACCGATGGGACGAGTTCTTGCGGTTATTATCTGGATCGTAACCCTGCTATCAGTGCTCCTTTTCCTGGTAGGGAAATGGTGGCTGCCGGCTGCGATCTCCGACCACGCTCCAGCTCTCGATCGGCAATTCATGATCACGATTATCGTGGTCGGCATTTCTTTCACCGCCGCGCAGATCGGTCTCGGCTGGATGGTGTGGAAGTATCGCGACACGGGCAAAGCGGGCGACCGCGCGATCTATTCGCACGGCAGCAACCGGCTCGAGGTGGTTTGGACGGTGATCACGGCTTTTGTCTTTATCGCGCTCGGCGTAATGGGACAAAGCGTTTGGGCGTCGCTGCGATTGCACGATGCGCCCCCCGGTTCCTACACGGTGGAAGTCGTCGCGCAGCAATTTCAGTGGAACTTCCACTATGCCGGCAAAGACGGGAAGTTTGGCCGCAGCGATCCGAGCCTGATTGACGACGGCACGTTGAACTTCATCGGTCTCGACAGTTCAGATGCGGCTGCTGCCGACGATGCGGTAACCGCGGCGCTGGCGATTCCCGTCAATCGTCCGGTGGAATTGCGACTGCGTTCCAAGGACGTGATTCACAATTTCTGGGTGCCGCAGTTGCGTTTCAAACAGGACCTGGTTCCCGGCATGGAGATCAAGGTCCATTTCACCGCCAACAGGGTCGGCAAGTATGAACTGGCGTGCGCCGAGTTGTGCGGGCAACTCCATTTCAAGATGAAAAGCTACATGCTCGTGCTGCCGGAAGACGAACTGACTGCGTTGCAGGCGATGCCGCAGGAACAGTTCCAGGCGCGCATGGGCGAGTTGCTGGCGAAGTATCCATTGCCCGCGAACTAAACATTGTCGATTGTCGATTTTTGCTGCTTACAATCGGCAATTGGCAAGCGAAAATCGGCAATAACAAGACGAGGAGACGAGAGATGTCAGAGACTCATGAAGGCGTGCACCGGCATCCGGCGCCAACGGGCTTCATCCGCAAGTACATCTTCAGCATTGACCACAAGGTGATCGGCATCCAGTACATCATGCTGGCGCTGGCGGCGGTTGTCGTCGGCATGCTGATGTCGCTGTTGATGCGTCTGAAGCTATCGTGGCCGGACCACAAATGGGCCATCCTGGCGTGGCTGTTTCCCACCGGCGCGCCGGACGGTGTGATGAACCCCGAGTTTTATCTCTCGCTGGTGACGATGCACGGCACGATCATGGTGTTCTTCGTGCTGACCACCGCGCCGCAGGGCGGCTTCGGCAACTATTTCCTGCCGATCCAAATCGGCGCTGAAGACATGGCATTCCCATATCTGAACATGCTTTCGTTCTGGGTGACGTTTGTCGGCTTCATCGCGATCCTGCTGGCAATCTTCGTAGAAGGAAATCACGCGATCGGCGAGTGGTTTGCCGCTCTTGGACCATCATTCGCCGGCGGCAGCGGCACTGTTGGACCGATAGGAGGCTGGACGGGCTACGCGCCGTTAAGCGCTCTCGGCAAGATTGCCGGGCCGGGACAGGGCGGCGGCATGAACCTCTGGGTGATCAGCATCGCGATCTTCTGCGTTGGTTCGTTGCTCGGCGCGTTGAACTTCATCACGACGCTCTTGAACATGCGCACCAAAGGCATGACGCTGATGCGCATGCCGTTGACCTGCTGGGCGTGGTTCACGACCGCGGTGCTCGCTCTGTTGTCGTTCCCGGTATTGCTCGGCGGCGGCATCCTGTTGTTGCTCGATCGTATCGCCGGTACGAGCTTCTTCATTCCCGGGGGACTCTACGTCAGCGGTTTGCTCTCGGGTACCAATCCAAACTTCCCGCTGCACACCGGCGGTTCGCCGATTCTGTGGCAACACCTGTTCTGGTTCTTCGGCCATCCGGAAGTCTACATCGCGATCCTTCCGGGCATGGGCGCGACGTCTCACATCCTTGCGACGTTTGCACGCAAACCGGTGTTTGGTTATCGCGCAATGGTCTTCGCGATCTTCGCCATCGGATTGCTCGGTTTCTTCGTCTGGGGCCACCACATGTTCATCAGCGGTATGAGCCCCTACTCGGCGATCGCGTTTTCGGTGTTGACGCTTTCGATCGGTGTGCCGTCAGCGGTGAAGACGTTCAACTGGATCGGCACGTTGTGGGGCGGACGTATTCGTTTCACAACCGCGATGTTGTTTGCTATCGGCTTCGTGTCGCTGTTCGTCGCGGGCGGTATCACCGGCCTGATCCTCGGGCAGAGCTCGCTCGACTTGCCAATGCACGACACCTACATCGTTCCGGCGCACTTCCACCTGGTGATGGGCGTCGCTTCGATCTTCGGCATGTTTGCGGCGACCTATTTCTGGTTCCCGAAGATGTTTGGCCGCTTGATGAACGAAAAGATCGGCCGCATTCACTTCTGGATCACGTTCCTCGGCGTCTACTCGATCTTCGTGCCAATGCACGTGATGGGCTTGCAGGGTATGCCGCGGCGCTACTCGCAGTTCACGGAATATGAGTTCCTGCAAACCCTGCACCCGCTGGTGATCTTCGTCTCCATAGCGGCAATCATCACGATCGCGGTGCAGTTCCTGTTCTACTTCAACGTGTTCTGGAGCATGTTCAAAGGCGAGAAGGCCGGCGACAATCCGTGGGAAGCCACCACCCTCGAGTGGAACACGGCGACACCGCCACCGCACGATAACTTTGCGGGTGTGTTGCCGACCGTCTATCACGGACCATACGAGTTCGCGGTTCCCGACGCGCCCAGGGATTACGTAATGCAGACTGACGTAGATGTAGAGGTGCCAAGCGGTAATGGCCACGATGGTAAGCACTAGACCCCTAACAAAGACGAGCCCGGGTGGTGGTCCAAAAATTCCCGGACCAAATGGTAATGGTTCGAAACGGCGGGGGGACTTTCGCGATCCCGAATCGCACGCGAATCGTTATCGCATCGGCATGTGGGTCGGACTGGCGTCGGTCGCGATGATGTTTACGTCGCTGAGCAGCGCTTACATCGTCCGATCGGCTTCTTCAAACGACTGGGTGTCGTTGCCGCTGCCGAAAGTCTTGCTGGCCAGCACGGCGTTGATTCTCGGCAGCAGCGTGACGATCGAGATGGCGCGGCGGAAATTGAAGACCGCTTTAAGTGGGCCATACGCGAAATGGTTGTTCGTCACGGTTCTACTCGGCGCCGGTTTTGTTGTGGCTCAGGTGTTTGCCTGGCGGCAACTCGCGCGACAGGGAATTTATCTCGCGAGCAATCCACATAGTTCTTTCTTTTACCTGCTGACGGGCGCGCACGCGGTCCATTTGTTCGGCGGGCTTTTGGGTTTGAGTTTTCTGTGGCTGCGTTCGCACCGGAAGTTAACCGAACCGGCGTTGATCGCCAAACGCAAGGCGGCAACTGATGCAGTTTCGATCTACTGGCATTTCATGGACGCACTTTGGATCTACCTATTCCTACTCCTATTCCTTTGGAGGTGACAGGTGAGCACTGAGGCACGTGCAGAACGTTTCCCGGCAGTGGATTGGGAGGGCGGCGCCTTCCCTTATCGCGTGGGCCATCGCAAGTTGGGAATGTGGCTGTTCATCGTTTCCGACTCGCTGACGTTTTCCGCGCTGCTAATTGGCTATAGCTATTTGCGCGCATCGAACGTCTGGCCGACGCCGTTTCCGTTCTATCCGAGCATCGTCTTCTCGTCGGTGATGACGTTCTGCCTGCTGTCGTCGAGCTTGACGATGGTGTTTGGCGTGTCGGCGTCGAGTAAAGGCGAGAAAGCCAGGGCGCGGAAGTGGATTCTTGCGACGATATTCTTCGGCGTGGCCTTCATCGTGCTCCACTTGATCGAGTGGCAACACCTGATTCACGAGGGCTTGCGCCCGTTCTACCTGCCGGAACATTGGGTGCAAGTGTTTACGCAGAGCGGCGTGCCGCCGTCGCCGCTTTTTGGCGCGACCTTCTTCGCGATCACCGGTCTGCACATGTTTCACGTCGCGTCCGGCGCTGTCTATCTCTTAATCGTCTCGGCGCGAATCAATAAGCTCAAGCACGAAGACGTCGAGATCAGTGGCTTGTACTGGCACTTCGTCGATCTCGTCTGGATGTTCGTGTTCCCGCTGATCTACATCATGTCAGTGGACATCGGTGGACACCTGGCCAGGGCCGCCCACTAACTCAACTGGAGGAATGCTGTAATGAGCGATCACGGAGCACACGTCGACGAGCATTTTGCAGGCTCAAACAAGCTGTTCATCTCGATCTGGGTTTGGCTCTTGGTTCTGACGATGCTGGAGATCTTTCTGGCTTACCGGCCGATGGAAATCCACTTCATGCTCACCATCCTGCTGGGCCTCTCGCTGATCAAGGCGTTCTTGATCATGGCCTACTTCATGCACTTGAAATTTGAGCGGTTCAGTTTAATCATTACCCTGATACCGGCACTGGTCGTCTGTATCCTTCTGCTGATGGTCTTTTTCCCGGATAGCTTCCGGTCACAAGGCCTGCGTTACCAGTACAGGGAACCGGCGCCCGTGGCGCCGGCGCCCGTGGAGGAACCGTAATGCGTTTGCGCGGTTGGCAGACAGTTTTGCTCGTCGCATTGGCTGCGATAGCCGTATTGCTGTTCGCGGTACCCGCTGACGCGCAATGCTCGATGTGCCGGGCCGCGCTGAACGGTTCAAATAACGCACGGTTTATCCGTTACTTTAATCTCGGTGTGTTGGTGTTGCTGATTCCGCCGGTCACGATTTTTTGTTCGATCTTTGTGTTGTTAAGAAAGTATAGAGCCACGGACTAACACGGATTGACACAGAGACAAATGGCTGAAGACAACCCGCTCGCAATCGATGTAGAGAAGAACACGACGCGCGGACGTTTCTGTCCGCGGTGCGGTGGGAAGATCATTCCTTCAAATCGCGCGGTTTATCAGTCTGGCGCCGACCCCGCAGGATCGTTTCCGTTGTGGCAGTGTGAACGTTGCGGTTATGAAGAATTTGGTGAACGGAAGCAGCCTGCTGGAAAGGCCCGGCACTAAACAAATAAAATGACAGCGACTGTGATGCGCAAAGAACTCGGACTTCTGAACTTTATCTGTCTGCTGGTGGCGCTGGGTTTTCTCGCGTTGGCCGTCATCAGCGTGATCAGCTCCGGCGACTTTCTCACTATCGACAATCTCTTCATCATTACCGTGAGCCTGGTGATGGCGTTGATGTTTGTCGTCAGTCCAATGCTCTATCTCAAGTCAGTAGGCAAGCTGCCATTGCCGTTTGTAAAACGTTCGTCGCCCTCGGCGACGGTGGAGGACGGTCCGGCGCCGTTGAAGTTCAAGCCAAGCACCACACCACCTTTGCTCGACGCGAAAGGCCGCGCAGTGCCGCCTGACGTGAAAGCAATGATGGCGCGGATGAACCAGACTGAAGCCAAGGACGCGTGATATTCTCTGTCTGTGGCTGATTTCATCTCTTATTTACCGCACGTCAACGCCTTTCTGAACGGCACCAGCGCCATCCTGTTATTCTTCGGTTATTCATTCATCAGAGCGCGGAATGTGATCGCGCATCGTGCGTGTCAGATCGCGGCGCTGTGTGTTTCGCTGCTGTTCCTGGCTTCCTATCTCACGTATCACTACCATCACGGCGCCACGCGTTTTCAAGGAACTGGCTTGGCGCGTCCGATCTATTTCACGGTGTTGACGAGTCATACGATCCTGGCGATCGTGATCGTGCCGCTCGTGACCCTCACCTTCTATCGCGCATTTCGCGGAGACTTCCTACGCCACCGGCGCATCGCTCGGATCACGCTGCCGCTGTGGTTATATGTGTCGGTCACGGGCGTGATCGTCTACTTCATGCTTTATCACCTTTATCCTCATGGCTAGAGTTCGCGCGCCCGGCTCTGGTCCAATTCTTATCCTTGCCGCACTGTTCGTCGTCGCGACTTTCCTGGCGTGGTATTTCACCTGGTTCGGGCGTGAACTGTCCGACGCCGACATCTCGAAATACCTCGCCGATGAAAAGAACCCGCGGCACGTGCAACACGCGCTGCTTCAGGTTCAACAACGGATCGAACGTGGCGATGCCACATCGAAAAACTGGTATCCGCAGTTGGTTGCGTTAAGCAACAGTGCGGAGCCGGAGTTTCGTTTGACGGTCGCGTGGTTGATGGGGTTCGACAACCAGGCGCCGCAGTTTCATGAGTCGCTGCTGAAGTTACTGAAGGATCAGGAGCCGCTCGTGCGCCGTAATGCGGCCCTTGCGCTCGTGCGGTTCAACGATGCGAGTGGGCGTGAAGAACTGGTGGCGATCTTAAAGCCGTATCCCGTGCGAGCGCCGGCAAATGGAGTGATTGCCAGCAGTTTGCAGGAGGGCGCGACGGTGGCGCGGAGCGCGTTGCTAGCGCGCATCGAGCAGCCGGATCGGACGGTCGTGCAAGTCCGTTCTCCCTTGCCGGGAAAGATTCAAAAAGTCCTCAAAACGAATGGAACGCAGGTTTCCCAGGGCGACGAAGTCTTAACTCTCAATTCGGATGAGAACAGCGTGTGGGAAGCGCTTCGAGGACTCTCATTTGTGGGAACGGCTGAAGATATTCCTACAGTGCAGACTTACTCAACGTCAACCGATGTTTCCAACCGAGTTCGCGAGCAGGCGGATCTCACGCTAAAGGCAATAAACTCACGGAGACTAGTTATAGACTAGGCTGGTGGTGCGGGAGGCGCGTCCGGCAGCGTGATGCCGTGCACGGCTTCCCAGTCGTCAGTCGGCACCATCTCAATCGCGTCCCACGGACAACCGTCGAGAAACGCGCCATCGGGACCTTTGCTGGTGCACTTCTGACAACCAATGCAGAGGTAAGGATCGACTTCGATTCGGCCAAACGGAGGGTGGTCCTCATCCGGCACCCAAAACATACACGCCTCAATCGGGCAGTACTCGATGCATGCCGGTGAACCGGAACAACCGGTGCAGCAGTCGGTCGTGATCGCCAGGATGCGCGGCCGCTTCTTGCGTTGCGCCTTGCCGTCACCCTCTGACATCGGCCAGTGCTTCTCTACGATGTCGTACATCCGCTTTTGAACCCTCGCGTTCGCAGTTGTGAAATCGTACTTGGACTCTAACATAGCTTTGCGGATTTCCTCAACGATTTGTGTCGACAAGGGTTGTTCCTTGCTAGTGGTCCGGCTCTAGCTTAGAAAGTAGCTGATATCAATACCGGAGGGAACGAACAATGGAAGCAATTTCGGGTGTATTTCGATCACGAGAAGACGCAGAGAAGACGATCCATCAATTACGCAAAGCTGGCATATCGGACAACAGAATAGGTTTAGTAACTCCTGGTAGTGATGACCGTGATTTAGAGGCTAGTCTACCGGTCACAGACACAGAACGGCCGGGTATGGGCCGGGCCATGGGCGCCGCCGTTGGTGGGGCGATGGGCGCTGCTGGTGGAGCTACGTTAGGACTGGCAGTCGCGACGTTGGCAGTGCCCGGCATCGGTCCAGTGATCGCATTTGGCATGGTGGGCGCGGCGTTGCTTGGCGTTGTCGGCGCGACTGCGGGCGCGGCCCTGGGCGATCAGGCGGAAGAGGAGTTGGGTGAGGGCATACCGCACGAAGATATTTTTCTTTACGAAGACGCACTGCACCACGGCCACTCCGTGCTTATCGTTTACACCGAAAATGACGACCAGTCGGAGAAGGCGCAAGATATCCTGGCGCGGTCTGGGGCGATGGATCTCGGCGCGCTGCGCGAGAACTGGTGGAACGAACTGAGAGCTGGCGAGCGTTCACACTATCACCGCGACGGGCGCAACTTCGATCGCGACGAAGAGAGTTATCGCCGTGGGTACCAGGCGGCGTTGCATCCGCAACGACGAGGACGACGGTACGTGGAAATCGAGCGGGAATTAAGAACCGAGTACGTTGGCGAGCTTGACACTGCCTTCCGGGAAGGGTATGAACGCGGACTGGCTCATCGCCCCAGAGTCTCGAAAGATCGTAATAGTTAAGCGCGAAAGCTCGTAGACACTTGAAGGATTTTCTTTTGAACGCTGCCGTCCTGATCGCAATTCTGGGCGGCAGCGCAATCATCACGGGTTGGTTCACACGAACCATGTACATTCGCTGTGCCGCCTGCGGCACTCTCAACGCGCGCCGTCGTGACGAGTGCCGCTCGTGTAACACCCCACTGCGCCAGGCGTTCTGAGTTCAGCCTTTAGGCTGCTTTCTGACGCAGCAAGCTAAAGCTTGAACTCAAAACTTTTCTTGTACTGCTTGTGCCTCTTTGTGGCCGCCTATGCAAACACACGCTGAAAAAACCAACTACCGCCAAACACCAAACTACGCCGACACAATCTCCTTTGCCAAAGAACTCGCGCACGCTTCGCCCGCGATCGAGTATCGCGGCTTTGGCCATAGCGGCCAGGGCCGCGAGCTGCCGTTGTTGATGGCCTCCGAGACGCAAACTTTCACGCCGGAAGCCGCCCGCGCCGAAGGAAAAGCGGTCGTCCTGATTCAAGCGTGCATTCACTCCGGCGAGCCCGACGGCAAGGACGCCGGCTTCGCACTCCTGCGTGACGTCGCTATCACGAAAACAGACGCCGGCATCCTGAACAACGTCGTCCTGCTTTTCATTCCGATCTACAACACCGACGGTCATGAACGCTCCACGCCGTTCAATCGCATCAATCAAAACGGTCCCGAGTCGATGGGCTGGCGCACTACCAGCACCTACCAAAATCTCAACCGCGATTACATGAAAGCCGACACCCCCGAAACGCGCGCCTGGCTTCGTTTGTGGAACGAGTGGGAACCGGACCTCTTTATCGATTGCCACGTCACCGACGGCGCAGACTATCGCTGCAACATCACATATCACCACGAACATCATGCCGGCATCGACGAAGCTGTGCTCGAATGGGAGCGCGACGTGTTTGACGACAAGGTTGCCAAAGCGACAGAAGCAGCCGGCAATGTGATTTCGTGGTATCTCGAGTTCATCGACAATCGCGATCTGACACTCGGCACACGCGACTTCAACGGTTCGCCTCGTTTCTCAACCGGCTACGTGCCGCTGCGCAATCGTCCCGGCATCCTGATCGAAACACACATGATCAAGGACTACCGGTCGCGCGTAATCGGCACCTACGACTTCCTGCGCGCCGCGTTAATCGAAGTGAACAACGATCCGGATCGACTGATTCACATCGGACGCGAAGCCGATCTGCGAACCACCGACGCCGGGCGCGTCTACAATCCATCAAATCTCTACCCGCTTAACTTCGAGCTCACGGACGAAACGACGCCATTCGCACTGAAAGCATTTCACTACGAGACTGAACAGAGCGAAGTGTCGGGCGATCTACGCGTCGTCTACGGCCGCGAGCCTTTGGATCTGACGATCCCGATGTACGACACGTTTCGCGTCAAATCCGCAGTCGCACCGCCGTTGCAATACATCGTGCCCGTGCAATGGACCAGCGTGATCGAGGTGCTGCACGCGCACGGCGTGCGCTTCAGATCTTTGGCGGAGTCGACATCGATTGAGGTGGAAGGTTATCGCTTTACGAACGTCCGCTGGCCGTACGAACCATTCGAAGGACGGCACATGCCGCAGTTTGACGTCTCTGCCACGATCGAGACTAGAGAGTTTCCGGCCGGTTCGCTCGTGGTGCCCGTGGCCCAACCGCTAGGAAGACTGGTTCTGAATTTACTAGAACCGGAAGCCCCCGACTCGTTCGCGAGGTGGGGCTTCTTCAATGCGATCTTCGAAGAGAAAGAGTACGCCGAGCATTACGTGCTCGAAACACTCGCGCGCGAGATGATGCAAAGCGATCGCGAGCTCAAGCGCAAATTCGAAGAATTGCTCGCAAGCGATCCGGCCTTTGCCGCCAGTCCCGCTGAGCGTCTGCGGTTCTTTTACAAACGTTCGCCCTACTGGGATCCACAAATGAATCTCTATCCAGTAGGGCGAGTCACGAGTGTGCTCGATTTACCTCTTGTTTAATGGTGTGGACGCCCGACGAGCTTCCGTCTATCGAAACGAGCAAGGTGCCGGGCGTCAAGCAGGGCAAACAGTGTGTGCAGTTTGCCTAAATAACTGTACGGCGACCGCCAATAATGTTGATAAGTAGCACGACCAGCGCCAGCACCAGCAAAAGATGAATGAATCCACCGAGAGTGTAGCTACTGACCACGCCGAGTAACCACAAGACCAACAGGATTACAAAAATCGTCCAAAGCATTTCGTTCCCCTCCTTTTGTCGACCACGCACCAAGTTTCGCCACAAGTTCGTTGGCACAAAAGCAATCGCCCGGGTTTGTGCAACGACCATGCCGTTTAGAAACTCGCGGTTTTGCTAACAGATTCGGGTGAGCGCGTATGGAAACGTGGCAGTCAGATCAGATTCGTGGCCGTTTTTAATCTTCGGCTGGACTAGACGCGATATTGCCTGCTAAAGTTACGAATGCGTTCGCACGTCGGTGAGCGCATGGGAGTTTTACGAACATCACAGTTCGAGCAGGTCCTTCCTTCGAAGTTCCGACGCTTCTCCTAATCCCGATTCTTTGTGTTTTGAGCTAAGTTTCGCGCCACCCGCACAACCCGGCGGGAGGTTCGTTTTGGAGGTTCTGTATGCCCACCCCCACGCCCCGAGTATCGGTTCGTACTCGCCGAGTGGCTTTGGCTTGTCTTGCAGTCGTTACGTTCTCCCTCGTCATCGCAGCTTCAGTCGTTACCTACGAGCGCCACCAGCCACGGGTGCAGAGGATCAACTATTCGCAACTCTATTCATTGGCTGAAGCCGGCGGGGCCACTTCTTTGCAGATTGAAGGCGAGACGATGACGGTGACCCGGCAGGACGGGTCGATCGTTGAAGCAACCGTGACCGGTGAAGCACCGCAGAACGACGTGGTGCAACTGTTTCGCAAGCACAACGTGCCGGTTGAGTTTCGGCCGTTGCAGCCAGGTCTGCTCGTCAGTGTTTTGAATTGGCTCTTGCCGGTGTTGACGCTCGGATTAATTGGCGTGGCCGCGTGGCGGATCTACGCGAGCATGAGTGGTCGTGGTTCGTTTGAGTTGACGGATCATAACGGCCAGCAGACGGTCGGCTTCGACAATGTAGCCGGTGTGGATGAAGCGAAGGCCGAGCTCACGGAGACGATCGAATTCTTGCGCAACCCGGAGCGTTTTAGCCGTCTCGGCGGGCGCGTTCCACGCGGCATTCTGCTTTACGGTCCGCCGGGAACGGGCAAGACGCTGCTGGCGCGTGCGGCGGCGAAGGAAGCAGGCGTTGCATTCCTGGCGGCATCGGGTTCGAGTTTTCAGGAGAAGTTTGCAGGCCTGGGCGCGGCGCGTGTGCGTCACCTGTTCGCCAAAGGGCGGAAGCTTTCGCCGTGCATCATCTTTATCGACGAGGTTGATGCGCTTGGCCGGCAACGCGGCCGCGGTGGCGATTCTGCGTCAGCCGATCAGGACCAGACGTTGAATCAGTTGCTCGTGGAGATGGATGGATTCGATCAGTCGAGCGCGGTGGTCGTAATTGCCTCGACCAACCGGCCTGACATCTTAGACAAAGCTCTGACACGGCCTGGGCGATTTGATAGGGAAATAGCTGTCGATTTGGCAGACGTCAACGGACGTGAAGCGATTCTGAATGTTCATGCGCGCAATCTTAAGCTCGAAGAGGGTCTCGACCTCCAGTGGATTGCGCGTGGCACTCCCGGTTTTTCGGGCGCGGAGTTGGCGAATCTGATGAACGAGGCGGCGATTGCGGCGACGCGTGATGACGCTGAGGCCGTGAGTCGCAGGCACATCGAGTTTGCGCGCGACCGCATCCTGATGGGCGCTGAACGCCAGGGCTTCATGATGGACGACGATGAGCGCTATGCGACCGCCGTTCACGAAGCGGGACACGTCGCGGTTGGTCTGGCGGTGGAGAACGGCGACCCGATTCATAAGGTTTCGATCCTGCCGCGTGGGCGCGCGTTGGGCGTGACGCAGTCGTTACCGGAGCGTGATCGCTTCATGAAGAAGCGCGAGTATCTCGAGGATCAGATTGCGTTGTTGCTTGGTGGGCGCGCGGCGGAGCAGGTGTTGTTGTCGACGATGACTGCCGGTGCTTCAAACGACATCGAGCGAGCGGTTGAGATCGCGCGGAAGATGGTGAGCGAGTTTGGCATGAGCCGCCTGGGACCGATTCATCTCGGGCGGTCGGACCAGCCGATCAGTCAGAACCTGCTGGATCGGATCGAGGAAGCGACGAACGAGTTGATCAATACGCAACTCGAGCGCGCGTGTGCGATAGTGACTGCCGAGAAGGAATCAATTGGGTGCCTGGTGGAACTTCTGATGGAGCGCGACACGCTCGACGCCAACGAGATTCTGAGCTGTTTCAGCAACAGCCCCAGCATGCGCGCTGCGTGAACTCGTTCTGAGTTCAAGCTTTAGCTTGCGTTCTGAAGAACAACCGGCAGGTTGACCTCAGAGCACGGGTTCAGTGCGCGAGGGCGTCCGGGTGTTCGGAGATTTCCTTGACCGCACGGCTGCGGCCGGGACTCGTCACCAAAGCCACGCCGCTGAAGATGAGGATCGTCGCAATGCCCGTGCGCGAGTTCCATCGCTCGCCCAGGAACAACGGCGCAAAGCCGAAGGCGATTAGCGGCTGCAGATAAATGTAGATCGCGACCGTGCCCGGCGAAACGTGAGTTAACGCCCACGCGTTGAGGTAATAAGCTCCTACTGTGGGTAGCAGGATTACCAGGACGATGAGAAACCAAACGGTCCAACTAATCGCACCGAGATCTTCACTGCGTATCGAATAGAGACCCAGCGGCGCCAAAGTTACCGCGCTCACCAGGAAGATCCAGGTGATCACGTTGAGCGCGCCATAACGCTCGAGCAAACTCTTGGACATCACGATGTATGCGGCATAAGCCAAGGCGTTGGCGATCAGCAGTAGATTCCCGAGCGTTGTTTCCGGCGTTAGCTCAGCTTGTAACGGGTTTATGAGGTAGACGACGCCAGAACATGCGAGCGCGATACCCGCCAAACGCTTGAATGACCAGTGGTCAGACCCAAAGATAATGCTCACGAACAGCGTGATCACCGGAATCGTTGCCGTCAACAACGCAGCGTTGATGACTGTAGTAAGAGACAGTGCCTTAACGTAGAGCAGTTGATTTGCACTCACCCCAGTCAAACTACAAACGACCAGCAACAGAAAGTCTCTGCGCGGCATTTTGAGCAGGGGTTTGAGTTGGCGTTGTAACACCGCAAAAGCGATCGCGGCGCCTGTAAGACGAAACGCGACGAGAGTAGTAGGAGAGATCGAGCGCAATACGACCTTGCCGATAATCGGCCAGATACCAAAGAGGATCTGAACCGTGATGAGCGCGAGGTGAGGCCGGAATCTGTGGCTCATACCACGAGGTAGAGCGGATTTTCCAGAATCTTCTTGAATGTTTGCAGGAACTTCGCGCCGGTTGCGCCGTCGATAACGCGATGATCGCAAGACATCGTGACGCGCACGATTTGCCGGATGACGATCTCGTTATCACGCACGACCGGCTTC
>Ga0187894_10001531_pt1 | contig 29495 bp, 27 predicted proteins | sample GBC1701081metaG_FD_136650 | JGI IMG/M metagenome (GOLD analysis project Ga0187894, IMG submission 136650) | White microbial mat communities from a lava cave in the Kipuka Kanohina Cave System on the Island of Hawaii, USA - GBC170108-1 metaG ...
ACATCGACGAACGCGTCTGCGGTGCGCACGAGCACATCGATGCGGCGTACCTCGTAGTCCCAAGCGGCAACGTCGCGATCGGCTTCGGCGACGCTCATGCGCGCCGCGCGCTTCCCGCCGAGCTCGATCAGCTGACCTAGCTGCAGGGTCGCCTGCGCCGAGCGCACGGCCCGGAACTCGCCCGAGCCTGCGAAGTCCTCCAGCTGGAGCGACGCGGTCGGGTTGGGGCGCGCGCCCGCCTGAAGCAGAGCCGCCTCGCGCGCACGGACCTCGTAAGCGTCCGCTGCGAGCTCGGGGTTTCCGAGTAGTGCCGCTGCGAGGGCTGCCTCCAGGCTCACCGCGCCCACGGGCTCGATCCGGGTATCGGCACGCGATTCCGCCGGATTATTAGGCGCCTCGAATGCTGGAAGCTCGCGGCCGACGGGATACGGTGCCGGTGCTTGGGCGCGAACGCCGAGCGGAACGCTCAGCGAAACGGCCACGAGCCCCGCGCACCGCAGAACAGCGATGCAGCGCATGAAAGAATCGTCCTCACGAAGGGAGCTTCGGTCGACATCGCCGCATTGGCGGCGAATCCGGGCGCACCCGAGCTCTCAGAGGCGGAGGACGACAGTTCTCAGGAAATCAACGCTACGCGCGTAGGGCCGTGTTTCAAAGCGGCAGGCGAGGATCGCCGCCGCCAGGCGCGCGACCGGCGGCGCTGTGCCATGGGTCGCCACGCCAGCATCGGCGAGCACGATGCCGCGGGAAGCTGCGCGGCCCGCAGCATCGCCGCCTCTGTCGAGATCGACGACGTGATCGCTCGCGGAGAACGCAGTCGCCGCTTGTTGGGCGTGCGGCTCGCCGCGTGGAGCATGATCTTCGTCCCGCGCGTGAGACAGGACGAGATGAAGATGCCCCTCGTCTGAGGCGAGCGAGAGCGAATGCTCGTGGTCGCCAGCGTGGACCGCGAGCGTGAGGACTCTCGCGAGCAACCCGGACGCGGCAAGCGGTTGAATCAATGCGCAAGCGAGCGTCAGCGCGGTGGCGAATGTGCGCATCCAGGACGACTTCACGATCGAGCGGCTCCGTTTCCCACCGTTGCGGTCGGCCAGCGTGCCAGAGTGCCTCGAAAGCGCAACCGTGCAGACGCGAGATCGGCTTGCAGATGAGGTTCTGAGAACCCGTGACCCGATAACTCCTCGCACGCACGGAACTCGAGGACGTCGCTTGTACGGATTTCTCTTGGCTTTTCTGTCCGCTCTGCTCTTTGGGGCGTCGACGCCCGCGAGCAAGGCCCTGCTCGCTTCGCTCGAGCCCTTTCAGCTCGCGGGCCTTCTCTATCTCGGAGCGGCGATTGGCATGGCCCCCCTCGTGGCACGAGAACGCTGGAGCGAGAGCCTAATTCGCATCGACGGGAGGAACGCGCTGCGGCTGGCCGGCGCTGTTGTCTTCGGCGGCGTACTCGGCCCCGTTCTGTTGCTCGCGGCGCTGCGCGTCGCGCTCGCGGGCTCGGTCGCGCTGCTCTTGAATCTCGAGATGGTCGCCACCGCGGTGCTCGGTGTCGTGCTCTTCCGCGAGCATCTCGGCCGCGCCGGCTGGATTGGAGTGTTAGGCATCGTGGCTGCGGGCGCGATCGTGGCGCGCGAAGGGGGCTGGCCAGGAGCCGTCGGCGCGCTGCTCACGGCTGCAGCGTGCATTTGTTGGGGTCTCGACAATCACCTGACAGCGCTCATCGACGGAATTACGCCCGCGCGCAGCACGCTCGTGAAGGGTGTAGTGGCCGGCACGACGAATCTCGCGATCGGGATCGTCGCCGACCCTTTGCGCGCACCGCCGACCGTCGTTACCGCAGCGCTTGTAGTGGGTGCCGTCTCGTACGGGGCGAGCATCGCCCTCTACGTCGTCTCCGCTCACGAGCTAGGCGCCACCCGAGCGCAGGCGGTCTTCGCGACTGCGCCATTCGCTGGCGCGGTGCTCTCATTCGCCTGGCTCGGCGAACCCGTCGGGCTCGCGCACGCGGGCGCGAGCCTGCTTCTGCTTCCCTCGATCGGCGCGTTGTTCCTGAGCCAGCACGCGCACGCTCACGTGCACGAGCCGCTCGAGCACGTCCACAGCCACCGGCACGACGATGGCCATCATCTCCATCAACATCCGGGAGTCTCGCCTGCGACACGCCACACACACGCGCATCGTCACGAACGCCTCGAGCACGCGCATCCGCATTGGCCCGACATCCTTCATCGGCATGAGCATCCACGCGGGCTGTGAGTCGAGCAGCATCTGACCCGTGCAATGAGAGGAGCCTCCCCGTGCACGAGCTGGAGCACGACACCAATGAGATACGCGCTCATCTCGAGAAGCTCTTGCGCGAATCGCTGTCGCCTTCGTCGACGCCTTCGGGCTGCCGGCGATGAATCATTCACTGCGGCGGGTCAGTGCGCGCGGTGCTCCGCCGCGAGCTTCTCGAACAGCGCCTGCTCGCGCGCGAGATGCTCGATGAGCTCTTTGGCCATCTCGTCCGAGAGCGCGAGCACTGACCCTTTGTCGTTCAGAGCGGCTGCGCGGCGTAGCTCCACGAGGTGGCCGGCCACATGATCGTGGCTCGCGACCAGGGCGTTCGCCTCGGAGCGAAGCGCCGGCGGGAGCCCGGCGAACTGATCGGACGCGCCGGGGGCTGCCGCACCGGGAGCCTCTTCTTGGCTCGGGCAGCTTGCTCCCTTCGGTTGGTGGAGCAGTTCGCCATTCCGCCCGTAGACGCACGAGCCGCCGAAATCGCGGTACGGGTTGGCCTTGAGGATCGGCTCCCTCACCTGTTGCGAGAATGCCGGCGACGCGACAGCAATTGTTGCCAATGCCACGAGAACGATCGTCAGCCGAGTTCCCACTCCCATCTGTCTTCCTCCTTCACTCGAGGCGAGCTTGCCTCGCGGGTTTCTGGCGCCCGGCATCGGTCGAGCTGCGGGCACCGCTGCCGCCTCACGCCTGGGCCTTGTCCACGCGGTAGGCCATCCGGTAGAGCGCCGGCAGGACAAGCAGCGTGAGCAGCGTCGCGGAGATGATTCCGCCGATCACGACCGTCGCGAGCGGGCGCTGGACTTCGGCTCCGGTGCCTGTGTTCAGCGCCATCGGGAGGAAGCCGAGCGAGGCGACGAGACCGATCATCAGGATCGGACGCAGGCGGAACAGCGCGCCGCGGATGATCGCGGCTTCGAGCGGGACGCCGTCGCGGCGCAGGTCGCGGATGCACGAGACCATCACGACGCCGGTCAGCACGGCGACTCCGGAGAGCGTGATGAAGCCGACGCCAGCGGTGATCGAGAGCGGGATGCCACGTAGCAGGAGAGCGAGCACGCCGCCCGTGAGCGCGAGCGGCACGCCCGAGAAGACGAGCGCAGCGTCTTTCATCGAACCGAAGGTCATGAAGAGCAGGCCGAAGATCAGCAGCAGCGCGACGGGGACGAGCGTGCCGAGCCGCTGCGATGCGGAGGCGAGCTGCTCGAAGGTGCCGCCATAACGGACGAAGTAGCCGGGCGGGAGATCGACCGAGCTATCGATCTTCGCGCGCGCCTCGGCGACGAAGCCTGAGAGGTCGCGCCCTCGCACGTTGCTCGCCACGACGATCAGGCGCTTGCCGTTCTCGCGTGAAATCTGATTAGGACCCTCGGAGATCTGGATACGGGCCACCTCGCCGAGCGGCACGTAGTTGCCGCCGCTGCGCGCGAGTGGGAGCCGCGCGAGGGCCTCGGGGTCGACGCGTAGCTGCTCGGGCAGGCGCACTTCTAGCGGGTAGCGGGCGTCACCCTCGTAGATCAGCCCGGTCTCGCGCCCGCCGAGCGCGGCGGAGACGGCGTCCTGCACATCGGCGACGGCGAGCCCGTAGCGCGCGAGCGTCGCGCGATCGGGCGAAACGGTGAGAAGCGGAAGGCCTGAGACTTGCTCGGTCTTCACGTCCGCTGCGCCGTCGATGCGCTCGAGCACGCCTTGGATCTCGGTCGCGACGCGGAGCAGCTCGGCGACGTCGTCGCCGAAGATCTTCACGGCGACGTCGCTGCGTACGCCCGAGATCAGCTCGTTGAAGCGAAGCTGGATCGGCTGTGAGAACTCGAACGCGGTGCCGGGCAAGCTCGCCGCGGCCTCTTCGATGTCGGCGAGCAGCTGGGGCTTCGACTTGTCAGGGTCGGGCCATGCCTCATGCGGCTTCAGCATCACGTACATGTCGGCGCGGCCCGGCGGCATCACGTCGGTCGCCACCTCTGCGGTGCCATTGCGCGCGAACACGCTCGCGATCTCCGGCAGCGCCTCTATCGCGCGGTTCAGCGCCTTCTGCATGTCGACGGCCTGCTCGATGCCCGTGCCGGGCGGGCGGTTCGCGCCGATCGCGACGTCGCCCTCGTCGAGGTTCGGAATGAACTCGGCGCCCATGCGCGAAGCGAGCCAGCCGCACGCGAGCACGAACGCGGCGGCGCCGAGCGCGACGCCAACGCGGTATTGCAACACGCTCTGCAGGAGCGGCTCATAGAAGCGCTTCGCGCCCCGCACGATCGCGTTCTCGCTCTCCGCAATGCGGCCAGTGAGCAGCAGAGCGCACGCCGCTGGAACGAACGTCACTGCGAACACGAGCGCGCCGACCAGCGCAGCGATCACCGCGAACGCCATCGGGTGGAACATCTTCCCTTCGACTCCCGTCAGCGCGAAGATCGGAAGGTTCACGAGCACGATCACCGCGACGCTGACGAGGCTCGGGCGGAACACCTCGCGCGTCGCCTCGTAGACGACACTGAAGCGCTCGCCGGCCTCGAGGAGTCGCCCGCGCGCGTGCTGCGCCTCCGCGAGTCGCAAGATGCAGTTCTCGACGATCAGCAGCGAGCCGTCGACGATCAGGCCGAAGTCGAGCGCGCCGAGACTCATCAGGTTTCCGCTCACGCCGTACTGAACCATCCCGGTGAACGTCGCGAACAGCGAGAGCGGGATGACGAGGGCGGTGAGCAGTGCGGCGCGCAGGTTTCCGAGGAACGCGAACAGCACTGCGATCACGAGCAGCGCGCCTTCGAGCAGGTTCTTCTGCACGGTTGCGATCGTCTTGTTGACGAGCACCGTGCGGTCGTACGCCGGCGTCGCGACGACGCCTCGCGGAAGGCGCTTGTTGATCTCCGCAAGACGCTCGGCCACCGCGAGGCTGACCGTGCGGCTGTTCTCGCCGATCAGCATCAGCGCGGTGCCGAGCACGGTCTCCTCGCCGCCGAGCGTCGCGGCGCCGGTGCGCAGCTCCTTCCCGATCGCGACGTCCGCAACGTCGGCGACCGTAATAGGCACGCCTTCTTGCGTCGTGACCACTGCGCGCCGAATCGCTTCGTCATCGGCGAGCTGGCCGGGCACTCGCACGAGGTACTGCTCGCCGTTGCGCTCGATGTAGCCGGCGCCGACGTTCAGGTTGTTCGCCTCGAGCGCGCTGATGAGGTCGCGAAGCGTCACGCCGTACGCGAGCAGCCGCGCCGGATCGGGCGCGACCTGATACTGCTTCGCGTAGCCGCCGATGCTGTTGACTTCCGAGATCCCGGGCACCTGGCGGAGCTGCGGGCGAATGATCCAATCCTGGATGCTGCGCAGATCGGTCGGCGTGTAGGGCGTTCCGTCCGGCTTCCGCGCGTCGACCTCGGCGGAGACGGTGTAGAGGTAGATCTCGCCGAGCCCCGTCGCGACGGGCCCCATCGACGGCTCGACGCCGTCGGGAAGCTCACCTTTCACTTCCTGGAGCCGCTCGTTCACGAGCTGGCGCGCGAAGAAGATGTCAGTGCCGTCCTCGAACACGACGGTCACCTGAGAGAGGCCGTAGACCGAGATCGAGCGCGTGCTCTCGAGCTTGGGCAGACCCGCCATCGCGGTCTCGACGAGGAACGTGACGCGCTGCTCGGTCTCGAGCGGCGAGTAACCGGGCGCTTCGGTGCTGATCTGCACCTGCACGTTCGTGATGTCGGGGACCGCGTCGATCGGGAGGCGCTGATACTGCGCGACGCCGAAGATCGAGAAGCCGAGCACCGCGGCCATCACGAGCCAGCGGCTGCGGATCGAGAAGTCGATGATTCGGTCGATCACGCGCCCGGCTCCGCGAGCGGCTGCGCGTCGCGAATGCGCAGCACAGCGTCGAGCGCGCCGATCGTGACTACGCCGTCGCCGTTGTTTCCGGTATGCGCCGCACGGGCGATCCGCTCGGCGAGCGTCACTACCTCGCTGTCGTCGCAGACGACGATGAGCACCGATCGCTCGTGATAGAGCAGGCCTTCGCTGCCGGGCGCGTAATGCCCGCCGGCGCCGCGGCCGTGACCCTGGCCATGGGCCTCGAGCACGGTAAAGCCCGGAAAGCTCGGCGAGTCGTGCAGTGCCTCGACGACGCGGCTGAGTCGATGTGGCTGAACGAATGCCGTCAATTGTTTCATTGCGATTCCTCTCGCGGCGCGCGGATCGCGCTGCGGATCATTCCTCTTCGCCGGTGCCTTTCAGCAGCTCGGATTTGATCCAGTAGCTGTTATGGGCCGCGTAGCGTTCGCCAGCGGCGAGCCCACGCACGACCTCGACCGCGTCGCGCGAGTCCCGCCCGGTCTCGATCGCCCGCGGCTCGAAGCCCGCGGTCGTCTCGACGAACACGACGCTCGTGCCGTCCATCGTCTGCAGCGCGGAGTGTTTGACGGCTACGGGCACCGGCGTCTGCGCGACGACGATCTCCCCCGTCACGAACTGCCCGATGACCCAGCGGCGATCGGCGTTGTCGACGACCGCGCGCGCCACGACGCTCTGGCTCTCGCGATCGCCGGCGGGCGCCACGTACGCGATGCGCGCATCGGCGCGCGTCTCGGTGTCGGCACCGATCAGCTCGACGAGCTGGCCCGCGCGCACGCGGCCGAGATCGCGGTTGAAGACGGCGAACTCGGCCCAGACCGTGGAGAGGTCGGCGACGACCATCAGCGTCTGGCTGCCTTCGACCGCTTCGCCCGGGTTCGCGCGGCGATCGAGCACCGTCCCCGAGATCGGAGAGCGAATCGCATACGGCTCGAGGCTGTCGTTCGACTCGACCGTGAGCAGCAGATCGCCTGAGCGCACCGCATCGCCGGGCCGCTTCGCAACCTCGCGCACGACGCCGCCATAGCGCGCGCGCACCTCCTGCGTGCGCTCCGCGTTCGGCCGGATCGTGGCGAACAACGTCAGCGTCTCGCGGATCTCTGCGGGCCCGGCCGCGAGGACCTCGATGCCCGCCGCCTGCGCGCGCTGGGGGTCGATCGCGGCGACCGAGGGAATCGCTTCCGACTCCTCTTCCGCGGTTTCCAGATCGGGAGCGTCCTCGGAGCACGCTGCGAAAGCGAACGCGATCGACGCGATCGCTGCGAATCGTGAGAAGTGGGTCATCGCGGATCTCCAGGTTTTTCGGTCGGCGGAGTCAGCGGCACGCCCTGCGACACGATCGAAGCGCCCGTCAACCGCTCGATCTCCGCGTCGAGCCGATGCGCGTTCGCCTGCTCGGCGATCACCTGCTCGCGCAGCTCGAGCACTTGGCGCTGCACGTCGGCGAGATCGAGGAACGAGAAGCGCCCGTTGGCATAACCGCGCTGCGTGAGCGCCAGCGCTTCTTCGGCCTGCGGGATCGCGTCGCGCTCCAGTGCGATCGCCTGCGCGCGCGCCTGCTGCGCGGCTTGGTACAGCCCAAACAAGATCCCTCGCGAGCGCAGCAACGCCGCGTCGCGCAATGCATCTGTGCGCGCGATGCGGGCGCGCGACGCCGCGATCCCGCCCTGATTGCGGTCGAAGACCGGTAGAGGCATCGAGACGCCGGCGACGAGCCCGACGTCGTCGCCCTCGTTCAGCCGGCGCGCGCCAACTCCGAGGCTCAGGTCCGGGATCCGCTGCGCGCGCGCGAGCTTCAGCTCGGCTTCGCGCAGCCGGCGCTCCGAAGCGAAGCGGAACAGCTCAGGGCTCGCCACGAGCTGATCGACGAGCGGCGCGAGCGAGCCGAGCTCCGGGAGCTGTGCGAGATCGGCGGAGACTTCGGAGAAATCGGCCGCGGTGTCACCCCACATCGCTGCGAGCGAGACGCGGCGGGATTCGAGCTCGCTGCGCGCGCGATCTGCCGCGAGCCGAGCGCGAACCAGCACGATCGCATTACGGCTGCGCTCGGCAGTCGAGGTCGCGCCTGCTCGGACGCGGCGCTCGATCGTCTCCTGCGCCTGCTCAGCCAGTGCGATTCCGCGCAGCGCGACCTCGACGACCGCCTGCGCCTCCGCGACGTCGGTGAAGCGGCTCGCCGTTTCGGCGAGCACGTCGAGCCGCGCGACCGCGTACTCCGCGTCGAGTGACTCGAGCTCTGCCGCGGCGACGCCGACGCGCCGCTTGCGCTTGCCCGCGAGCTCGACGAGCTGCGAGAGCGTGAGCGTCGTCTCGAGCCCCTTGGCCCCGCTGACGGCGCCATTGCCCCCAAAGTTCTCGAGATCCGCGGAGAGCTCGGGATTCGGCCGCAGACCCGCCTGAAGGCGCTCCGCCTCGAGCGCGCGACGGCCCGGGTCGAAGGGCCGCAGCTCGGGGCTGCGCTCGAGCGTGCGCCCTAATGCCTGCGCGAGCGTGAGCGGCTCGCCCCCGAGAGCAGCCGAGCCCAGCGTACCCACGGCGAGAAGCGCGGCGCAGAGGCGTGCACCGCCCGCGGCAAGCGCATACAGCAAGGCAGCGCGAGAGACTCGCCTGCGTGGTTCCATCGCGTCGTCCGATCAGGCCGCGACAAGGCGCGGCCGAAGCACGGTTGATCTCGCAGCGCGGCCGCGAGCGAGCGCGGCCGCGAATCACTCAGCGGGTTCATCCGCGAGTGAGGCGCGCGAGATCAGACGAGCAGGACGACGGTGCGAAGCGCGCGGACCTGAGCGCTGGGGACATCGCTCAGGCCAGGGATGCGGACCGATCGGTGCGCGGTAGCGGAAGCGCGCGGCGGCACGGGGAGCGCGGACAGGAGCGGAGCCGGAACGTCGCGCTCGGAGCTTGCGAGCAGAAGCGGCGGGGCGATCAGCGTGTCCGCGCAGTCTTCGCCGGCCATCACGCCAGTGGGCGCCCCGGAATCACGGAGCGGAACCGTGCACGGCCGAAGCTCGAGCGCTCCTTCGAGGGCGACGTGGCCGTCACTCCCGACACACAGCACGAGGCCCTGCGGAGCCGCGAATGCGGCGAGGACCGAGACGGCGAGGAGCAGCAATCCTGTGCGCATGCGCCTCACTTGTCGATCCTCATCTCGAGTCGCGACGGCATCGGAGATCTTCTCCCGCTCCTTGAGTCCGCCGCGCGGCGAGGAGTACAAGCGAACCCGACCGTTCGCCACAGGAGATGAGTCGCGACGCCGGTCAGTGGTCTTCGCCGCGCAGGCCTTCCATTCCTTCGCGCACGACCAGCGGGACGATCGCGAGGGCTGCCAGTGGGTCGGCCCACCACCAGCCGAGCGCGAGATTCAGGACCAAGCCGGTGAGGGTCGCGAGCGAGAGCCAGGCGCACGCGATCGTCTCGTAGGCGTCGGCGCGCAGCGCGCCGCTCTTTAGGTCGGCGGCAGTTCGGAGCTTTGCCCATCCCAAGATGGGCATGACCGCGAGCGAGACGGCCGTGAGCGCGATGCCGACGATGCTCTCGCGCGCTTCGGCGCCGAATCCGAGCAGACGGCGGCCGGCGTCGACGACGATGTAGGCCGCGAGCGCGAGCAGGAGCGCGCCTGCGATGCGGCCGGCGCGGCGTTCGAGAAGCTCCGCGCGCTCTTCGTTGGCGTGTCCCAATGACTCAGCGCGAAGCCGCCATCCGACGACTGCCGCGCTCGCGGTCTCGACGAACGAATCGACGCCGAAGCCGATCAGCGCGACCGACGACGCGACCAGGCCGGCGGCAACGGCGATCACGCCTTCGACGATGTTCCACGCGACGGTCGCGTACTCGAGGTAGACGCCTCGGCGTAGGAGCTGTGGACGATCGGCCATAGTGGGTCCGCGGTTGGCGATGTGGAACGGCAAGATAGAGTGCGCGGCCCTCGCACCGGGAGCGGCGATGAAGCTCGGCGTCACGATTCACGCCACCGATCTCGCCATGGACGTCGCAGAGCTCGCGCGCGAGGCCGAGGCGCGCGGCTTCCACTCGCTCTACATCCCCGAGCACACGCACATCCCTGCAACGCGGCGCACGCCGCCGCCGACCGGGGAGCCGCAGCTCGCGGAGCACTACTACCGCAGCCCCGATCCGGTCGTCGCGCTCGCGGCTGCGGCCGCCGTCACGCAGCGCATTCTGTTAGGGACGGGCATCGCGTTGCCGGCGCAGCACGATCCGATCTCGTATGCGAAGCAGATCGCGACGCTCGATCGCATCGCCGGCGGGCGCTTCGTACTCGGCATCGGCTTCGGCTGGAACGAGGACGAGATGGAGAACCACGGCATCGATCCGCGCCGCCGCCGCGCTCACACGCGCGAAGCGATGCTCGCGATGCAGGCGCTCTGGTCGAACGAGCTCGCGGGCTATCAGGGCGAGCTCGTGCGCTTCGCGCCCAGCTATCAATGGCCGAAGCCGCTGCAGCAGCCGCGCCCGCGCGTGCTGATCGGCGGCGCGGCGGGGCCGAATCTATTCGCGCACATCGCCGAATACGGCGATGGCTGGATGCCGATCGGGGGAGCAGGCATCAAGCAGGCGCTGCCCGAGCTGCGCGCGCAGCTCACCGCGCGCGGCCGCGATCCCGCGCAGCTGCACGTCGTGCCGATGGGAGTGCTGCCGGACGCGGCGAAGCTCGCCTACTACCGCGACGTGGGCGTGACCGAATGCGTGTTGCGGCTGCCGTCCGCGCCGCGAGAGAAGGTGCTGCCGGTGCTCGACGACTTCGCGCGCCGGCTTTGAGACCTACGCGGTTCGAGTGAAGCGTCGCGCGGCGCGGGCCTTCCGCTAAATCCTGGCGCCGATGGCCAACGCGAATGGCGCGAGCACCGCTGCTGATCTGAGCGGGCGCCTCGAGCCGAAGCTGCTGACGGTGCTGCGCGAGGGCCTAACAGCTCGCGAGATCGGGCGCGACGCGCTCGCCGGCGTGATCGTCGGCATCGTCGCGCTGCCGCTCGCGATCGCGTTCGCAATCGCTTCGGGCGTCTCGCCTGCGCAGGGGCTCGCGACCGCGATCGTCGCCGGCTTCCTGATCTCCGCGCTCGGCGGCAGCCGCGTCCAGATCGGCGGCCCGACCGGCGCCTTCGTCGTGATCGTCTACGGCGTCGTGCAGCGCCACGGGCTCGACGGCCTCGCGCTCGCGACGCTGATCGCCGGCGCGCTGCTGTTGGTGATGGGCTTCGCTCGATTGGGGACCGTGATCCAGTTCGTGCCGTTTCCAGTGACGGTCGGCTTCACCGCCGGCATCGCGCTGATCATCGCGACCTCACAGCTGCGGGATGTGTTTGGCCTCGATCTCGAGCAGCTGCCGGCCTCGTTCATCGATCAGGTCGCGGCCTACTGGGCCCACGCGAGCGAGCTGAGCCTCCCGGCTACCGCGATCGGTCTCGGTACGGCCACGCTCGTCGCGCTCTGGCCGCGCATCCTGCCGCGCGTGCCGGGCTCGCTGGTGGCGATCGTGCTGACGACGGCTGCCGTTCACCTGCTCGGGATCCCGGTGGAGACGATCGAGGATCGCTTCGGGCCCGTGCCCTCGCATCTGCCGGCGCCGAGCATCCCGACCTTCAGCTGGGCCGACGTGCGCGCGGTTTTCCCCGACGCGATCTCGATCGCGCTGTTGGGAGCGATCGAATCGCTGCTCTCAGCGGTCGTCGCCGATGGGATGGCGGGCACGCGGCACCGCTCGAACATGGAGCTGGTCGCGCAAGGCGTCGCGAACCTCGCTTCGCCGCTGTTCGGCGGCATTCCCGCGACGGGCGCGATCGCGCGCACCGCCACCAACATCAAGAGCGGCGCGCGCACGCCGATCGCCGGCATCGTACACGCGCTCACGCTGCTCGTGATCCTCTACTTGTTGGGGAATCTCGCGGGCATGATTCCGCTCGCGACGCTCGGTGGCATCCTGCTGGTCGTGGCGTGGAACATGAGCGAGCTGCACGTCGTGGCCAGCCTGCTGCGCGCGCCGCGCAGCGACGTGATGGTGATGCTCGCGACGTTCGCGCTCACCGTCGCGATCGACCTGACGGTCGCGATCCAAGTCGGCATGGTGCTGGCTGCGTTCCTGTTCATGCGCCGCATGGCGGAGATCAGCGAGGCGGGCGTGCTGCGGCGCATGGCGAGCGAGGAGGGCCGCAAGGACGATCCCGAGGCGCTGGCTCTGCTCGACGTGCCGCCGGGTGTCGAGCTGTTCGAGCTCTACGGCACGCTCTTCTTCGGCGCCGTCGCAAAGTTCAAGGACGCCGTGCGCCAGATGGAACGCCGGCCGCGCGTGATGATTCTACGCATGCGCGACGTGGTGGTGGTCGACGCCTCCGGACTGCGCGCGCTCGAGGATCTGCTCGCTCAGACAAAGCGCGATGGCACGCTGCTGCTGCTTTCGGGCGTGCACGCCCAGCCGCTGGTCGCGATCGAGCGCAGCGGCCTGTTGGAGCGCATCGGCGAAGACAACGCGCTGCCCGACATCCAGAGCGCGCTCTCGCGCGCGCGGGAGGTGATCGCCGCGAAGAGCTAGGCGCGGCGACCACGACCCCGCGCGGCGGGGATCCTTCGGTCGCGAACCGAGCAGCTGAGCTCAGATGCAGTTTCCCGGATCGGGCGTGTCGATCCGGCGGGCCTTCGTTCTGGAGACTTCGCAGGCGCGCTTCGCTCGCTGGAGACGATCGGCGTGGAGGATGAGCTCGCGGATCCGTATCCAGATTTCGACAAGCTGATTGCGCAAGCGCACCTTCTTCTGCGCAGCGGGCAGCAAGCGCTCGCGGAGCGGCGGCTCGCGCAGGTGATCTCGCGGCTCGACCGAGGCGAGGCCGAGCCGTTCAAGCCCTACGAGGTCCTACGACTGCGCGCTACCGCGGCAGCGCTTGCGTTGCGTGGAGAGAGAGCAGAGGCGCTCGCAGCGCTGGCGAGGTGGGCGGAGCCGAATCCGGCGGCTGCTTGGTACCCGCTCGAGCACGACCCCGCCTTCGACGCGATCCGCGCGACGCCGCACTTCGAGGCGCTGCGCGCCCGCTACCGCGCGCACGCCGCGAGCGAGCGCGCCGCGCTCGAAGCGATGCGCGAGCGAGGCGAGGTCCCGCGGCGCCCGGCGCGAAGCGCCGAATCCCCGCGTCAGCTCGGCGCTGCTCCGCGCGCCGCGAAGCCGAGCGCGATCGCTTCGCCGAGCAGCTCCTCGTCGATCTGCTCCGGGTCGAGGTATTCCACCGCGTAGCGCAGGTGGACCCTTTCGCGCAGGAACGTGTCCAGCAGATCCGGATCGATGTGCCCCTCGTCGCTCATCTCGCGCAGGATCGAGATCACGCGGCCGAGCTGCATTCCGGGTTTGTACGGGCGGTCTTTCGCGGTGAGCGCCTCGAACACGTCGGCCAGCCCGAGGATGCGGCCCTGCATCGAGATCTGATCGCGCACGAGACCCTGCGGATAGCCATGGCCGTCCATCCGCTCGTGATGCGCACCGGCGATCGCGGGCACGCCGCGCAGTGAGCGCGGGTATGGCAGCTGCTCGAGCATGCGGATCGACGCGACCACATGGTGATTGATCAGCTCGCGCTCGCGAGCGTTCAGCGTGCCGCGCGAGATCGTGAGGTTCTCGACTTCGTCGGCGCTGAGCAGTGGGCGCTCGGCGCCGCTCGCGTCGCGGAAGCGCCAGCGCGCGGCGATCTCGCGCACGCGCTCTTGCGCGGCGGGCGGCATGAACTCGCCGCCGATGTTCGCGCGCCGCAAGAACTCGCGGTCGGCATCGAGCTCGCTGAGCAGCGCGTCGGGCGCCGGGCTGGTGCACGCTTCGGCGGCGCCGGCCGCGAGCACGGCGTCGCGCCGCAAGATCTCGAAGCGCGCTTCCACCAGCTCGATGCGGTCGACGATCGCCTCGAGCTTGGTCGCCTTGTCCTGCACGTGCACTGGCGTCGTCACCTTGCCGCAGTCGTGCAGCAGCGCCGCGATGCGCAGCTCGTAGCGCTCGGCCTCGCTCAGCGTGAACTCTTTGAGCGCGCCCTCGCGCGTGGCGCACGCGGCGTCGGCGATCAGCTCGGTGAGGATCGGCACGCGCCGGCAGTGCTGGCCGGTGTACGGCGATTTCTCGTCGATCGCGCGCACGATCAGCTGGATCAGACCCTCGAACAGCGCACGGAACTCGCTCGCCAGCCGATCCTTCGTCAGCGCGGTGGCGGTCTGCGACGCCAATGATTCGGCGATCGCTCGGTCCGCCTCCGAGAACGCAGCGCCCGAAAGCTGAAGCACGCCGATGAACGAGCCCTCGTGGTTGCGCATCGGCAGCGAGAGCGTCTCGAGCGCCCGTTCGTGCTGGGCTTCGCTCGCGGAGAGCGCCCGCTCGGCGAGCGCCTGCAGCGTCTCTTCGTTCGCGACGTTCGCGCCCGAGAGGATGCGGCGCTCGAGCCGGTCGCGATCGTCGAGCAGGTAGAAGGTGCCGACCGGGGCGTTGGTGACGAACTTCGCGCCCTCGACGATCGACCGTAACAAGTGGTCCATCTCGAGCTCGCTGGAGAGCGCGATGCCGACACCGTTCAGCCGCTGCATCACGCCGACATGGCGCTCGATGCGCGCGGCCATCGCGTCGAACGAGGCGCCCAGCGCCGCGAGCTCGTCGTCGCCGACCAAGTTCGCGCGCACCGTGTAGTCGCGCTGCGCGAGCCGCTGGGTCGCGTCGTGCAGCGCCTCGACCGGGCCGAGGCTGCGCCGCACCAAGATCGAGGTAGAGAGCGCGACGAGCAGCAGACCGCCGAGCGCGATCAACGCGAACGAGGTGCGGAAATTGTCGAGCGGCGCCAGCACGGCGGCACGCGGCTCGGCCACCGTGAAGCGCCAGGCGGGCGCCCCGAAAGCGGCGCGCAGGAACACATCCCACGATTCGCGGGAGGAATCGCCCGGCATTTTCAGCGCTTGCTCGAACAGCACGCCGGCCTCGCTCTCGACGCGCACCAGGGCGTTGGCACGCAACGCATCGGCCGCGAACACCCAGCGCGGCTCGATGCCAGCGACCAGGAAATCACCCGCCGCACGCTGACGGATCAGCTCGATGCGCGGCGGTGTCGTCGGTAAGACCCGAAGCAGCGCTCCGCCGAGGCCGAGCTGCGCGAGCTCGCCCGCCGAGAGCCCGAGCGCCCACGCATCCCGCGACACCGAAAAGCGTCGCAGCTTCCCGGTCAGGAATGGATCCGTGTGAGCGACGCTCGGCGCCGAGAGCGCCGCGTCGAGCAGCATCAGCCGCTCGAGCGTCCCCATCCCGAGCTGCTTTGCCTCGCGCCGCAGCCGTGCCTGTGCATCGCGCTCGAGCTGCGACGACGTCGAGAGCCACGTGACGAGCGCGAACAGCGAGATCGGCAACAGCGCGGTCGTGACGACCGCCGCAAAGATCCGCCGCGCCACACGGCTGCGGAGAAAACGCCCCTCGATCCAGCCCCGGAGCGCCATCCCCTAATAATTCCGCGCGAGCCCAATGAACGCGCCATTGGCGCCGCGGACGACGTCGTCGAGGGAGAGGGGGTCGGTGATAGCGGGTCTGCTTTGCCCGTCTGGGCCGACGCTGTAGAGGTCGAAGTCGGTGTTGAGCGGAACGAGGAATTGGTCTTTGCGCACTAGAAACGGTGGAGTACCCGAGATGCGCCGATAGACGTAAACGCGTCCCCACGGATCCTTCTGTGTCAGTTGGACCGCGGCAAGACTTGGCGGAAGCCTTCCGCCGTTGATCACGATCGTGCTCAGGTGGAGCGAGATTCCCTTGATCTCGACGATCGCGCGTGCGACTCGCACGCGGTCGATGTAGATCTGGTAGTTCGTTGCCGACAAGGCGGCGAGCACGCCGACAATCGCAACGCCAATCATCACCTCAACAAGCGTGAAGCCCGCATCGTGGCAGCGCGTCATGCGCGCGTCCCCCCCGCGCGCAAAGCCTTGCATTCGGATTCCAGCCCGTTGGTAATGGAAATCAAGTCGGCGTGGCCTCGCGCCTCCGCCCACTCGGCGATCGCAGCGGCTTGTTCTTCGACGCGCTCGAGCCTGGCCGCCCGATCGCGAAGTGAAGCAATCATTGTGTTCAGCTCCGCGCACTCTTCCTGGATGTAGTCGGTCCCGCGAATTACGACTGACTCAGGAAGGCTGCCGGCAGCGATCGCCCGGAATGCCACTACGAATCGAAAGAGCGGACCGCGCATGCGCCCGTACAAGAACCAAGAACAGCAAAACGTTGAGAGCAGCGAAACGAATGTGACAGGCCAATAGCGCGCATGAACTTCTAGGATCTCGCCCGTCAGACGAAGCATCTCGTCGGGCGAGGTGACGCCTGCATCGAAGCGCTGGAACAGCGGGATGAAGACCGCAGCAGCGCCCATTCCAAGAAGGGCGGCAGTAAACGCCGTCGAAACACAAATGAGATGGGCGCGAAACGAAGGATTCGCGAGGAAGCTTTGACTTCTCATTGACCGCTCCCCTGCGAAACCGACAGCGTCCAGCGCTCTGGCCGATCGCCGATCGCCAGCGACGGCGGGTCTGTTTCGAAAAGCCGAAGCCGAAGCGAGAGGTCCTCGCCGTTTCTGCCGTACGCAATTGTTGCTACGAGGCTTCCATCTGACTCGGTGCGAGCATCGACGCGCCGCACAGCGAAGTTCTCAGAAGTGGTTTGGCTTGCCGCAAAGATCAACGAGCGCTGACTGATCAAAAGCGCGCGTCCCGCGTACCGGGAGTCGTTGCTCACCCAACGCCCGTGAAGTGCAGTGGGAACGCTTGCCTCACCGCCGCAAGTCAGAGCGGCGATCGCAAGGACTACTGCACACCGCGCCCCTGGCCTCACAGACCAGCCCTCCCGGAGCACCGTTTCGGCCAGGAAGTGCGCGCACTTGACGGCAGCGACTGCCGCGCGATGACGCGAGTGTTACTGGTTGCGAGTTCGCGCGCGGATCAGCGCCACGGACAGCACCAACAGGACGAGCCTCGCCATTTCCGGTTCTGGGACAACCTGGATGCTTGTGATCGATCCGCTGAACTCCACGAAATCCTGGGGCCCACGGTTAGTGACTGGCCCAAAGAAGTAGAAGCTTCCGTCCCACAGGCTGGAATCCCAGGGAACATCCAGAAGCTGATCTGACGTGAGCGCGGTCTCCGAATAGTCTGTCAGCGTCGGGTTTGCGTAAGCGAGAGGGGCTAGCCCCACACCAGCGGCGAGCGGCCCGGAGATCGAATAGCGGTCGAAGAACAGCCCAACTAAATCAACACCTTGGACGCTGTCCTCGGTGCCGACGCCATTCTGGGATGTGCCCTGATCGAGGAACGAATAGTTCCCCGTGCTGAACGCGAGCGTGCCCGAGCTTCCATTCATCACGTAACAGCCGATCCCCACGAACGGCTCACAGTCGGGCGTTTGATCGTCGTACGTGAACGTTGCGGTGAAGCTTCCGCCGGCGGTCACCGACCCATCAAGGACTCCGGCGGTGTCGGTGACCTGGCTCCACGTGCCCGTCATCACGACCGTCACCGTCGTCGCCGACGATGGCGCTGCCGCGGCGAGCCCCAATAACCCGCAGCAAGCGGTCCACAGCAGCGAACGCGCGGCGCCTCGCATTGGCCCCTCCCCGAGAGCTTCGGGGCCATCCTACTACGGTGCGAAGAGCGCTCGCGTGGCGAAATCGCGCGCAATCGCGAAACGCGAATGCAAGCGGGCTTGCCGGCAGGGCGGTCAGCCTGCGCGCGCGATGACTTCGCGGCCGAACCAGCCGGCGCGCTGGCAGAACTCGGCGCGGCTCGCGCAGGGCAGGGTGATTACGAGCCACGTGACGCCGAGCGCTCCGAGCCGATTCGCTGCGGCGAGAACCGACTCCGGCGCGGGCAGGCCGTCGGCGCGCATGTCGAGGCCGAACGGTGAAAAGCAGATGTCGAGTGGCGCGCTTCGGCCGACTTGTTGCGCATGCGCACGCGCATAGCTGATCCCTCGCATCAGGTCGTCTTCGCTCTCCAGCGCGGCGGTCCCGACGCGGCTCGCCATCTTCCCGGGCGCGGAGAACGGCAGCCAGCCGTCCCCGAGCTCGACCGCGCGGCGGATCGCGCGCCGGCTGTTGCCGCCTACCCAGAGCGGCGGATGTGGAGCTTGCAGCGGACGCGGCAGTGCGCGAATGCCCGACGCATGAAAGTGTCGGCCCTCGAGAGCGATGCCGGGCTCGCTCCAGATCCGGCGCAGCGCGCTGAGCAGCTCATCGGCCAGCTCGTTTCGTTCTTCGAAACACGCGCCCAGCGCGGCGAACTCGGGCTCGAGGTAGCCCGCCGCGATGCCGACGATCGTGCGCCCGCCGGAGAGCACGTCGAGGCTCGCGATCGCCTTCGCGACCAGAAATGGGTTGCGGTACGCGGCGATCAGCACGTGCGTCTGCAGGCGCAGCCGCTCTGTCGCGGCGGCCGCGAACGAGAGCGCGACGAACGGGTCGAGCGAGTGGTGCCCACCCGTCGCCAGCCAACGCTCGCTCGGCGCCGGGTGATCGGTGACGAACGCCGCGTCGAAGCCCGCGTCCTCGGCCGCGCGCGCCATCTCCGCGATCGCGGCGCCCGTCAGAAACTCGCTCGCGAGCGTCACCTTGTCCGTCGGCAGCTGAAGCGTGAAGCGCATCGGGCCACGCTAGAAGGCGGCCCCGGGATTCGCGAGCTGCGCCCCGCACACTGCTCGTACTCGGTGGCTGCGAGCGACGCCCTGCGTATCATGCCCCGCTTCGCGCAGCGCGCCGACCGCGCGCTCGAGAAGCAACGCACGAGACAGAACCTCAGAGGACCGCCTCGCCCAGATGGTCGTCATGAACGCAAGCCGTTCAACGCGCAGCGCGTAGACGGCGCGCAGCGAGCCGCAGGCGAGCGAAGATCGAATCGGAAATGGCGTGAACCTTCGATACTCCGACGCCGACGAAAAATTCCGCGCCGAGCTGCGCGCGTGGCTCGCGGGCGAGGTGCCGAAGCACGGCGCCCCGCCGCCCCGCCACGATTGGGATGCGCGCCGCGCATGGGACACGGGCTGGCAGCGCAAGCTGTTCGATGCAGGCTACGCGGGCGTCAACTGGCCGAAGGCGTATGGCGGGCGCGGTGCGACGCTGACCGAGGAGCTCGTTTATTACGAGGAGACCGCCCGCGCGAAGGCGCCTTACGTCGGCATGAACTTCGTCGGCTTGCGCCATGGCGGGCCGACGCTGATCGCCGAAGGCAGCGAGCTCCAGAAGAAGCGCCACCTGCCGCGCATCCTGCGCGGCGAGGAGGTGTGGTGTCAGGGCTTTTCGGAGCCGACCGCGGGCTCCGATCTCGCTGCGTTGAAGACCGCGGCCGTGCGGGACGGCGATCACTACGCCGTCACCGGACACAAGATCTGGACCTCGTTCGCGCAGCGCGCCGATTTCTGCGAGCTGCTCGTGCGCACGAATCCGTCGGCGCCGAAACACAAGGGCATCAGCTGGCTGATTCTGCCGATGGATCTGCCCGGCATCGAGATTCGCCCGCTGCCGACGCTGCGCGGCGAGAGCGACTTCAGCGAGATGTTTCTCGAGAAGGTGCGCGTTCCCAGCGAGAATCTGGTCGGGGCCGAGAACGACGGCTGGCGCATCACGAACGTGACGCTGCGCTTCGAGCGCGGCACTGCGTGGGCGGCCGACATCATGGAGCTCTCGCAGTTCCTGCGCGATCTGGCGCGGCTCGCGAAGCGGCTGACGCGCGACGACGCGAGCGCGTGGGAAGACAAGGCGCTGCGCAAAGAATTAGGGCGCCTCGCCGCGGAGGCCGACGCCCTCTGGGCGCTGATGAAGTGGCAGATCGGCGAGGTCCAGAAGACCGGCGTGCCGGGGCTCGGCGGATCGGCGCTGAAGCTCGCGTACACCGAGCTGAATCAGCGCGTCTACGAGCTCGGGCATCGCCTGCTCGGCCGCGCGGGCTTCGCGCGCGACGATTTCGCGGGCCTGCCGATCGTCGAGATCAACGACACGTTCCTGAATACGTTCTCGCTGACGATCGCCGCGGGCTCGAGCCAGATCCAACGCAACATCGTCTCCGAGCGCATCCTCGGCATGCCGCGCGAACCGCGCTGAGCGGGGTGCAAGTGGGTGCGCAGCGAGGCGGAGCGTTCTGAGCCGAGCGGAGGAATGCGGTAGCGATGAACTTTTCCTTGAACGACGACCAGCTCGCGCTGCAGCAGGGCATCCGAGATTTCTGCGAGCAGGAATTTCCGCTCGACGCTCTCGCTGCGCTGGAGAAGGCGCCCGTCACGCGCGAGCGCTGGAAGCAGCTGGCAGACATGGGCGTGTTCTCGCTGCGGCTGCCGGAGGCGCAGGGTGGCGTCGGGCTCGGCATGGCGGAGGCCGTGCTCGTGTTTGCCGAGCTCGGGCGGCGGCTTGTGCCGGGACCGCTGGTCTGGTCGCATCTGCTCGCGGGTACGATCGAGGGCGCCGCCGCGGGCGACGCGATCGTCGGCGGCCTCGACGACACGCATCCGACGAACCGCCCGCAGCTCATCGAGCACGCCGGCGTGTTGGATGCGTTCGTGCTGTTAGGCCGCGCCGGCGCCGAGCGCGCGCCTGCGAGCGCGTTGGCAGGCGCAGACCTCGCGACTCCGCTCGATCCGCTGACGCCCGTTCGCCACGTCGCGGCGCTGCCTCGCGGCGCACGCATCGCGGACGGTGCGCTCGCGGCGGAGTGGCTTCGCGACGGCGCGCTGCTCACCGCGGCGTTCCAGCTCGGAATCGCCGAGGTGACGCTCGAGCTGGCGGTCGAGTACGCCAAGAAGCGCGAGCAATTCGATCGTCCGATCGCCTCGTTCCAGGCGATCAAGCATCTCGCCGCCGACATGTACGTGCGCAGCGAGCTCGCGCGCGCAGCCGTATATGCGGCGGGCGCGACGCGTGACGACCCGGCGATCGGCGACGCGGGCCGCGCGATCTCGTCCGCGCGCGTCGTCGCCGGCGATGCGGCGCTGAAGAACGCTCGCATGTGCGTGCAGATCTACGGCGGAATGGGCTTCACCTGGGAGATGCCTCCGCACTACTACTTGAAGCGCGCCCTCTTGCTCGAGCACGCATTCGGTACGACCGAAGATCACAGCGAGGCGGTGGCGGAGAGCACCGGCTCCTAACAAGCAGCGCCCGCCGCGCAGCGTTCGGCGGCCCTCTGCAGACGGAGCTTCTGGAGCAGCGATGACGCTCGAAACGTGGCTGTTGTTCTGCGCCACCGAGCTCGTGCTGTCACTGACGCCGGGGATCGCGGTGACGCTCGCGATCGGTGCGGCGCTTTCACGCGGCGCGCGCGCGGGCATGAGCGCGACGCTCGGCATCCTCGCCGCGAACATCCTCTACTTCGCGCTCTCGGCGACGAGCCTCGGCGCGCTGCTCGTCGCGTCGCCGCGGCTCTTCGAAGTCGTGAAGTGGGCGGGCGCCGCCTATCTCGTCGTGCTCGGTGTGCAGGCGATCTGGACGGCGCTCGCGCAGGGCGCCGCGCCGATCGAGAAGATCGCGGGCGAACCGGGTGCGAGCGGCGCGTTTCTGCGCGGCTTCGTGACGCAGGCCGCGAATCCGAAAGCGCTGCTCTTCTTCGTCGCGATCCTGCCGCAGTTCATCGCACCGGCCGGCGACGTCGCACTGCAAATTCTCGTGCTGGGCGTGAGCTCGGTCGGAATCGAGCTCGCCGTGCTGTCGGGCTACGTGGTCGCCGCGGCTCGCGCACGCGGGCTCGCCCGCGATGCGCGCTGGGCCGCCGCGCTCGACGCGCTGAGCGGCGCGCTACTCGTCTTCACGGGAATCGGGCTCGCGCTGCTGCGCCCGTAACGAGGAGGCTCTCGATGACGACCGGCAGCTGCCTGTGCAGCGACGTCGCGTGGGAGGTCTCGGCGCCGATCGAGTGGATGACGCATTGCCATTGCATCGCTGTCGAAAGGCACATGGCACGGCCTTCAGCACCTATGCGGGTGTGTCAGCCAAGACATTTCGCTGGACGCGCGGGGAAGCGAGCGTGCGCAGCTTCCCGTCTTCGCCGGCGCTGACGCGCACCTTCTGCGCGCGCTGCGGATCGAAACTGCCGGTGCGCTGGGAGGACGAGGTGCACATGCCGGCCGGCACGCTCGAAGGCGAGCTCGGCGTGCTTCCGACCCGGCATCTGTTCGTGGGATCGAAGGCGCCGTGGCACGAGATCCGCGGGAAGCTTACGCAGGAGTCGGGCTCGGCTTCACCCACCGACCCCGAGCTTGCGAACGCACGCGTCACCGAGGCCTCCGTGGGCCGCGTGCGCGGCGGCTGCCTGTGCGGCGCAGTCGCCTACGAGGTCGACGGTCCGCTGACGGGCGGCGGCATCACGAGCTGTCACTGCTCGCGCTGTCGCAAGGCGCGCGCGGCCGCGCACGCTTCGAACCCGTTCGTCTCCCTCGATCACTTCCGCTGGCTGCGCGGCGAGCCACGCCTCTGCTCGTACAAGATCCCGGAGGCGCTGCGCTTCACGCAGTTCTTCTGCGGCGATTGCGGCAGCCCGCAGCCGAACGTCAGCCCGGCGCGCGGCGCTGCGGTGATTCCGTGCGGCTCCTTCGAAGACGACCCCGGCGTGCGCGAGAGCCGACACATCTTCGTGTCGTCGAAGGCGCCGTGGTTCGAAGTTGCCGGCGAGCTGCCGCAGTTTGCCGAGTACCCGCCGGCTCCTTTCCCGGAGCTCTCGAGGCCCGCCACGCCCTGATGACTCGCGCGCGTCACTTTGGCCGCCCTCTACGCGACATACCGCGGACGCGGAGGCAGAACATGCGGCGAAGCTGGCTTTGCATCTCGATGGTCTTCTCGCTCGGAGCGGCTGCAGGCTGGGCGGAAGCGCCTGCAGCGAACGAAGCGGCCAAGGCGGGCGCGACTCCGTCGGAAGCGGGCGCGTCGCAAGCCACCCAGTCGCAAGCCGCCGCGTGGGACGATTCGCACATGCAGAGCCGCTATCAGACGACGCCGCCGACGACGCGCCCGCGCATCAGCGGCGAATCGGGCTACGGCGCGCTCGCGAGCGGCAGCTCGGAGACGCGCACGGCTGTGGGCGAGGCGGTGGAGTTTTCGACGCAGCGCCAATGGAAGCAGGGCGCGCTCACGCCGTCAGCGCAGCCGCCGAGCGATGCGAGCGCGGGCAGCGACCGCAACCACACGCCGGGGATCTCGCGCGGCTCCGCGCTGCGCGCGGGCTCGGTCAGCTCGGGCCGGCGGCGGAATTAATCCGGGTCCGCGACGCGGAAATGATTCGCCGCGCGAGCTGAGCCGCGTCGCCTTGTAGAGCGCTCGCGCGCGGGCACACTGCCGCGCGCATGTCGCACGCACCGCCGCCGCCGTTTCGCCCGCTGCCGATTCGCGCGTTCAACGCGCTCGGACGAGGCGCCGCACGGCTCGGCGTACGCGGCTTCTCGCTCGAAGCGGAATCCCTGCTGAGCGCTGCGCGCGCCGCGACAGGTCTCGCGGATTTCGGGCCCGAGAGCTTCCGCGTCGGGTTCGACGTGCTGCTCGGATCGCTCGAGTGCGACGCGAAGCTGAATGCGTTCGGGCGCTACTTCGCGCGGCGCCAGCTGCTCGAGCTGCTGATCTGCCGGCTACAGCTCGTCGACTGGCGCCGGCGGCATCCGGAGGTCGAAAAGCAGGAGATCGTGCGCCCGTTGTTCGTGCTGGGCCTCCCGCGCACCGGCACCACGCTGCTCTACAGCTTGCTCGCGCTCGATCCCGCGCACCGCTCGCCGCTCTCGTGGGAGATCGACGATCCGTGCCCGCCCGCAGAGGCCGCGAGCTACGCGAGCGATCCGCGCATCGCGCGCAGTGAATGGCGCTTCTCTCAGCTGCGACAGCTGGCGCGCGGCATCCAGGCGATCCACCCGGTCGGCGCAGCGCTACCGCAAGAGTGCATCGTCATCACCGCTTCCGAGTTCGCGAGCATCCGCTTCGAGATGTGTTTCGACGTGCCCGGCTATCAAGACTGGCTGCTCGAGGCAGACCTGACGGGTTGTTATGCCTGGCACCGGCGTTTCCTGCAGCACATGCAGTCGCGCTACGCGGCGGAGCGCTGGGTGCTGAAATCGCCGGGACATCTGGGCGCGCTCGACGCACTGCTCAGCGCATACCCGGACGCGCTGATCGTGCAGACGCATCGCGATCCGCGGCGTGTCGTGCCCTCGGTCTCGTCGCTCGAATGGACGCTTCGCCAGATCGCGAGCGACGAGCGCGACCCGCGCGTGCTCGGCCGGCAGCAGCTGAGCGCCTGGTCGCGCACGCTCGCGCTCGGTATGCGCGCGCGCGAGCGGCACGCGGCGCGCGCGTCTCAGTTCGTCGATCTCCACTTCCACGAGATCGCCTCCGACCCGATCGGCTGTGTGCGAAGGATCTACGATCACTTCGGGCTCGTACTGACAACGGAGCTCGAGCGGTGCATGCGCGATTACGTCGCGGTGCACCCGCGAGAAGAGCATGGTGCGCATCGGTACACGCTCCAGGGGTTCGGGTTGAGCGAAGGGGAGGTCGATGATGCGTTCGCGGATTATGTCGTGCGTTTTGATGTGAGGCGGGAGCGGGCCTAACAACATTACTCGGCGTCGGGTTGTGTCGGTGCGGCGTCCGCAGGCGCGGCGGGGCCGCGGGCGGCGGGGGCTCGGCTCCGCTCACCCGCGTGGCCGCGATGGGCGGTGCCGTGAGGCGTTGAGAGGTCGTGTGCGATGCGCCTGCGCCTTGCGCGCGGCCACGCCTGGGGTTCGCTGCGCGACCCCGCCGCCCGCGGCCCCGCCGCGCCTGCTCGTGCTCGTGAGCGGTTCGATGCGGTGGGAGGGGAAGAGCGCGGGTCGGCGCGGCTTTGAGCCGCGCCTCCCGCGTGCTTCGCGTTTCGCGAGCATCGTGCTGGATCGGGTCTGGTCAGTTCGCGCGCTTGGGTGTCACCTTGTAGATGCGGCGCAGCAGGGCCTGCAGGAGGCGCTCGGGCAGCGCGTTCAGGGCGGCTCGCTGGAAGCGCGCGGAGGCGGGCGTGAAGTAGGTCTCGCGCGGGCGTCGCGCGGTGGCCGCGGCGACGACGATGCGGGCCACAGCCTCGGGCGGCAGCGCGCCTGCGACCTGCTTCTGCGCGAAGCCCTCGAGGTCGAGCAGTAGTCGCTGGTACGGGTTATCAGGGTCGCCGCGCAGGTGTTCCACGCTGGCCTTCGTGTTCGCGAACGTCTCGGTGTCGACGAAGCCGCACACGACGTGCGAGACCGAGATGCCCCACGGCGCGAGCTCGAGCCGCAAGCAGCGCGAGGCCATCTCCATGCCGGCCTTGGTCGAACCGTAGGTCACCGCGATCGGCGCGGGCACGTTGCCGGCGAGCGAGCCGATGTTGATCACGCGCCCGCCGCCCTGCGCACGCATCGCGGGCGCGACCAAGCCCGCGAGATGAATCGCGGCGATCAGGTTCACCTCGAAGGTGCGGCTGATCTCGGCGCGCGGAAGGAACTCGACCGGCGCGCCCGGGCTCGCGCCGGCGTTGTTCACGAGCACGTCGATGCGGCCGTACTCGCGTCGCGCGCCTTCCACGAGCGCCGCGCAGTCGGCCTCGCGTGCGAGATCGGCAGCGAACGCGAGCGCCTCTCCGCCTTCGGCCGCGATCTGCTTCGCGAGCGCTTCGAGCCGCTCGAGTCGGCGCGCCGCCAGCACGACGCGAAAGCCCGCTGCGGCGAGCGCGCGCGCCGACGCGGCGCCGATGCCAGCGGAAGCGCCCGTGACGATCGCGACGCGCATGGGGGTCGAAGACGGCGATGACATGCCGAGAGCATTGCGCCGCGAACGTGCGTCCGCCCCGCAGGTGCGGCACCGGACTGGAACGGACGAAGGCGGACGCGTTACGCCAGACGGCGTCAGACGGGGTCTGACCCCAAAAACTTAAGAAGTTGCGCCGCTGTTCCGTGCTCGAGCCGAATCCGCCTTTGACCGCGGGCACTTCCCGGGGTTACGATACGGACCGGCTCGAAATTGACCCGCAGGCGACCGCGTCGAGCGCAGCGCCCAGCTCGGAGAGCTCATGGCCGGAATCGTCTCGTTCGGCGCGTACATCCCGCCCACGCGCATTGGCTTCTCGGTGATGGCCGGCCGCGGCGCCAAAGAAGGCGGGCCCGAGCGCGCGGTCGCGTGGAACGACGAGGACGCCGTCACGATGGGCGTCAGCGCCGCGGTGAACTGCCTGCGCGGCTTCGATCGCTCGAGCGTCGACGCGCTGCTGTTCGCGTCCACGACCTACGCGTTCAAGGAGAAGCAGGCCGCCGCGCTGGTCGCGAAAGCGCTCGATCTGCGCCGCGACGTGCGCACGACCGACGTCTCCGGTTCGCTGCGCGCGGGAACGGACGCGCTGCACGCCGCGTTCGACGCGGTGAGCGCCGGCAGCGCGAAGCGCGTGCTGGTCGTCGCGAGCGATTGCCGGCTCGGCGCGCCCGGCTCGGCGCTCGAGCAGAGCTTCGGCGACGGCGCGGCGGCGTTCCTGGTCGGAGCAGCGGACGCGATCGCCAGCTTCGAAGGCGCGTTCGCGATCGCCGACGAGATCGTCGACGTGTGGCGCAGCGAAGGCGATCCGTTCGTGCACAGCTGGGAAGAGCGCTTCGTCGTGCAGGAGGGCTACACGCCAGGCATTACGGAAGTCGTGCGCGGGCTGCTCGCGAAGCTCGGCGCGAAGGGTGGAGACTTCACGCGCGTCGCACTGTTCGGCCCCGACGCGCGCAGTCATCAAGCCGCCGCGCGCGCGCTGCGGCTCGATGCGGGTGCACTGGTCGATCCGCTGTTCGGAAAGCTCGGCAACGCGGGCGTCGCGTTCACACCGCTGCTGCTCGTCTCCGCGCTCGAGAGCGCGAAGCAGGGCGAGCGCATCCTGCTCGCAGGCTACGGCGACGGCGGCGAGGCGATGGCGTTCGCGGTGACGGATCACATCGGGAAGCTGGAAGCGCGGCGCGGCGTCGCGTGGCATCTCGCGCGGCGCCGCGCGGTCGCGAGCTACGACCGTTACCGCGCCGCGCGCGGGCTCGACGCGAAGGAGTACGCGACGGGCCGCGATCAAGGGCTCTCCGCGACGATCCACTTTCGCGAGCGCGAGGAGGACGTCGCGTTCAAGGGTCAGAAGTGCAATCGCTGCGGCGGCGTGCAGTTCCCGATCCAGCGCGTCTGCGAGCGTTGTTACGCAAAGGACGATTTCGAGCTCGTGCGTCTCTCGGACCGTGTCGGCACGCTGCAGACCTACACCTTCGACTTCTTCTTTCCGACGCCCGATCCGCCCACCGTCGTGACCGTCACCGAGGTCGACGGCGCGCGCGTGCACCTCCAGCTCGTGAACGTGAAGCCCGAGCAGGTGCGCATCGGCATGCCGGTGGAGTTCGAGTTCCGGCGCGTCCACCAAGCGGGCGGGCGACCTAATTACTACTGGAAGGGCGTGCCGCTTCCAGAGGGGGCTTGAGATGCGCGCAGATGCGCTCCGCGACGAGGCAGCAGTGATCGGCGTCGGCTGCTGTCCGTTCGGCGAAAACTGGGACAAGTCGCCGTCGGACATGATCGTCGACGCCGCGTACGAGGCCTACGCGGACGCCGGCATCGAGGACCCGCAGCGCCAGATCGACGCGGTTTTCACCGGCTCGATCTACTCGAACAAGGGCCCGCACGAGTGCAGCGACGCGCTGAAGCTGTTCGGCAAGCCCGTGACGATGGTCAGCAATTATTGCGCGACCGGCACCGACGCGTTCCGCATCGCGGTGATGTCGATCGCCGCCGGCGTCTACGACACGGTGCTGGTGGTCGGATACGACAAGCCCAAGGATCGCGGCGTCTCGGGCCCGAGCGTGATGATGGATCGCGTGCGCGATCTGCCGCAGACGCCTGCGGGCTGGTTCTCGCTGTGCGCGTCGACTTACTTCGCGAAATACGGCGCCGGCCGCGAGGAGCTCGCGCGCATCGCGGTGAAGAACCACAAGAACGGCTGCCTCGCGCCCAATTCCTTCTTGAAGCGCGAGATCACCGTCGAGGAGGCGCTGAACGGACGCATGATCTCGTGGCCGTTCGGGCTCTACGACTGCGCCGCGCAAACCGACGGCGCCGCGGCCGCGATCGTGACGCGCGCCGAGCTCGCGAAGAAGCCGGGCGCGGAGCGGATTCTCGTGAAGGGCGTGACAGTGATCGCGGGGCCGAATCCGCAGAAGGATCCGGGCAACGACTTCCTCTCGTGGAAGCCGACCGGCTGGGCGGCCGCGGATGTCTACGCGCAGGCGGGCATCACGAAGCCGATGGACGAGATCGACGTTGCGCAGGTGCACGACTGCTTCACGCTGACCGAGCTGCTCACCTACGAGGATCTCGGCTTCATCGAGAAGGGCGCCGCGAAGGAGCACATTGCGGCGGGCACGTTCGAGTTATCAGGCGAGCTGCCGGTGAACACCGACGGCGGCCTCAAGGCGTTCGGCCATCCGACCGGCGCGACCGGCGTGCGCATGATCTACGAGAACGTGCAGCAGCTGCGCGGCAAGGCAGGCAAACGCCAGGTAAAGGGCGCGCGCGTCGCGCTCAGCCACAACATCGGTGGCCACCCGACCGCATGCGGGATCGCGATCCTGGCGAGAGAATGAGGCGCCCAGCGCTGCTAGCGCTTGCGCGCGACGAGCGTCTCGAGCACGCCGAGCCTGCTTCGCTCGCACTGCTCGATTCGGAAACCGAGCGGCTCCAGGTAATCGAGCGGATCGCGCAGCAGCGAGAAGGCCCAACGGCGCTGGAGCACGGGATCGATTGCTCGCTCGATCAGTCGGACCGGCCCGATCGGGCTGCGGACGTGGTCGAGCACCAGCAGCGCGCCGCCCGGCTTCAGCACGCGATGCAGCTCGGCAGCCGCGCGGCGGCAATCTGGAATCGTCGACAGCGCGAGCGTGACCACCGCCGTGTCGAAGCAGTCATCAGGGAATTCGAGCGCGTGGGCATTCCCGACGCGGAGATCGGCCGCGAGGCCGATCTCCTTCGCGCGCTCGGCGGCGAGCGCGAGCATCGCCGGGCTCAGGTCGATTCCGGTGAGACGAACGCCGGCTGGGTAGGACGCGAAGTTCCGGCCCGTCCCGACGGCGATCTCGAGCACATCGCCGTTCGCGCGCGCGAGCAGCGCGCGCGTCGCTTCCGCGAGCTTCATCCAGCGCACGTAGTAGGCGATCCAGCCGTCGTACTCGGCGGCGCTCGCCTCGTAGAATTGCTGGACGCGCCGAGTCGCCACGGGGTCGCTCGCGTCGGTCATGCGTGCACCTCGCGACGAGAGCCATAGCAGCGCGCGAGAGGGGGAGTCGCAATGAGTGGAACTGTTCACTTCGAGAAGAAGGACGGGGTCGCGACGCTCACGCTCGACAACCCGAAGGCGCGCAACGCGTTCGATTACGAGATGACGCA